>Ga0078972_1010787_pt1 | contig 16803 bp, 16 predicted proteins | sample YelNatPaOPGAMG01_FD_67568 | JGI IMG/M metagenome (GOLD analysis project Ga0078972, IMG submission 67568) | Hot spring thermophilic microbial communities from Obsidian Pool, Yellowstone National Park, USA - OP-RAMG-01 (SPADES assembly) (version 2) | ecosystem: Environmental > Aquatic > Thermal...
AAGTCCCGGGCAACAGCGCCGACGCCCACAGCCACTGCCCTCACCGGATGGGGGTGAGCTCCGGTCCCTGAAGCCGGCCGCCGGGGGTGAGCAGGCGGGAGGAGGCCTCCTAACTTAAAGAAAAAAAAGAGGCAACCAAAACCAGCAACCAGCCCAAAAAGGAGTCAAAAAGCAGCAAAGACAGCCAAGAAAACCCAACCACCCAGCAACCACAGCCAAAAATTCCCACCAACCCGTAGAGTTGGAACCCATTCCACGCCCCAGCTCTGCCCATCCATGCCCACGCTGCCAGCCTGCACTCCCGCCCTACGCCCACTCCGCCCTCAACCCCGCAAGTCTCTTTTCTGAGCTAGGTATTCGGATGTGGGGCAGGCCTCCAGGCGTGCGGCCCGCATTCTTTCCGCCCTTTACCCCCTTCACCCACCCGCCGCTTTCATCTTTCTTTCCGCTAATGCATCATTACCCAACTCAAAACCACCCCCACCCGCTGCCGCATTCTGGTATAAATATTTTTTATCGATCTGCCCCCTTGCATTTCCCCAACTTTTGCGCTAATCTTTTGTCGTGGGACCAGTGACGGACAACAGCCGCTCCCGGCTAGCGAGACCAACCTCCTCGCCCCGTCCTGCCCTCCCGTTGTTTTCCCTTGTCGTAATCGAGATTATTATTGGGGTCACCGTAGGCGGCCCCGCCTGAGTCGGTCCTGATTAGTTATTTCCAGGGCCACTGGCGGGGCAGAAAGCCTCAGTCGGTGGCCTTTTTTGCTATGGGCTGCTTTGAGCCCGGCAAGCTCGATGCTAAGGAGAACAGATAGCTTATGTCGAACCTGATGAGCGGCGCGCGCATGCTGCTGGAATGTTTGATTCGCGAGGGCGCCGAGTGCATTTTCGGCTACCCCGGTGGCGTTACCCTGCCCCTTTACGACGCCATGTACGAAAACCCGATCCGGCATGTGCTGGTACGCCACGAGGAAAACGCCGCCTTCGCCGCCCAAGGCTATGCCATGGCCACAGGTAAGGTCGGCGTCTGTTGCGCAACTTCCGGTCCCGGCGCCACCAACCTGGTCACCGGTCTTGTCAACGCACTGATGGACTCAACCCCCATCGTCGCCATCACTGGCCAGGTCGCCACCAAGCTCATCGGCAGCGACGCCTTCCAGGAGGCCGACACCTTCGGAATCACCCGCTCCTGCACCAAGCACAACTACCTGGTTAAAAACCTCGCCGACCTACCCCAAATCGTCCACGAGGCCTTCTACATCGCCTCCACCGGCCGTCCCGGCCCCGTCCTCGTTGACATCCCCAAGGACGTCTTTCAGGGCCAGGCGCGCTACTCCCCTGTCTCCGCCATCCATCTGCCCGGCTATAAGGTCTACACCGAGGGCCACACCGGCCAGATCCGCCGCGCCGCCCAGATGATCTGGGACGCCCGCCGCCCCCTCGTCTACGCCGGCGGCGGCATCATCGCTTCCGGCGCCTCGGCCGAACTTCAGACCCTGGTCGAACTCACCGAAACCCCGGCCGTCCTTACACTCATGGGCCTGGGCGCCCTCCCCTCCGAGCACCCCAACTTCATCAGCATGCCCGGCATGCACGGCAGCTACGCCGCCAACATGGCGCTCACCCACTCGGACCTGCTCATCGCCCTCGGCGTCCGCTTCGACGACCGCGTCACCGGCCGCCTCTCCTCCTTTGCTCCCCACGCCAAAGTCATCCACGTCGACATCGACCCCGCCGAGATCGGCAAGAACCGCGTGCCGGATCTCCCCATCGTCGGCGACGCCCGCCGCGTCCTCCAGAAACTCAATAAGTTCTTGTCCGAAATGGCGCCCGCTGCCGCTCCTGTGAACGCCGCCGCCCGTCAGGCCTGGTGGCGCCAGATCCGCCAGTGGAAGGAAGAACACCCCCTCACGCCCGCCGTGTCTTCCTCTGAGATCAAGCCCCAACATGTGATGCTCGAAATCGACCGGCTCTCCGGCGGCCAGGCCATCGTCTGCTCCGACGTCGGCCAGCACCAAATGTGGGCCGCTCAGTTCATCCGCTTCAACCAGCCGCGTCTCTGGATCAACTCCGGCGGGCTTGGCTCCATGGGCTTCGGCCTCCCCGCCGCCATGGGCGCTCAGTTCGCCCGCCCCGATAAGCTCGTCTTCGCCATTGTCGGCGATGGCGGCTTCCAAATGTCCATCCCCGAGCTGGCCACCCTCGCCAGCTACGGCCTCCCGGTCAAAATCGTCGTCGTCAACAACGGCTACCTCGGCATGGTCCGCCAGTGGCAAGAGCTCTTCTACAACAACCGCCTCTGCGCCGTCGAACTCGATACCTTCCCCGACGCCGAAAAGCTCGCCGCCGCCTACGGCATCAAGGGCCGCACCATCGACCGGCCCGAACAGCTCGCCCCCGCCCTCCGCGAAGCCGTCGAGGAACCCGGGCCTTACCTGCTCAACGTCCGCGTTTCCCCCTACGAAAACGTCTACCCCATGGTCCCCGCCGGCAGCGCCATCGACGAAATGGTCTTTGGCCCGCTCGAGCCCGTCGCCGTGCCGAAATAACAGGAGGTCTACGATCCTATGCTCCAGGTCATCTCACTTCTCGTCGAAAATAAACCCGGCGCCTTGATGCGCGTCACCGGCGTCCTTACCGCCCGCGGCTACAACATCGAAAGCCTCACCGTGGCCCGCACCCTCGACCCCTCCCGCTCCCGCATGACCATCGTCGTCGACGTCGACCCCGCCCTCCGCAGCCTCGTCATCAAGCAGATGAACCGCCTCGTCAACGTCATCCAGGTCAGCGACGTCACCGACACCCGCGCCGTCGTCCGCGAAATGGTCCTCATCCGAGTCCGCGCCCCCCTCGAACGCCGTACCGCTATCCTGAAAGAAGCGGAGATTTTTGGCGCCCGCGTCATCGACTCCTCCGTCGAGGGCTTCGCCTTGGAAGCCACCGGCGACCCCGAGAAGCTCGATGAATTCATCGGTATCATGCAAAGTTACGGAGAATTTGAAGTGACCCGCTCCGGCCGCGTGGCCATGTCCCTGGAGGCCACCAAGTTGAAACTCTCTCCTCCAGTCCCGACCCGCTCCGGAACGAACCAATCCCAAATCACGAATGGAGTCCTCAATGGCTAAGCGCTACTACGAAAAAGACGGAGATCTCAGTTTCCTCAAGAACAAAACCATCGCCATCATCGGCTACGGCAGTCAGGGCCACGCTCACGCCCTCAATTTGCGTGACTCCGGCCTCAACGTCGTCGTCTCGGAATTGAAAGGCACGCCCAATTGGGACAAGGCCGTGGCCGCCGGCCTCCGCGTCATGGACGCTGCCGAAGCCGCCAGGCTCGGCGACGTCATCATGATCCTCGTCGCCGACCACCACCAGCCCGCCCTCTACCGCGATTCCATCGCGCCCCATATGGGCCCCGGCAAAACCCTCATGTTTGCCCACGGCTTCAATATCCACTTCAAGCAAATCATCCCTCCCCCCGAAGTCGACGTCTCCATGATCGCCCCCAAGGCCCCCGGCCACCGCGTCCGTGAACTCTTCACCGAAGGCGTCGGCGTCCCGGCCCTGGTCGCCGTCCATCAAAACCCCTCCGGCCAGGCCCTTCAGAACGCCCTTGCCTACGCCCTCGCCCTCGGTTGCCTCAAAGCGGGCGTCATCGAAACCACCTTCCGCGAGGAAACCGAAAGCGATCTGTTCGGCGAACAGGCCGTTCTTTGCGGAGGCGTCAGTGAGCTCATCCGCGCCGGCTTTGAGACCCTCGTCGAGGCCGGCTACGACCCCGACATCGCTTACTTCGAGTGCCTCCACGAGCTCAAACTTATCGTCGACCTCATCCAGGAAGGCGGCCTGGCCTACATGCGCTTCTCTGTCTCCGATACCGCCGAGTACGGCGACTATACCCGCGGGCCCCGCATCATCAACCAGCAGGTCCGCCAGGAGATGCGCAAGATCCTCTCCGAGATCCAGTCCGGCCAGTTCGCCGAAGAGTGGATCAAGGAAAACCAAACCGGCCGCAAGAACTTCCTGGCCATGCGCGAAGCCGCCCGCCATCAGCTTATCGAAGAAGTCGGCCGCGAGCTCCGCGCCATGATGCCGTTTTTGAAAAAGAAGAAGGAAGCAGGCGTACCGGAAGACCAGCCTTCGCAGGCTTAGAATCCGGCAGCCTCGAGCGTGAAGAACTTATGAGAATCTCAATCCTGGATACGACCCTCAGGGACGGCACCCAAGGGGAGGCCGTCTCTTTTACCGTGGAAGATAAGCTGGCGATCGCTCAAAAGCTCGACGAGCTGGGCATCGACTACATCGAAGGCGGTTGGCCGGGCTCGAATCCCCGGGATAAGGAGTTCTTCGCGCGCGCCCGTGAACTCAAGCTCAAACACGCCCGGCTGACCGCCTTCGGCTCGACCCGTTTCGCCAAGAACCCCATCGACCGCGACCCCAACGTCCGCGCCCTGCTCGAAGCCGGCACCCCCACCATCTCCGTCTTCGGCAAAACTTGGGACCTCCACACCCAGCGCGCCCTCGGCATCACCGAGGAGGAAAACCTCGTCCTCATCTCGGAAACTGTGCAGCGCCTCAAAGACCACGGCAAGGAGGTCATCTTCGACGCCGAACACTTCTTCGACGGCTACCGCTCCAATCCCGCCTTTGCTCTCCGCGCCCTGGAAGCCGCCAAGAAGGCCGGAGCCGACATCCTCTGCCTCTGTGACACTAACGGCGGGACCCTCACCTCCCAACTCGTCGAAATCGTCGCCGAGGTCCGCAAGCGCTTCGACGGCGTGCTCGGCATCCACTGCCACAACGACTCCGATGTCGCCGTCGCCAACTCCATCGCCGCCGTCGAGGCCGGCGTCACCCACGTCCAGGGCTGCTTCAACGGCTACGGTGAGCGCTGCGGCAACGCCAACCTCTGCTCCGTCATCGCCAACCTCGAACTCAAGCTCAATCACACTACCATCGGCCGCGAGAACCTCGCCAATCTCACCTCCACCGCCCGCTTCATCGCCGAGCTGGCCAACCTCCCCCTGCGCAACGACCAGCCCTACGTCGGCCACAGCGCCTTCGCCCATAAGGGCGGCGTCCACGTCAGCGCGGTCCTCAAGGACTCCGCCACCTACGAACACATCCCCCCGGAGCTCGTCGGCAACCGCCAGCGCGTCCTGCTCAGCGACCTCAGCGGCCGCGCCAACATACTCTTCAAACTCAAACAGCACGGCATCGCTGACCGCCTCAGCGAAGACGCTCGACGCGAGCTCCTGGAACGCATCAAGCACCTGGAATTCCTCGGCTACGAGCTGGAAGCCGCCGAAGGCACCTTTGAGCTCCTCGTCCGCGAAGCCCTCCACCCCGGCCTCCACTTCTTCGAACTCGTCAGCTTCGACGTCACCACCAAAATGACCGGCGCCAAGTCCTCCCGCACCACCGCCAGCGTCACCATCAAGACCAAGGACGGCATCCATTCCGCCACCGCCTCCGGCCACGGTCCGGTCAACGCCCTGGACCTCTGCCTTCGCCAGTGCCTCTCACCCATCTATCCGTCGATCGCCGAGGTCCGGCTCACCGATTACAAAGTCCGAGTCCTGGAGCCCCGCAAGGGCACCGCCGCCAAGGTCCGCGTCCTCATCGAATGGTCCGATCACCGGCGCAGTTGGGCCACCGTCGGCGTCTCCGATAACGTCATCGAGGCCAGTTGGCGCGCCATGGTCGACGCCATCCGCCTGGAGCTCATGCGCCTCCTCGAAAAGGACGAATCCATCGAGAAAGCCGTCGAGGACTACTGCTGGGGTGTTTGAGGCCATGCAACGGGAATCCGCGCGAAACTCTTGAACCATGCGCTTCTTCCGGCTTCACCACCCCACCCCCTCCCGCGTCATCCTTGTCGAAAGCGGTTCCCGCCACCTGCTCGAACCCGCCATCGCTTACTTCCGCCGCTGCTACGGCGAAAACCTCCCCTTCGACCTCGTCACCTGCTACGCCGGCCTCCCGCCGGGGCTGCCGCCGGAATCCGCCACCGTCTATCCCATCCACCAGTTCCGCGGCCGCCACGGACGCCGCCGCCTCTACCAAGCCCTGCGCGCCACCCACCCCACCACCATGGCCATCATCTGCTCCGGCGAACCCATCATGGCCAAATGGAAGTGGGCCCTGGCGCTCCACCTGCCCGTCAAAGTCCTTGTCATTAACGAAAACGGCGACTTCTTCTGGCTGGACCGTTCCAATTGGACCACCATCCGCCAACTGTTCCTCAGCCGCACCGGCCTCCTCGGCGCCGATGCCGTCCGCACCATCGGCCAGCTCCTCTTGTTCCCCTTTACTCTGTTGTTCTTGCTGTTGTACGCTGCTTTCATCCATCTCCGCAGGAAGGTTCACGCATGAAGGCTATCGTCGTTCACACACCCGGCGGTCCTGAACAACTCCAACTCGCCGACGTCCCGGTCCCAACCCCAGGCCCCGGCCAAGTCCTCATCAAGATCTCCTACATCGGCGTCAACTACATCGACACCTACTTCCGCACCGGTCTTTACAAAGCCGATCCCCCCATCGCCATCGGCATGGAAGCCTCGGGTACGGTCGAGGCTGCCGGTCCCGGCGTCCGAGGCCTCACCCCAGGCGACCCAGTCGCCTACTGCATGGCCCGCGGCTCTTACGCCGAGTATGCCGCCGTCCCCGCCTGGCAAACCGTCAAACTCCCCAGCGGCATCTCCCTCGACACCGCCGCTGCCGCCCTTCTCCAGGGCATGACCGCACACTACCTTACCCACTCCACCTTCTCCCTCAAAGCCGGTTCCACGGCCCTGGTCCACGCCGCCGCCGGCGGCACCGGACTCCTCCTGGTCCAGATGGCCAAGCTCCTCGGCGCCCGAGTCATCGCCACCTGCTCCACCCCGCAAAAGGCCGCACTCGCCCGCCAGGCCGGAGCCGACGAGGTCATCCTTTACAACGATCAGGACTTCGCCACGGAAGCCCGCCGCCTCACCGGCGGCCGTGGCGTTGATGTCGTCTACGACTCCGTCGGCGCAGCCACCTTCCACAAAAGCCTCGATTCGCTCCGCCCCCGCGGCATGATGGTCACCTTCGGCAACGCCAGCGGCCCCGTGCCCCCCATCGAACCCCTTCTGCTCAGCCAAAAAGGCTCCCTCTTCCTCACCCGGCCCACTCTGGCTCACTACGCCGCCACCGAAGAGGAATTCCAATGGCGCGCCTCTGACGTTCTCAACTGGATCGCTCTGGGCCGCCTCCGGGTGCACATTTTCAAAACCTATCCCCTTGCGGACGCGCCCCAAGCTCACCGCGATCTAGAAAGCCGCGCCACCACGGGAAAGCTCCTCCTGAAGCCTTGAATACCTCGCGCGAGACCTATTTGGAGCGCCAGCAACGCGCTCTGGCTGCCGCCGCCGGCCTCAAGCTCGACGCCCTCCTCGTCTCCTCTCTGCCCAATATCCGTTATCTGACCGGGTTCACCGGCGACAACGCTCTCCTCCTGCTCGAACCTTTCCAAAATATCCTCTTCACCGACCCCCGCTTCCTCTTCCAAGCCCAACAAGAGTCCGCCTGCCGCGTCCGCTCCGTCCGCCGCCCTCTCCTCCGCGACGCCGCCGCTTGGATCCATCGCCGCAAACTGCGCCGCGTCGGCATTGAGCAGCACCACCTCACCTACGCCCAGTTCCGCCAGCTCGATGGCAACCTCCCTGACGCTGTTGAACTCCTCCCAACCGAACGCCTGGTCGAAACCCTGCGGACCGTCAAGTCCCCCGATGAGATTGCCCTCATCCGCCAGTCCGCCCTCCTTACCTGCCAGGCCCTCGAACAGACCCTCCCTCTCCTGCGCCCCGGCGTCAGCGAATCGGACATCGCCGCCGAACTCGTTTACCGCATGCGCAAACTCGGCGCCGACGGCCCCGCCTTCGACCCCATCGTCGCCTTCGGCCGCAACTCCGCCCTCCCGCACGCCCGGCCCGGCGCAAATCGATTGAAACGAAAAGAAATCATCCTCATCGACTGCGGCGCATTCCATCACGGCTACGCCAGCGACCTGACCCGCGTCTTCTTTTGCGGCACACCGCCCACCGCGGTCCGCAACCTCCACAAGGCGGTGGTGGAAGCCCAGCAAGCCGCCCTCGACGCAGCCCGCCCCGGCACCCGCGCCTCCCGCGTCGACCTAGCCGCCCGGCGCGTCCTCCGCCAATATGGCCTAGCCCAAGCCTTCCTCCATGCCACCGGCCACGGCCTCGGTCTGGAAATCCACGAGTTCCCCCGCTTGGGCGCCTCCGAGCGCTCCCGCCTGGAACCGGGCATGGCAGTCACCATCGAGCCTGGCGTATACTTGCAGGAGTCGGGCGGTATTCGCATCGAGGACACGGTGGTGATCCGAGAGAACGGCTGCGACGTCCTCACCCCGGCATCCAAAGAACTGGTCATCATATAAGCCAGAAGGCTACAGCAAGGTTCCATGAAAATCGAGGAAATCCGAGAACTCATCAAAGTTGTAACCGAAACCGGAGTTGCGGAACTGGAGGTTCAGCGCGGCGACGACCGCGTCCGCATCGTCCGCTCCGCCCCGGCCCCGCCCCCGGCCTATCAGCACGTGGTCGTCCCCGCCGTGACGGCCCCGGCCCCGCCGGAGACGGCCGCTCCTCCTTCCCCTTCTGCCTCCATTGCCTCGGAACCGGTGCCCCCGGAACTCGACCCCAATCTCGTAGCCGTCAAGTCCCCCATCGTCGGCACCTTCTACGAAGCGCCCTCCCCCGGCGCCCCTCCGTTCGTCCAAGTAGGCGATCGCGTCCAGGTCGGCCAAGTCCTCTGCATTATCGAATCCATGAAGCTCATGAACGAAATCGAAGCCGAGGTGGCCGGCACCATCGTCAGCAAACTCGTCGCCAACGCCCAACCCGTCGAATACGGCGAGACTCTTTTCACGATCCGCCCCAATTAAAGGCGGTCTGATCCAAAAACCCTATGTTCCGCAAGATCCTCATCGCCAACCGCGGAGAAATCGCCCTCCGCGTCATCTGCGCCTGCAAAGAGCTCGGCATCCGTACCGTCGCGGTTTACTCCGAAGCCGACCGCCACAGCCTGCACGTCCGCTTCGCCGACGAGGCCGTTTGCATCGGCCCCGCCAAGAGCTCGCGCAGCTACCTCGATATCCCCGCGGTCATCAGCGCCGCCGAGATCACCAATGTCGACGCCATCCACCCCGGCTACGGCTTCCTCAGCGAGAACGCCGACTTCGCCGAGATTTGCGAGCTCTCCAACATCCGCTTCATCGGCCCCCCGCCCGACGTCACCCGCCTGATGGGCGTCAAAGACAAAGCCCGCGCCGCCATGGCCGCCGCTGGAGTCCCCACCCTGCCCGGCTCCGAAGGTGTCCTCACCCGCGTCGAGGAAGCTCTCGAGGTCGCCAAGCACATCGGCTACCCCGTCATCCTCAAAGCCTCCGCCGGGGGCGGCGGCCGCGGCATGCGCATCGTCCGCGAACCCGAAGAACTGCCCGCTCAGTTCACCCAAGCCCAGCAAGAGGCCCTCGCCGCCTTCTCCTGCCCCGACGTCTACCTGGAGAAGTACATCCCCGCCCCCCGCCATATCGAATTCCAGATCCTCGCCGATACCCACGGCAACGTCGAAGTCTTCACCGAGCGCGAGTGCTCCATCCAGCGCCGCCACCAGAAACTCATCGAGGAGTCCCCCTCCCCCCGCGTTTCAACCGCCCTCCGCCTCCAGATGTGCCAGAAACTCCGCGAGGCCATGCGCGCCGTCGGCTACACCAACGCCGGCACCGTCGAGTTCCTCATGGACGAAAAAGGAGACCTCTACTTCATCGAGGTCAACGCCCGCATCCAGGTCGAGCACCCCATCACCGAAGTCGTCAGCGGCATCGACCTCGTCAAAGGCCAAATCATGATGGCCGCCGGCCTGCCCCTCTCCCACGTCATCCCCAAGTCCCCTCTCCACCCGCGCGGCCACGCCATCGAATGCCGCATCAACGCCGAGCACCCCGAGACCTTCGCCCCCTCCCCCGGGCGCATCACCGCCTTCAACTTGCCCGGCGGACCCGGCATTCGCGTCGACACCGCCGCTTACGCCGGCGCCGTCGTTCCCCCTTACTACGACTCCCTCATCGCCAAGCTCATCTCCTCCGGCCGCTCCCGCGCCGAGGCCATCGCCCGCATGAACCGCGCCCTGGAAATGTTCGTCGTCGAGGGCATCCACACCTCCATCCCCCTCCACCAGAAGATCCTCAACGACCCCGATTTCATCGCCGGCAAGTTCGACACCACCTTTATCAACCGCTTCCTTGCCGCCAACAACCGCGCCGCCAAAGCCCCGGAATAAGCGGTCCCGAAGCCGCCCTTCCCGCGGCCGCCCCTAACGCGCAAACCCCAGCTGCCGCAGCCGCTCCACCGCTTGCGGGCTTTCCAAATCCGCGAACGCCGCCCGCTGCACCCCGTTCTCCAGCGCCACCCCGTACGGCACATCCACAAACCGGAAAACCGCCCGCAGCGTCTCCGCCTCATCCGCGATCCCGTCCGCCTTCAATCCCGTCTCTTTCAGGAAATCCGGCGCAAACTGGTTCAGTTGCGTCGAAACCACAACAACTCGGGTCTCGCCCCAATCCAGTTTGGCCAACTCCTTGGCAGCGTGCGCACAATGCAAGCACTCCGGATTGAAAAAGAAAAGGAATACCTTGCCCTCGTGCAGCGCGAACGGCTTTCCGGAAACCATCACCGTTTCTGGCGCAACGATCCCCTCCTTGGGCGCCCTCGCGCTCAACCCGTAGGAAACCGCCGCGAACACGCACACCGCTCCCAATACCGCCAGCGCCGGGCGCCATCCGCGGCTCGGCTTCGCCCACCATCCCGCCGCCGCCGCCATCAGCAGCATCAAAAAGTCCGTGATGAAAAAAACCGGCCCCACCACCCGCCGGATCCACGGGAAACAATTGCAGTCCTCGCCCCGCAGCGCGTTGTAGAAGACCCCGATGTAAACCATGAAGGCCACCAGCAGCAACCCCGCCAGCCACGCACCCCACCTCCGAAAACGCGGCACAAGAAGCAAAACGCCCGTAAAAACCTCCGCCATCCCGAAGCCGATCGCCGCCGGCATGCTCAACACCTTCGGCACCAAAGCCTGCGTCATCCGCACCGCCGCCGATTGTGGGTCCGTCAGCTTCCAAATCCCGGAAACCAGAAACGTCACCGCCAAGCCAACGGCGCAGATCCACGCCAGCCAGAACTTCCACCGCGGCAGCTCTTCCATCCGCTGTGTGTCCACATTCCGTCCGGTAGCAACCTCGCTCATGATGCCATCCTTCCTCTCAATTGCCTAAGAAACGCAATGTCGCTGCAACCAGCCGCTCCAGGTCCTCGTCCCTGTGCGCCGCCGAAAGAAACGCGGCCTCAAACTGGGACGGCGGCAGATAAATGCCCTCGCCTAACAAAAAATGAAAATACCTCGCAAAGCGCTGCGTGTCCGACCGCCGCGCCGATTCGTAATCCCTCACCGGACCCTCGCGGAAAAACAGGGTGAACATCGACCCGGCCCGGTTCACCGTGACCCCCGCCGGCATCGCCGCCGCAAACCGCGCGGTCATCTGATCCAGCCGCTGGTAGATCTCCGGATGAGCCTTCAGATGCCTTAGCATCGCCAGCCCCGCCGATACCGCCAGCGGATTGCCCGATAGTGTCCCTGCCTGATACACCGGACCCGCCGGGGCCACCATCTCCATGAGCTCCTTGCGCCCGCCGTAGGCCCCGATCGGCAATCCGGCCCCAATCACCTTGCCCATCGCCGTCAGGTCCGGCCGGACTCCATACAGCTCCTGCGCGCCTCCATAGGCCACCCGAAATCCCGTCATCACCTCGTCGAAGATCAGCAGCGCCCCCTCGCGCGACGTGATCTCCCGCAGCCCCTCCAGGAACCCGGTCTCCGGCGGCACACAGCCCATGTTGCCCGCCACCGGCTCCACCATCACCGCCGCAATCCGCCCCTTGTGCTCTTCAAACGCCCGCTCCACCGCCTCCAGGCGGTTGTAAGGCAGCGCAATCGTCGTCGCCGCAAAGCTTTCCGGCACTCCCGCCGTGTCCGGCAATCCCAGCGTCGCCACCCCCGAGCCCGCCTTCACTAGCAGCGAGTCCACATGCCCGTGGTAACAACCTTCAAATTTGATCGTCAGATCCCGCCCGGTGAACGCCCGCGCCAGCCGCAGCGCGCTCATCGTCGCCTCGGTCCCCGAGTTCACCAACCGCACCATCTCCACCGACGGAACCGCCTCCACGATCGCCTCGGCCAGTTCGACCTCCCTCTCGGTCGGCGCGCCAAAACTCGTCCCGTCCTTCAGCGCCTCCTCGATCGCCGCCACGATCTCCGGATGCCGGTGCCCCAACAACAGCGGCCCCCAGCTCCCTACGAAGTCGATGTACTCGTTGCCGTCCTCGTCCCAGATCCGGGCCCCTTCACCGCGGCGGATAAACAACGGCCTGCCGCCCACTCCCTTGAAGGCTCGCACCGGCGAATTCACGCCTCCCGGGATCAACTGTCTTGCCCGCTCCATCAACGCATCCGAACGTGAACGCTCCATCGAATCGCCTCACCCTCTCCACTAAGTCTCGCCGGGCACGGTCCGGCTCAGCAAGAAGCTCAGCACCGTGTCCAAAAACGTCCCGTGCAGGTTCCGCAGCAGCCGCCTCTTCAGCGTCAGGTAGTTCTGGGTTCCGGCAAACAGATCCTGCATCAACTCCCGGAAACGCGGGCTCCGCCGCATGAACTGAAGCATCCGCTGCGGCACGCTCGCAAACAAAATGCGCCCGCAAAACAGCCGCCGCGCCAGGGCTGCTCCCATCTCCAAATCCAGGGCAAAGTCCCGTTGCAGCATCGCGCGGTACGCCTGCGCCTTCTCCTGCGGCGCGTGCGCGTCCGACAGCAGCACCTGGCTGGCAAGGTCCCCGGACCGGATCGCGTAATACAGCCCCTCGCCCGTCACCGGATCCACCAAACCCGCGGCGTCTCCGACCCCCAGCCATCCCTCGCCGCCCACCTCATTCCTCTGCCAGGACGCCCGCGTCAGCGACGGCAGCAAGTGGCTGTAGAAGACCCCGTCATTCCACCGGATCCCTCTCTCCCGCATGTAGTCTTCCAGCCGCCGCCTTAGCTCCCGTGCTGGAAGCCCCTTCCCGCAAATCCCCACCGAAAGGTGGCCGCAGCGCGGGAACACCCAGATGTAGCCCTCAAACTGCGGCAGAAACTGAATGTCAATATGCTCCTGCTCTTCCGCCACGTAATAGCCCAGCGCCAGCATCGTGTCTTCGGCCCGCAGCTTTGTTCCCACTCCTGGAAGCTGATTCCGCGCGCCTGTGGCCACCACGCAGTAGTCCGCCTCCACCCAGCCTTGCCGCGTCTTCAGGCGCCAGCCCGGCCCGCGCCGTTCCAGGCTCACCACCCGCGCCTGCTCGATCCGCGCCCCGGCCCGCTCGGCCCGCTCGAGCAGCATCCGGTTCAACTCGTACCGCGAGTAGATCAGCAACGGCTGGCGCAGCTCCATGCGCGCCTCGCGCGTCCCCGGCGCCGCCAGTTGCGTCACGCGCACCATCCGCTTGGGATAGTCATTGCGCAGCAGGAAGGGATACTGTTGATAAGCCTTGTATGTGAGCCCCCCGCCGCAAGGCTTTTCCCAGGCCAGCTTCTCGTCGAAAAGAATGGTGTCCAGTCCGCCCGCAGCCAGCCGCTCGGCCGCCATCGCCCCCGCCGGCCCGCCGCCCAGCACCGCGACCCGCTTCATTTCTTCTGGCTGCCGCCCGGCTGGTCCGCGCCCACCGGAGGATGCCCCGGAGGCATCGCCATCCCCTCCGGCGCCTGCGCCGCCGCCCCGTGCGGAACTCCGCCGGCTTCCGTGCGGCTCTTCACTGTCCACCCGTCGCCCTTCCGGGCCAGCGTGTAGTTCATCGTCATCGCCTGCCCCTCCACTCCTTTGGCGGCAAACGACACCGTGGCGTCGGCTTCATCCCCCCGGAAGGTCACCGCCACCACCTCCACCTGCATCGAGCCCACGTTCATGCCACGCTCCGCCAGGTGCGCCACGATCGCCCGGCGCACCGCCTCTTTGTTCTCCGCGCCGCGGTTGCACCCCACCGCCGCCAGCGCCGCCAGCACAACTGCCATTCGTAGGGATTTCACAAGCTCATTATAGACGCACCTGCCTTGCATACGCGCTCTCCTTGGCGCTACCATGGAATTTCCCCGCCAGCCGTGGAACCGGGTCCATCTGGACGCATGATTGACGGCCCGGTATTTGGAAAAAGAGTCACTGACAGACCCCTATGCAGAAGCGCGAAAACAAACGACTACTGGCGCTGGTCTCTGACCTGTTGTTTACGGTCAAAATCACTGACGCCGCCAAGCGGGCGGGCATGCAGGCGGAGTTTGTCAAATCCGAAAAGGAACTCTTCGAGAAACTCCACTCCAAACCCGCTCTCATCATCCTGGACCTCAACTTCACCGGCGTCCAGCCGCTGAAGCTGATCTCCAAGCTCAAACACAACCCGGACCTCAAAGACACCAGCCTGCTGGCCTACGTCTCCCACGTCGACGGCGAGCTGAAGCAGAAGGCCCACGAAATGGGTTGTGACATGGTGATGGCCCGTTCTGCCTTTTCGCAGAATCTCCCAATGATCCTCAAACGCCACGCCGGCACGCTGTAACGCGGCCCTCGCCGCCACAGGCCGCTTTCTGTCCTGACAGGCCCTTCTCGTGCCGTACGCATTTTTGTCTGCGCCCGCCTTCCAGCCGGCTTGGGCGCACCCTTACCCACCGCCCTGCCTTTTACCCAATCGCGCACACCGTGGAGCAAGCCGCCAGGCTGGCCATGCGGGCGGTCACGCGGGCAGAGCCACACAATCCCGGGCTGTGCGGGGGTTCGCACGCCATCCGCCGCCAAGACTGGCGGCGTGGCACGCAAGACTGCGTGCTCCACTTGAAGGCGTGGCACGCAAGACTGCGTGCTCCACCTCAAGGCACCGCCCGCAGTGGAGCATGCCGCCAGGCTTGCCATGCCGGCGGTCACGCCGGCAGAGCCACACAATCCCGGGCTGTGCGGGAGTTCGCACGCCATCCGCCGCCAAGACTGGCGGCGTGGCACGCAAGACTGCGCGCTCCACCTCAAGGCGCCGCCCGCAAGGTGGAGCAAGCCGCCAGGCTTGCCATGCGGGCGGGCACGCCGGCAGAGCGACACAATCCCGAACGGTACGGGAGTTCCAATGCCATCCGCCGCCAAGACTGGCGGCGTGGCACGCAAGACTGCGCGCTCCACCTCAAGGGGCCGCCCGCAGTGGAGCAAGCCGCCAGGCTTGCCATGCCGGCAGTCGTGCCGGCAGAGCCACACAATCCCGGGCTGTGCGGGAGTTCCCACGCCATCCGCCGCCAAGACTGGCGGCGTGGCACGCAAGACTGCGTGCTCCACCTCAAGGGGCCGCCCCCCCTGTGGGGCAGGCTTTCTAGCCTGTGGCCGGCTTTCCAGCTGGCCTGGGCACCCTTCACTCACCGCTCTCCTTGTCACCGCCGCTCATGAGCAAATCTCGTCGTGAATCACCCACGACCCCCTTCCCTCACTCGTAGCCCTCCAAAGCCGCTATAGTAGGAGACTCGGCCGGGCCGCGCCCGGCCCATAGGAGACCGCCATGAAAATTCATCACCTTCGTCCGCAATTCTGGGCCGCCCTTTTGCTGCTCTGCTCCGCTTTCGCCGCCCTCGCTCAACAGCCCGGCGCTGGCCTGGTTGAGTCCCGAAAACAGTTCCTCGCCGCCTTCCCCTGGACCAGCGCCAACACCACCGCCGGCGACGCCATGTTTCTCCAGATCCTCGTGGAGTCCCGCGGCGCCAAGCGCGGCGTCGAAGTCGGGACCAATACCGGCTACGGCGCCATTCACATGGGAATCGCCTTCGAGCGCACCGGAGGCCATCTCTATACCGTCGAAATCAACCCCCGCATGGTCAAAGCCGCCCGCGAGAACCTTGCGAAAACATCCCTCGATAAGATCGTCACCGTCGTCGAAGGCGACGCCCTCAAAGTCCTCCCCACCCTGGAAGGTCCGTTCGACTTCGTCTTCATCGACGCCCTGAAGCCCGACTACCTCAAGTACTTCAAAGCCCTCGAACCGAAGCTCCTGCCCGGCGCCACCATCGTCGCCGATAACGTCATCGAGTACGAAAAACAAATGAAGGACTTCCTGGACTACATCCAGTCCAACCCTTCCTACGACTCCGTAGTCATCCGCGCCTCCATGCAGAAGAACGACGGCATGCTGGTGGCCTACAAGATCCGTTAGGAGCCTGCCCCGATGGACCGGCGCTCGTTTTTGGTTGCCGCAGCCGCGGCGGCGATTGGACAGGCCGCTCCAGCCTCCGCGCCCGCCATCGACACCCACATGCACCTGTTCGATCCGGAGCGTCCTCAAGGCGTGCCCTGGCCCCCCAAACGCGACCCGATCCTCTACCGCCCCGCGCTCCCCGCCCGCTACCGCGAAGTCTCCGCGCCCTTCAGCATCGCCGGCGCCATCGCCGTCGAATGCAGTCCCTGGCTCGAAGACAACCAGTGGCTCCTGGATACCGCCGCCCAAGACCCCATCTTCGTCGCCGTCGTCGGAAACCTTGAGATCGGAGCGCCGGATTTCCGCCCGAACCTCGAGCGCTTCGCTCGGAACCCGCTGTTTCGCGGCCTCCGCTACGGCAACCTCTGGGGCCGCAACCTCTCCGTGGCCCTTTCCAGAAAGCAATTCATCGAAGACCTTCGATTCCTCGCCCGCGCCGGCCTCAGCCT
>Ga0078972_1010789_pt1 | contig 16795 bp, 15 predicted proteins | sample YelNatPaOPGAMG01_FD_67568 | JGI IMG/M metagenome (GOLD analysis project Ga0078972, IMG submission 67568) | Hot spring thermophilic microbial communities from Obsidian Pool, Yellowstone National Park, USA - OP-RAMG-01 (SPADES assembly) (version 2) | ecosystem: Environmental > Aquatic > Thermal...
CTGCCGGCGAACCTCGGGGTCCCCGTCCTCGTCGTCCAGCACATGCCGCCGCTGTTCACCCGCCTGCTCGCGGAGCGGCTCGACGCGCGCAGCGCGCTCCACGTCGTCGAAGCCGCTCCGGGGATGGAGGTCCTTCCCGGCACCGTCTACATCGCGGCCGGCGGCACGCATCTCGTCGTCCGCCGCCAGGGGACGGCGCTCGTCACCGCGATCGACGACGGTCCACCCGAGAACTCCTGCAAGCCCTCTGTCGACGTGCTGTTCCGCAGCGCGTCGCACGCCTTCGGGCCGCACGTGCTCGCAGTCGTCCTCACCGGCATGGGACAGGACGGGCTCGAGGGCGCACGGGTGATCCAGTCGGGCGGCGGCGTGGTCTACGCGCAGGACGAGCCGAGCTCGGTCGTCTGGGGGATGCCCGGAGCAGTCGTCCGCGCCGGGATCGCACGCGAGATCCTCGAACTGTCCGACATCGCCCCTGCGATCGCCCGCGCGCTCGCCCGCCCGCTCTCCGAGGTGCACGCATGACGACGGCAACGGCGGAGGACTTCCGGTTCCTCCAGCAGTTCATCCTCGACCGCTCGGCGATCGTGCTCGCGGACGAAAAGCAGTACCTCGTCGAGACGAGGCTCCTGCCTATCGTCCAGCGGGTCGGCGCCGAGAGCATCGGGGACCTCGTACGGGCCATCCGGAGCGGCGACCGCGAGCTCGAGACGGCCGTGGTCGACGCGATGACGACGAACGAGACGTCGTGGTTTCGCGACGCCGCGCCCTTCGACGCCCTCCGCAAGGTCATCCTGCCCGAGGTCGTCGCAGCGAACGTCGTGCGGAGACGGCTGTCGATATGGAGCGCAGCGTGCTCGACCGGCCAGGAGCTCTACAGCGTCACGATGCTGCTCGACGCCGAGTTCTCCGAGGTCGCCTCGTGGAAGCTCGACCTGCACGGCACGGACCTGTCCTCCGCCGTCGTCGAGAAGGCACGGTCGGGTCGCTACACGGCGCTCGAGATCAACCGTGGCCTTCCCGCCCCGCACCTCGTCCGGTACTTCCGCCACGAAGGCAGCTTTTACGTCATCGCCGACGCGCTGCGCAACAAGGTCCGCTTCGAGCCGTTCAACCTCGCCCGGCCGTGGCCGCCGATGCAGGACTACGACGTCATCTTGCTCCGCAACGTCCTCATCTACTTCGACGTCGAGACCAAGGCCAAGGTCCTCGAGCAGGCCAAGGCGCACCTGCGCCCCGGCGGCTTCCTCTTGCTCGGGACGGCCGAGAGCCCCCGCGGCCTCGTCGAAGGCTTCCAGTCGGTGCCGGCTGGCGGCACGACCGTCTACAAGAAGGAGGGATAGTGATGCATGCCCTCGTCGTCGACGATTCGCGGGCGATGCGCTCCCTTTTGCGCTCGATACTCGGGAGCCTCGGCATCGACGTCGCAGAGGCCGCGGACGGCCGGGCTGCGATCGACGCCGTCGAGGCCGGCCCGCTCCCCGACCTCGCCCTCGTGGACTGGCACATGCCCGTCATGGACGGCCTCGAGCTCGTGACCGAGCTGCGCCGGCGCAAGGAGTGGCGGCACATGGCGATCATGATGGTCACGACCGAGAGCGAGCACGAGAACATGGTCCGCGCCCTGCTCGCGGGGGCCAACGAGTACCTCATCAAGCCCTTCTCCCCGGACGCGGTCCTCGAGAAGCTCTCCCTGCTCGGGCTCTCGCCCGAGCCCGTCCCCGTAGCCGATGCCCGAGGAGACGACACGCTCCGATGACCGACACCGACCGATGCAGTCCAGGGACCGCCGTCGCGGCGACCAAGCCCGACGGCTTCGCCGAGCTCGTGAGCACGGCGACGATCGTCGAGATCGCCCAGGGGTTTTGGGACGCGTACCTTCCCGAGGACGCCGTGCTCCTGCCCGGATCGGTCCTGCCCGAGATCGAGGAGGTCCGCGGGCACATCGACATCGGCGGGAGCTGGAGCGGCCGCGTCGAGATCTCGACCTCGCTCGCCGCGGCGCGCCGCGTCGCCGCGTCGCTGTTCAGCCTTCGCCCCGAGGTCCTCGACCAGTCCGAGATCCTCGACGCGCTCGGCGAGCTCGTCAACGTCGTCGGAGGCAACATCAAGAGCATCCTGCCGGCGCCGACGAGCCTCTCGGTCCCCCAGGTCGCTGACGGCCCGGGAGAATGGCGCTTCGACGCGCTGCTCGAGCGGGAGATCCTCCTCAGCTGGAACAGCGAGCCGGTCGTCGTCCGGGTCTGGAGCACCGGGTCGCCGGCTGCTCCCTGACGCTTCACCGCGGCCCGCAGCGCGCCGTTAAAGAAGGAGCACCCGCACAGACCACGGTGCCACCAGGACGGTGGCGCCCGAGATGGCCGTACGAGTCCACCGGAAAGGACGTCGCGTGCCTTCACTGCTGATGATCGTGCCGAGCCGTGGACGGCCGGCGAACCTCGACGGGCTCGTCCAGGCGTGGCGAGAGACGACGAGCGGCGACGCCGACCTCGTCGTCGCGCTCGACGACGACGACCCGCAGCTCTACCAGTACAACGCGCACCGCGTCGCGATGGTCGCGGTCGGGCCACGCCAGAGCTTCGTCGAATGGACCAACGAGATCGCCGTCGGCAATACCGACCGCTACCGCTTCGTCGGCACGATGGGCGACGACCACCGGCCACGCACGCCGCGCTGGGACGAGCTGCTCTGCTCGTCGCTCGACTCGATCGGCTCGGGCGTCGCCTACGGAGACGACCGAGCAAGCCTACCGGTCGTGCCGAGCGCGGCCATCGTCTCGAGCGACATCGTCGCCCGGCTCGGCTTCCTCCTGCCGCCGGTGCTCGCGCACCACAACAGCGAGGCCTTCCTCCAGGCGCTCGGCGCGGACCTCGGCCGCGCGGTGTTCGTGCCCGAGGTCGTCGTCGAGCACGTCCACTACACCACCGGCAGGGCCTCGATCGACCACACCTACCTCGAGCGCGCGAACGACATCGACGCAGACCGTGAGCACTATCACGCCTTCATGGCCGAGGAGTGGCCGAAGCTGCTCGGCGAGCTCGCGGCGGGGCTCGGCATCGCAGGCACGCCGGACGGCTCGGCCACGTCCGGGGACGCGCGCGCGATCCCTGGCGCCCGGACCACTCCCCGACCCCGGCACGGGCCGCACGAGCTCTCCCCGACCTGAGCGGGGGCACGGCGCTCGTCGGTCGTGCCCGTGCCGTTCACGGCTCGGGCGAGCCTGCTTGCTCGGCGCCGCCGACGTGCGGGGAGCTGACGGCACGGAGGTTGGGACCACGTCGCGTGACGCCACGGCCCGCGACGCCGCCCGGCCCGCGGCCGGCAGCGCTCCGCCCGGTCCCGATGCCGACGGCTTCTACCTCGCCGGCGAGCGCGGCCGCGAGCAGCCCGGCAGGGTCTTCGAACCACTCGTCGTGCCGGGCGCCGGCGCCGAGGAGGGCGACGGCCTCGAGTGGCCCGGCGAGCTCGACCGGTCGCTTGGCCGCGCGCGCCGCGACGACCGCGAGCACGAGGTAGTCGGGATGGGTCGGGAAGTCCTTCGCGAACGCACGTGCAAGGTCGAACGCGTCGTCGGGCCGAAGCGCGGCGAGCATCGCGAGCACGAGCCACCGCCCGAGAACGGCCTGCTCGTCGCGCGTCGCGTGCTCGCACCGCTCGATCAGGCCGTCGAGGGCACGCTCCGGCTCGCCGGCCCGCAGCAGGTCGAGGCAGTCCTGGGCGGGTGCGTCGTCGAGCGGATGCTCGCTGCGGGCGGGGAGGTAGACGCGCGTGACGCCCACCTCGCCCTCGTCGCGGCGCGCGACGACGCGCCAACGTACGACGCGCCAGCTCCCGATCCCGGGCTGGGAGACGGGCAGCGCGACCGAGCGCGTCGTGCAGGATCCAAGACGCGCACGCAGCTGTGCCGCATGGCTGGGGCGTGCGAATCGCAGGCCACCGAGGGTGACCGCGAAGTCGCCGAGCGGCGGCGCGATCCGGGCGCCCCGGACGACACGGGCGTAGCTCTCGAGCAGCTGCGGCGCGAACGCTCCCGAGGACCGCAGAGCGGCCGTCCGGCGGCCCGCCGCGACGAGCCGTGCCGCGAGCACGTCGTCGTCGAGCACCGCGAGCGCCGCGGCAACAAGGCCGTCCACGTCGCCGTCGGGCACGAGGAGCGCGTTCTTGCCGTCGGACAGGTAGCCGGTGGCGCCGGGGTGGCTCCATGCGACGACGGGCGTGCCCGACGCCATCATCTCGAGCGGCGTGACGGCGGCGAGCTCGTGTGCGGAGGTCGAGACGAACACCCTGCCAGACCGGTAGAGATCGGCACGCGCGCTCTCCGACGGCGCAGGGACGACCTCCCAGGGCGCCTCGCTCGTGCTCGGCTGCGGTCCAACCCAGGTCGTCGTGAGCCCTGGCCGCAGCGTGCGCAGCCCTGCGACCACGTGCCGGGCGGCCTCGATCTGGCCCGCCCGGCCGTCGTCGCTCCCGACCAGGAGGACGTCGCGGGAGCGCTGGCCGACCGCGGCGCGTCGCGGTCCGGGGTGGAACACCGCGAGGTCGACCGTGGCGGGAAGCTCGCAACAGTCGATGCCGTAGCTCGACTCGAGCGCCGCGCGCGCCGTCGCGCCGAGCGCGAACACCGTCACGGCGGCGCGCAGCGATGCCTCCACGACGGCCCGGATGTGCTCGGGGACGTCGCCGAGAGCGTGGAGCGCGCCCCGCTCGCACAGCACGACAGGCGCGAGAGCGAGCATCCGCGCCGGCAAGACGAACTCCCACGAGCCGGCGACGACGAGGTCGCACGGGGGTACCGCGTCGGTGATCGACTCCCCGTAGGGGACCCGGCGCAGGCGCGCCCGTGCCCCGGCCCGACGCTCTGCGACACGGTGCTCCGGGGTGCGGTGCTTTGCGCGGTGCTCCTTGAGGTCACGGTCCACGTCGTCCAGATGCCCACGCGTGAGCACGGTCACCTCCGCGCCGAGCGCCGCGAGCTGCGTCGCCTGCGCGAGCAGGAGCCTCTCGCCGTCACTCCACCCGGTGCGCGCGACCAGGTAGACGATACGGAGGCGGTCGCTCAAGGCCCGGTCGCGCCGTTCGAGCGGGAGCCGCCGGCCGAGCAGCTCGACGGCCGCGAGGACATCGGCGAGACGGCCCGCCGCCATGACGTCCTCCGGGCTCGGCAGGGAGGCATCAGTCATCGCGCCGTTACCAACGATCACCCGGCGCGCCAGCTTTAGGTCACCGGGACAGCCATGGCACCACGATCGACGCACCAGTGCGTCTGCTCCAGTCGTGCCCTTGCGGTCAATGGCGACTTGGCTCCACACGAAATCGCTCAAGCGCGTGCGGGTGCGTGCCGAGAGAGGGAGAAAGGCCTGTGGGGGCCGACAAGGAGCGTCAGCAGCGATGGGACAGCACTGTTCGATACCGCGCGCGTACGCGCTCTGTCCTCGGCCTCCACGGGTCGGGCTTGGCGCAATCGGCTCGGGACTATTTCCTCTTGCCGCTACACGCGCCTGCGTGTACCGTGACGGAGCCACCACGTTGCGTGCTTGGACGAGCTGGCCGAGGAGTTACCTTCCGTGTGGTCAAGGAGCAACGCGATGACAGCCCTGCCGAGCCTCAGCGAGACCCGGTCCTTCGCACGACCCGTCCGTGCCGGGTACCAGATGCCCGACCCGGAGGACGCGGATGCGCTGTGGGAGCGGTACTGGGCCGGTCGCGAGCGGGGTGCGCGCAACGACCTGATCCTTGCCTACGAGCCTCTCGTCAAGCTCGTCGTCTCACGTCTGCCCGCGAACGTCCGCAGCTACTGGGAGGTCGACGACCTGCGCAGCTTCGGCCTGCTCGGGCTCGTCGAGGCGATCGACCGCTGGGCGAGCGACTCGCCGGCGAACCGCTTCCCGAGCTATGCCACAAAGCGCGTCCGCGGCGCGATCTTCGACGAGCTGCGCCGCCTCGACTGGCTGCCACGGACGGTCCGCCGCCGGGTCATCACCTACCGCGCGACCGTCGACGCGCTCTCGAGCGAGCTCGGGCGCACGCCCGAGACGAGCGAAGTGCTGACCGAGATGGGCACCGACGGTGCGATCGGCGAGGACGTCCTCACCGCCGTGCAGTCCTCGCAGCTGCTCCACCTCCAGCACAGCGTCGGCAACGCAGCAGCCGGCGAGGACATGCACCTCATCGACCTCATCGTCTCGGACAGCGAGGACGAGCCCGAGCCGTTCGTGCTGCGCAGCGAGCAGTTCGAAGAGGTCCGGCGGGCGGTCACGAAGCTTCCTGATCGTCAGCGCACCGTCGTCACGCTGCACTTCCTCGGCGGGCTCACCCAGGAGCAGATCGGCGTCATGCTCGGCGTCAGCAACTCGCGCGTCTGCCAGATCGAGGCGACCGCGATCCAGACGCTGCGCCGCCTGCTCGCCGCCGACGAGGTCCGACGACCGGCGCGAGCTGCTCGGCCCGCCTGATCGAGCCACCCTCGCCGGGCGAGCCCGGAGGCCCGTTGCGGGTCGCGCAATGATGCGTCCGCTGCAAGGTTATAGTGGCTGCAACATGACGAGCGCGACCACCGGGAACGCCCCGACGGCAGAAGGCGGCCTGACGGCAGGGGAAGACCCGACGACAGAGGGCGGCCTGACGGCAGAGGGAGCGGAGCGCGGCAGCGAGCCGGACCTCTCGGCGCACGACACGACGCGGCGAGACCGCAAGAAGCTCGCGACCCGCCAGGCCCTGCGCTGCGCAGCGCTCGACCTCGTCGCCGAGCGCGGCTACGCGCACGTGACCGTCGAGGACATCGCCGAGGCCGCAGACGTCTCGCCGCGGACCTTCTTCAACTATTTCCCCTCGAAAGAAGCTGCCCTCCTCGGTGACGACGGCGAGCTCGACGTGCTGCGCGCCGACATCCTCGGCCGGCCCGCCGGCGAGGACCCTTTTGCGGTTGTCGAGCACGTGGTCTGCGCGCACGTCGCGGCAAAGGGCCGGCATCCCGACGGCACCTGGCGCGACCCTGAGGCGCTCCTCCGGCGGATGCAGGCCGTCCAGAGCGACCCGCACCTCCTCGCCGCCCTCGTCGCGCACATGGCGGCCTTCGAGCGCGTCGTCGCCGATGCCGTCGCGGAGCGGATCGGCGTCGAGGTCACAAGCGACCCCTACCCGGCCCTGCTCGCCGCGTCGGGGATGGCCGTCGCGCGGGTCGCCTTGCTCTACTGGGCTCGCGCCGGTGGCGCCGGCGCCCCGGACGAGCTCGCGCGGGCGGGCTTTCGCGCCCTGTCGAGCGGGCTCGCCGACGCGGCGCAACTACGGACGGCGACAGCCACGACGAGAGCAAAGACGAGCCGATGACCGACGCTGGCGCGAACATCCCTGGCGACCCCGCGATCCCCGCGCTCGGACGCCGCCGCATCCTGCTCATCATCGGGGCGCTGATGCTCGGCATGCTGCTCGCCGCCCTCGACCAGACGATCGTCTCGACGGCCCTGCCGACCATCGTCGCCGACCTGCACGGAGCGTCGCACCTCTCCTGGGTCGTCGTCGCCTACCTGCTCGCGTCGACGGCGTCGACGCCGTTGTGGGGCAAGCTCGGCGACCTCTACGGGCGCAAGGTCTTCTTCCAGGCCTCGATCGTCATCTTCCTCGCCGGTTCCGTGCTGTCCGGCCTCAGCCACTCGATGCTCGAGCTCATCGCGTTCCGCGCCATCCAGGGTCTCGGTGGCGGAGGCCTCATGGTCGGTGCGCAGTCGATCGTCGGCGACGTCGTCCCACCGAGAGACCGTGGCCGCTACCAGGGCTTGTTCGGCGCCGTGTTTGGCGTCGCGAGCGTCGTCGGACCGCTGCTCGGCGGCGTGTTCGTCGAGCAGCTCTCCTGGCGCTGGATCTTCTACGTCAACCTCCCCATCGGCGCGGTCGCGCTCGCCGTCGTCGCGACGACGGTGCCGGGCCACAGCGCCCGGGTCCACCACGTCATCGACTACCTCGGGACGTCCCTGCTCGCGCTCGCCGCGACGAGCTTCGTCCTGCTCACGAGCCTCGGCGGCACGACCTACCGCTGGAGCTCGGCGCCGATCGTCGCGATGGGCGTCGCGGGCGCCGTCTTCACCGTCGCGTTCATCGCCGTCGAACGGCGTGCGAGCGAGCCGGTGCTTCCCCTCCATCTGTTCGCGAGCCGGGCGTTCTCGACGACGAGCGTCGTCGGCTTCATCGTCGGCTTCGCGATGTTCGGTGCGATCACCTACCTCCCCGCCTACTTCCAGATCGTGCGCGGGGCCTCCCCGACGATCTCCGGCGTCGACCTGCTGCCGCTCATGGCGGGCCTGCTCGTCGTCTCGATCGCCTCTGGCCAGATCATCTCGAGGACGGGCCGCTACCGGATCTTCCCCATCGCCGGGACTGCGGCGATGACCCTCGGGCTCGTCTTGCTGTCGCGCCTTGGCGTCGCAAGCAGCACCGTGTCCTCGTCGCTCGACATGGTGGTCCTCGGGATGGGCCTCGGTGGCGTCATGCAGGTACTCGTCCTCATCGTGCAGAACTCCCTCCCCCAGAGCGAGCTCGGCGTCGCAACCTCGGGAGCGACGTTCTTCCGGTCGATCGGCGGCTCGTTCGGAACAGCGGTCTTCGGCGCCATCTTCTCGAACGTCCTCGTCGGCAACCTCGCCGCGCACCTACGCGGCCGCGCATTGCCGCCGGGTGTCAACGGCGCCAGCATGACGCCTGGCGTGCTCGACCACCTCGCCGCGCCGATCCGCGACGCGTTCGTCGCCGGCTACGCGGAGTCGATCCGGACGGTGTTCGTCATCGCGATCCCGATCGGCTTCCTCGCCTTCCTCGGCGCGTTCCTCATCCCCCACGTCGAGCTGCGTCGCGCCGGCGCGCCACAAGCCGGCACCGGTGGCGAGCCGCATGCCGGCCCCGGACACCTCGCCCTCGAGTCGCACCTGTGAGCTCCGACTGCGCCGAGCGGAGCACCGACCGCTGCTTTCCGACTGCCAACCGCCAAGGGAGAGGGATCCCATCGTGAACACGATCTTCGGTGGACTCGGACGCTTTGTCGTCCGCTTCCGCTACCTCGTCGTACTCGCCTGGATCGTCGTCATCGTCGTGTCGTCCCACGCGCTGCCATCGCTCGGCAGCCAGGTCAACAACGACAACTCGCAGTTCCTGCCGTCGAGCGCGCCGAGCTCGCAGGCGGCGAACCTGCTCGCGCCGATCCTCGGAAGCTCGGGCACGCAGAGTGAGGTGACCATCGTCGCCGACCGGCCGACGGGACCGCTCACGACCGCCGACCAGGCAGCGGTCGCACGCGAGGTGCGGACTGTCGCGGCCCTCCCACGTGTCATCGGGGCCCACGAGCTCGGGACCTCGCCCGACGGTCGGGCGACGACGCTCGTCGTCAAGCTGCGCGTCAACAGCGCCGACGTCGCGACGCAAAAGACCGTGCTCGCACAGATCACCACGACCTTCACGCGCGTCGGGGCGCCACCTGGCCTCGAGCTGCATCTCGCCGGTGCGATCGCGACGAACGTCGCAAACCAGTCGAGCTCGAACTCGACCGGCAACAAGACCCAGTCGCTCTCGCTCCTGCTCATCATCGTGCTCCTGCTGGTCATCTTCCGGAGCCTGCTCGCGCCCCTCGTCACGCTGCTGCCCGCAGCGTTCGCGCTCCTCGTCTCCACGCGCTTCATCGGTGGTCTCGGCGCTGACGGGCTGAAGATCTCCGAGATCACCGAGCTGCTCCTCATCGTGCTCATCCTCGGTGCCGGGACCGACTACGGGCTCTTTCTCGTCTTTCGCGTCCGCGAAGAGCTCCGCCACGGGCGCGAGACCCACGACGCGGTCGTCCATGCCCTCGTCCGCGTTGGCGAGTCCATCAGCGCGTCCGCGGGAACCGTCATCTTCGCCCTGCTCAGCCTGCTGCTTGCGACCTTCGGCATCTACAAGGACCTCGGCATCCCGCTCGCGCTCGGCATCGCCGTCATGCTCGTCGCAGGCCTGACGCTGCTGCCCGCGCTCCTCGCGATCTTCGGCAAGGCGGTGTTCTGGCCTTCGCAGGTGGGTCGCGCGCCAGCCAAGGTCGGAGCCTGGTCGCGCATCGCGACCCGTCTCGTCGCGCGCCCCGGCCTCACGCTCGTCACCGGCGTCGTCATCTTCGGCGCGCTCGCAGCGGCTGCCCTCGGCTATCACTCGGGCGGCTTCGGCGGATCGCTCGACGCACCGGCAGGCAGCGATGCTGCCGCCGGAAATGCCGCGCTGACCCGCTACTTCCCCGGCGCGAGCGCCAACCCCGCGAACATCGCCCTGGTCTACGCGCGGCCGATCTGGCAGGATCCGTCCGTCGTCGTCGCGGCCGAGCGCTCCCTCGCCGGCTCCGGCCAGCTCGAGCAGATCTCCGGTCCCTTCGACCCGAACGGCCACACGCTGTCCCCGGCGACCTATTCCCAGCTGCACGCCGCGCTCGGTAGCCCGACGAAGCTGGCCCCGATCGACCCCGATCCGGCCCGGTTCCCGGTGGCGGACTACAACGCCTACCGTTCGACGAGCCAGTTCGTCGCGCCCGACGGCAAGACGATCCAGTTCGAGGCGAACCTGCGCGCCGGTGGCCAGCAGAGCACGACGGCGATGAACGCGACGCCCGAGATCCGGGCCGTCGTCGCGCAGGCGGCAGCGGCCTCGGGCGCGATCCGCAACGGACTCGGCGGCGAGGCTGCCGCCCTCTACGACGTGAGCAGCACCTCGAACCACGACCTGACCCACATCGTGCCGGTTGCGATCCTCGCGATCGCGATCCTGCTCGCCCTCGTGCTGCGGAGCGCTATCGCCCCGCTCTACCTCATCGTGAGCGTCGCGCTCTCCTACCTCGCCGCCCTCGGCGTCTCGACGATCGCGTTCATCGACATCGGCGGCAACAAGGGGATCACGTTCATCCTCCCGTTCCTCATGTTCCTCTTCCTGCTCGCCCTCGGCGAGGACTACAACATCCTCGTCATGACGCGCATCCGCGAGGAGGCCCACGACCTACCGCTCCACGAGGCCGTCGTCCGCGCCGTCGCACGGACGGGTCCGACGGTCACCTCCGCCGGGCTCGTCCTCGCCGGCACGTTCGGCGTGCTCGCCGTCGCAGGAGGAAGCGGGTCGAGCGGGAGCCAGATCCGTGACATCGGCTTCGGCCTCGCGATCGGCATTCTGATGGACACCTTCCTCGTCCGCACGCTCATTGTGCCGTCCGTCGTCGCTCTCCTCGGCCGCTGGAACTGGTGGCCTGCGAAGCTCAGTCGCTCCACCGACCCGGTGACCGCAGACATCGAGGTGCCCGCTCCCGCGGGGCTGGACGCCTGAGCCTCGGCGGCGAGGCGACCGGGCCAGTCAGATCCGGGCCAGTCAGATCCGGACCGGGAGCACGATCCGGTGGAACGGCGGACGGACGACCGTCGCCTCGATGACGTGGCGCTGCCGGGACGGGTCGCCGTCCCGGGTGTCGCCGTTCGTCCCACCGACGAGGACCTGCGCGCCGTCGGGCGTACCCGGTGGGAGGAATGCGAGCCCGATGCCGCGGCCGAGCACCGGCGAGTAGGTCCCGCTCGTCACGATGCCGACCGGGTCGAGGTCACCCGCGTCGAAGTCACCGGCATCGAGCCGCGCAGCCTCGCCGGGGCGCGACGCGGACGGCGCCACGCAGTCCATACCGGCGCGCAGCGGTCGGCGGGTCGCGCCGAGCAGACCACGCAGGAGCCGGCGCGGGCCACGGGCGCGCTCGGCGAGCAGGGCCGCACGACCGACGAAGCGCGGCTTGGACCATGCCACGACCCAGCCGAGCCCGGCCTGGAGCGGCGTGATGCCCGGCCCGAGCTCGTGTCCGTGGAGCGGCAGCCCGGCTTCACAGCGCAGGCTGTCGCGTGCACCGAGCCCCGCCGGCACACAGCCCGCTGCGAGCAGCTCGGCGAAGAAGCGACCTGCGACCTCGGGAGCCACGGCACACTCGACGCCGTCCTCGCCGGTGTAGCCGGTCCCCGCCGCGACGCACGGCGCGCCGGCGAAGTCGAAGTGCACCGTGTGGACGCGTGGGACCGCCGCAGCCTCGGCCGACACGGCAGCGAGCATGGCGCGGGCTCGTGGCCCCTGGATGGCGAGCACGACCCGCTCGCCGGTCACGTTGGTCCCCCCGATCGCCTCGCGCACCCGTGTCGTGTTCGACGCGTTCGGCATGACGTCGACGCGCTCGTCGTCGAGCCACCACAAGATCATGTCGTCGACGACGGACGCGTCCGCCTCCGCCAGCAGGTGGCTGTACTGCGTGCCACCGATGCCGATCCGGTCGAGGTCGTTCGTCAGCGTCGCCTGCAACGTCGCAAGCGCGTCGCGCCCCTCGACCCGCACGGTCCCGAGATGGCTGACGTCGAACACGACCGCGCCACGCCGGCAAGCGAGATGCTCTGCGACGATCCCCGACGGGTACGACAAGGGCATCTCCCAACCACCGAAGTCGGTGAAGCGCGCTCCGAGAGCCGCGTGCGCGTCGTGGAGCGGGCTACGCCGTCCCGTCATCGAGGCGAACCGGGTGCCTAGCCCTCGCCGACGGCACGGGGCACGCGTCCGGCCCCGACCGACGGCGTCGCGACCTCGCCGGAACCGAGCGCGACGATCGCCGCGTCGAGCTCGCCGACGACCCCTGCGAGCGGGACGATGTTGAAGACGCCCTGCCCGCCGCGGAGCAGGTCCACGATCTCCTCGCCAGAGCGAGCGAGGACCGTCCCACTCCCGGCGAGCACGAGGTTCGCCGCAGCGAGGTCCGCGCCCCCGTTGCGCAGGCACGCGACTGCCCGACGCGCCTCGCGGAGGTTGATCCCCGCGTCGAGCAGCTGCTTGATCACCTTCAGCTCGAGCAGGTCGCTGTAGGAGTAGAGGCGCTGGGTCCCGCTCCCGCGCGCCTCGGCGAGCGACGGCTTCAACAAGTCGGTGCGCGCCCAGTAGTCGAGCTGTCGGTAGGTGATCCCGACGATCGCGCACACCTGCGGACCGCGAAAGCCCACCTCGTTCGCTGGACGTGCCACGTCGCTCGCTCCTCGTCTCGTCAACCCGCCGGAGGCACGATCGCTCTCGACACGCGCGTAACTACGCGCGTGTGAACAGGTTAGAGCCTCCTCCTGTCCGGATCAACGACCTCACGGGTCCGGGAGCGACTGCTCAGCCGGAGAAGTCCTCCGGCCGCACCTGGTCGAGGAACTCGAGGAAGCGTCCGACGATCTCCTCCGGCTGTTGCGCCGGCGTCTCGTCCTCCTCGTCCTCGTCCTCCTCGGTCTCGACGAGCACGCCGGCGGCCTCCATGAGCTCGTCCGCGACGAACAGCGGCGAGCCCGTGCGCGCGGCGAGGGCGACCGCGTCCGATGGCCGAGCGGAGACCTCGAGCTGCCGGCCCGCTGCGTCGAGGTGGATCTCGGCGAAGTACGTCGTGTCACGCACCTCGGTCACGACGACCCGCACGACCGTCGCGCCGAGCGCCCGGAGCAGGTCGACCATGAGGTCGTGCGTCATCGGACGCGGCACGTCGACGCCTTGGATCGCGTACGCGATCGCCGTCGCCTCCGGTGCCCCGATGAAGATCGGGAGGGACCGTTGCCCGTCCTTTTCCTGCAACAAGATCACGGGCGTGTTCGACTGGAGGTCGACCCGGACAGCCGCCAGCCGCACCTCCATCATGTCTCTAACCTACCCCCCGCACTCCTGCCGTCGTGCTCGGCCCCCGGCGCGCTCGAGCTCAGCCGCCCGTCAGGTCGCGCAGCTCCGAACGGACGAGGGACGCGTGGAGCGCGCAGCCGAGCTCCGTCAGCTCCGCGAGGGCTGCCTGGGCACGCTCGTGCGCCGCCGGGTTGCGCTGGCGCAGGAGCGGGGTGACGACCTGGGAGAACAGACCCGCCTCGCGTTCGGCCGCGTGCTTGAACGTGCGGAGATGACGCGACTCGATGCCGTAGGCGCGAAAGCCCGCTGCGAGGCGGGCGACGACGAGCGCGTCCTCGCCGTAGCACGGCACGCCGGCAACCAGCCGGCTCGCGAGGAAGCCGTACTCTTCGAGCTCTCGCACGACCTCGACGGCGATGCCCACCGCGGCCGCCAGCTCCTCCGCGCTGAAGCTCGACGGAGCACCAGTGAGATCGGGATCCACGTCGTCGGCTCCCTGGGCGAGCCCGGCCGCCTCCTTGGCTGCAGCACCATCTGGCGCGCCGGGCGCAGGTCGACGCCGGGCACCTGCGCTGGGCACGTCGGCTCCTGCGGAGCTGTGTGCGTCGGCTCCTGCGGAGCTGTGCACGTCGGCCTGGCGCCGCGACGTGCCGTCGGCGCGAGAACGTCCCTCGGTCCGGGAACCGCCACGTGACGTGCGCGGGCCGCTCCCTGCCGGAGGCGTCCCGTGCTTCTCGGGAACGTGCTGACCAAGGCTCGGTTGGCCAGGGCTCGGTTGACCAAGGCTCGGTTGGGCAGGGCTCGGTTGACCAGGGCTCGACTCGCCACCGCCCGCCCGGTCTGCGCTCGACTCGACGTGACGGGAACGGCCTGAGCCCTCCTCCGTGCCCGTCACGTGGGCAGGGGGCGCCGAGAAGCTCGGGCGCTTTGGGGCGTCAAGACGATCCTCATTGCTCGCGCTCGTCGTCGCGCCCGCGACGACCGGTGGTGCCGCGACGGACCGCGTCAGGGGCGCAGCCTTCGTACCAGGCCCAGGCGCCTCCGCGGGCGCGGGCGCTGCCAGCTCCACGGGCACGCGGTGCGGTCGCTCCTCGACGTCGTGCGCAGCCAGTAGCGCAGAAGCCTGACCGGCGCTTCCCGCGGCGCGCACGTGGACGACTGCGGGTCCACCGGGCCGGCTCGCGCGCACGGGCTCGGACTGCGGCACGGCGCGCAGCCCCGGGGCGCGAGCCGGTGAGCCGATGCCGACAAGTGGTCCGGCCTCCGCGGGTGGCGCGGCGTAGTCCTCGTCGAACAGCGATGCCTCGACAGGCCCATGCCCGCCGAGACCGGACGCCTCGTCGAGGCGACCCTTGATCACCTTGAGCGGCAGGAAGTGCTCGCGCTGCTGGCGGAGGATCCACCGGAGCCGCTCGACGTCGGTGTCGTAGAACTTGCGGTAGCCCGACGGGGTGCGCTCGGGACGGATCAGCCCCTGGCTCTCGAGGAAGCGGATCTTCGAGATCGTGACGTCGGGGAACTCGACGACGAGCAGGTCGAGGACTTCGCGGATCGACAGGTGCGTGCGCTCGGTCACCGCGCCGACCCGCACCGAGTCGATCCCACCTGGTCCACCCCCCGCCCGCGGCTCAATGCGCGTTTGCCGCGACGAACACGAGCTTGAACTTGCCGACTTGCACCTCGTCACCGCTCGCGAGGTCCACCTCGTCGATGCGCTCACGGTTGACGTAGGTCCCGTTGAGCGAGCCGACGTCGCGGACGAGATAGCCGGCGTCGCTGCGGACGAACTCCGCATGACGCCGCGAGACGGTGATGTCGTCGAGAAAGATGTCGCTCTCGGGGTGGCGACCGACGCGCGTCACCTCCTTGTCGAGCACGTACTTCGCACCGGCGTCCGGGCCTCGCTTGACGAGCAGGACACCCGTGCCTTCGACGAGCTCGCCGACAGCAAGCCCGAGCTCCTCGTCGCCGAGCTCGCCGGCCGGGTCGACGGGGACGAACGACACAGTCGTGTCGGCGCTCGGCACGAGAGCTGCTCCGCACGACGAGCAGAAGTTGACGTCAGGAGGATTGCGGTGGCCGCAGTTGTGACAGAACACCGCCCTTACGGTAGTCCGTCGTTCGCCGGCGTGTACCGGACGCGGCGGTCAGGACTGGGTCAGCTCGCGGTAGCGCGCAGCGTCGAGCAGGTCCGCTCCGTCCTCGCTCGCGGCGACCTCGATGACGCAGATCCAGCCGAGCCCGTAGGGATCGGCGTTCAGCCGTTCCGGCACCGACGACAGCTCCGAGTTGACCTCGACGACGGTGCCGGCGAGCGGTGCGTACACCTCCGACACCGACTTGGTCGACTCGACCTCGCCGAGCGTCGCGCCACGCTCCACCACGGTGCCGACGTCGGGAAGCCCGACGTAGACGACGTCGCCGAGGGCGGACTGCGCGAAGTCGGTGATCCCGATCGTCGCCCGACCAGCTTCGAGGCGCACCCACTCGTGGTCGTCGGTGTAGCGCAGGGTCTCGGGTGTCTCCATTGGCGGAATCCTAGGCTGCGGCACGCACGCCGCGTCCCGCCAGCTCAGCTCAGCTCGAGGATCCGGCGAACCTCCTCCGCCGCGCTCGCGACGCGCTCGACGGCGTCCGGCCCGCTCCTACCCTCGGCATAGACATGGGTCGTCGGGCGGACCGAGTCGGGAGCGACGAGCGTCCACGTGCCGTCGCCGCTCACGCACTTCACCCCGTCGACGAGGACGAGGTCCCGGTCCCGGGCCCGCTCGAGCACGTGGCGCATGACGCTGCCTTTCAGCTCGAAAGGCGTCATGACCTCTTCGTGCGCGACGAACGTCGCCGGGAGGGACGCGACGACCTCCGACAGCGCACGACCGTCTGCGCTCAGGAGCTCGAGGAGGTGGACAAGAGCAGCCACCGCGTCGAACGCAGGCAGGTGCGCCGGGAAGGCGAACCCGCCGCTCATATCTGCGACGAGATCGACGTCGCCGAGATCGCGCTCACCCGCAACCCCGACCCCGCCGAGAGTCGTGTAGACGAGCTCTGCCCCTGCGCGGGCGCAGAGCTCCTCGAGCGCGTGGGTCGCGTTGACGGGCGCGGCGACGCGCGCCCCGCTGCGTGCCGCAGTCACGAGGTGCGCGAG
>Ga0078972_1010790_pt1 | contig 16793 bp, 12 predicted proteins | sample YelNatPaOPGAMG01_FD_67568 | JGI IMG/M metagenome (GOLD analysis project Ga0078972, IMG submission 67568) | Hot spring thermophilic microbial communities from Obsidian Pool, Yellowstone National Park, USA - OP-RAMG-01 (SPADES assembly) (version 2) | ecosystem: Environmental > Aquatic > Thermal...
CATACATTTGCAATTTCAAAGTATAAGAAAGCTGAAACAGAGTGGGAATCGCTAGAACCAAAAATATTTAAAGATAGGCCGTGGTTTATATGAATAAAAATCTAAAGAATATTTCTCACACTAAAAATCCAATACAAGCTGATATTAGAAGGTTCATCTGGATGTTGCATAGTTTAATGAATGAAGATAAGTTATGGTCATCAAAGATATCAGAAGAAGTTTCACAAGCATCAGATCCGCTTATTACAGCAGCAATATTATGGTTCGTAACAGAATCTTATAGGAAAATTAAAATTGCAGATTATTTGAAAGAGACATATAAAGCTCTTGAAAAAAGGTTTTACATGAAGCTTGACAAGATTATGCCTCAAAGCCCATGGAAAGAACGTATGGAAGCCTTCCACATTGCATTATCACTTCTCATGAAAGGATATGAATATATAGATGTTGAAAAATTAAAGAATTCTATCTTGGATGCTTTTTGGTGTAAGAATAAAGGTTTTGTGGATAATTTACTTAAAGAAAACCCATTAGAGGAAGAAGCCCCAGCGATGTTTTTCATGATACTATTAAAGTCTGGTTGGAAAGAATATGACATCTTAGACAAGTTTGTAGAGAAGATCGTTAAAGGTGATCGTAAAGATGTAAAACCGCTTTCAATTTACTGGATTAGTGAATTCTTACTTTTACTACATGAAAATCGAGAGTTGTACGAGCATTTCAAAAAGAGTATGTTTATATGTCTTCACAATATATGTGGGATAATATTAAAAATGTTTACTGGTGAAGATAAATATTCGCATATGCCTTTAGACGATTTAATGATAGGATTCCTCACTCTTGAGAACATACTTCGTATATCAAAAAATGATGGCGTAAATAAAGAATTAAAGAGACTTCACAAAAACTTATTGGATTACATAGTATATGAAGCTGAAAGTAAATTGATCGAAGTCGACAAGATTTTTATTAGAAAACTTGTCGAGCATTCTTCAGATGAAAATAAAATTAGGTTTGACATAATAAATTTAGCTTTACTCATCGGAAGCTTGGAAAAATCCCGCAAACATATAGTAACCTATTTTACAGAATATGATTTAGCAGAATCTGGAAAAATCCAAAAAGTCTCGTTCATAATAGGAATACTAATGATTACATCATCACCAATAATCTTCTTGTTATCATTGCCATTCTTACTAAGTTTAGTATCTCATATCGTTCAGAACATGACGATAATCGAGATCTTTTTTAATGATATTGTTATTATTTTATCGTTTTCATTATTTTTGTCATTCCTATTTTTAGCAGGATTAAACATTCTGTATAGCTTAACTAAACAATCTATTAAAAAGTGGAGCGATGTAGCGAGAGAAATAAAAGGAGCATATAAAATTATTAAAATACTTTATAATGAGATAAGAAGCTGGTGCTAGAAATCCCCTTATGAATTTAAATTATCTTACCTGGTTAATGAGTATAAATGGATATATATAAGTAACATTCATGAAAAAGTACATCATTAAGTTTTTATTTTTCACTTGAGTAAAATATGTTTGAAATGAAAATGCTTTTAAGACTCGAAACTTTCTTTTTTCAATCTTATAGTCGAATTATACATGTATCCTGGAGGGAGTGATGTTGATAGATAGGGAGTGGCTTAGTGGGAAGGCTAGGGAGTTTATGGCTGAATTGGATAAGAGTGAATTGGAGGCTGCTTGGAAGGTTCATGCTGAGTTTCTTAAGAGGTATCCGTTTAGGGAGCATCCTGAACTAATTGACAATCTAACTCCAGACAAGATCTATAAGAAGGGTGCCCAAGACTACTTCTTCCTATGGGTTGAGCATAGGACTAAAGCTCTTGGAGCCATATTCACTTATGGTGGAGCTGTGTACCCAAATGCCATAGCAAACATCGATAAGTTCAAGAGTCTCTTAAAGATTGCTGTTGATGATACGAAACCTCTACGTGAAAAGATAGATGCCCCATGGGAGGATATAAGTGGATTTGGAGGAGATAAGCTCATAGCAAAAAAGATCATATTTCTCTACTATCCAGACAAAATAATACCCATATTCAAAACAGACCAAATGGAATACATAATTGAGAAATTAGGCTTAAGTGAAGAGGAATTTGACAATAAGGCTAAGGAAATCTACAAGAAAGAGTATGACGATTTAACACTTGGAGAAAAATATGAACTCCTCAACAGCATCCTCCTGGAAATAAAGAATAGTATTGAAGAATTCAAAAATTGGGATAATGTATGCTTCATGTGGTTCCTAGACTCAACATACCCCTACACCGGAAAAGAAAGTAGAAAAAGTAGAAAAGGTAGAACTAAACTCACACCACTAATCCATAAAGGGGTCCTATTCTCACCAATAGACGAACTTGGAGTTGCATGCCTATTCTTCATGTACCACGAGAAACTAGGCTTCCCATACATAGTGAAAGTCTCAAATAAATTCCCAGACGTTAAAGCAATAGATACAAGTGGAGAGCCCGTCTCCATAGAATTAGAGTACAGAGCATCAGACTTCATAAACCACGGACATCCACCAGAAGACTGCGACTACATAATATGCTGGGAAAACGACCTAAAAGAAACCCCAACCAGCGAATTCCCACAAATAATATCCCTAAAAGATGAAATACCAAAACTAACCAAGACAATATGAGGAGTTTCCTATGATTAAATGCTTAATTTACAATGGAGGTCATCATGTAGAGCTCATTAAGACCTAGAGGTGTTAAAAATGTCTTTCAAAAGGCTTGTTGAAGAATGGATCCCTCTTAAAGAGGTTAATAGATCTAGTGAAACTGAGCAGGGTTTTATCAGAGCCCCTAAGATTAGTAATCTCCATCCCTGGCCTGCTAGACGTCCATATGCTAATGCAAGGGCTTTAACGCTTGCCTCCATCTTACCCAGTAATTTTAATCGAGACCTATTTAATGAAGGTATTGGACTTAACGAAATAAGCAATGTACCATATGAAATTTTATATCTCGTGCAGCCTGACAGAAATTTGATTGCTGACATTGTAAAAAAGGGGGCTGGCCGTTCGCTTAATGATATAATAATAGTTGATCCTATGGCTGGTGGTGGCAGTATTCCTTTGGAGGCTTTGAGGCTAGGCTTTAAGACCATAGCCATGGAATATAATCCAGTTGCATATTTAATTCTTAAAGCTACGCTTGAGTATCCTGCTAAGTATGGTATGAAGCTTTATGAGGAGGTTAGGGCTGAAGCTAAAAGGCTCATAAACTGGGCTTCAGAAGAGCTTGGTAAATACTATTCTGAGGATGCAATGAATTACATAATCGCCAGAGGATACAAATGTATGTCTTGCGGAGGGCTTATACCAATAATACATAGCACTAAGCTTGGGAAGAATGGTCCATACATAAAGCTCACCTTCAATAAGGAAAGCAAAAGCTTTACCGTGGACATTTCAAGTGTTGAGACCGAATTTGAAAGGCTTAGATGCCCATACTGCAATAACCCAGTCGTTGAAGATGTAGCTTTCCAAGACTGGATTTCAAGACATAAGAAGCTCTTAGAAATAGCATTAAGTGGAGATTTCAAAAGAGCTAAAGAATCTATTGAAGAACTCATCCAAACCCACATACTACTAATCAAAAAGACTGAAGGAGGATTTACGGCAGCCTCTAAGGGAGATGTAGATAGGTTCATTGAGGCATATTTAGATCTCGCCAGACTTGTGGAAGATTTAAGGGAATTCATACCATCAGAACCAATACCAAAGGAAAACGACGTATTCAAACCAGTAACTGATTTAGGAATAGAATACTGGTATGAACTATTTAATCCAAGGCAGCTCCTCACACTCCTCAAACTGCTAAAATATGTTAGTGAACGATGTAAAGTGCTTATCGAAGAAAAAGGAGAGTATGAGGTAGCAATAGTAACTTATCTAGCTTTTGGAATAGATAAATTAATGAATTTTAACAATATCACCACAGAATGGGATGAAAGTACAAAAACAATTAGGGAACTTTTAGACCATTATGCAAGGACAAGAAAAGTTGAATTTGGTCTTGAATATTGTGAAGCTAAACGCATCGATCTAGCTCTTAATTGGGTTTTTGAGCCTGATGTTGAGAAGCCTACGACTACGCGTGGTGGTATATGTCCTGTGCTTAGGCATTTATGTTCTTGGGTTGGCGGGTTGGGCGATAGGGTTAATGTTTTTATGGCTGATGCTATGGCTCTCTCCAGAATCTTTGGTGAAAGGAGTGTTGATGTTATTAATGTGGATCCGCCATATCTTGATCAGCACACTTACAGCGATGTGAGTGAGTTCTTTTGGCAGATTTTGAGGATAGCGTTGGCTCCAGCCATAGATGCTGGCTATCTCTTCAGTAGAGGTGAACGTGGAGCTGCTGAGCTTTTCGTAGCGGGTTGGAGCCCCATACTCTCAACAGTTCCTAGGGATTCGGAGCTAATAGAGAGGAAGACAGCTAAATCGTCAATTAAAGGTGAGAGCTTTTGGGGAATTCTGGAGCGTATGAAGATACCGCATAGTAAGGAGTGGTATATAAGGGGCATGTACACCTTCTTCCGCGAAGCCTATAGAACACTTAAAGATGATGGTATTCTCATAGTATGGTTCACCCACAGCGACCCAGAAGCTTGGGAAAGCATCATAAGCGCCCTTTATGCTTCAGGATTCGCGGTTACAAAGGTTTGGACTATTAAAACTGAGATGGCTGAGAGACGTGTAGCGTTGGCTGGGTCAGCATTCTTCTCAAGCTTGGCTATCATCGCTAGAAAGGCTCGTGAAAGAGTTATTGTTGGTACTACAAATGTTGGAGAACTCTTGATGAATGAGGAAGTTAAACAAGCTATAGTTTCAAGTACTGTTGATGCCCTTCAAAGTGCTGAGGAGTCTGGTGCTTCGGGGTATGAGAAGTATATTATGGCTTTGGCGGGAGCTATAGCTGGTGCTACAAGAATATGGAATCCTATACTTGAATCTACGCCAATTAAGCAAACTACTGGAACTTTAGAAGAGTTTGTTGGAGCTGAAGGTTTGGAGGTAAAAGATATTTCTAGGTTTGTGAGAATACTACTTTTCTTTAGGAAGAACTTATATCCGGTAGCCCTTTATCATGGTGTTTCAAGGGTATTGGAGGGGACCATTAAGGAGGTTTTTGAGAAGGCTGGCTTAGAAAAGACTTTAATTGAAAAAATGGTTAAGGACATACTTTCAGTTGATAAGGATTCTAAAGCATACTTATTACTGTGGATGGCTACGAGATTTTCTGAGGAATCTACGATCGAATATGATTTTGGAGAGAAGATATGTAAGGTTATTGGTACAGATCTTGATAGACTTAAACTTCTTGGATTGCTGGAGGCTAAGGGTAGGGAGTCTACACGTAGAGTGGTTTATGGTGGACAAGTGACGGATCTAATTAAACGTAGAGTTGAACTTCTTGATAAAACTGTTTCGGGTATGGCTTTAAGGATTACAAAAACTCTTGCAGATATTCAAGCAACTGAGGAAGCTGAGAAAGCTGCTAAACGTGTTAAGACACTGCTACCTGTTAGTAGACAAGTTGTTGCAGCTTCATTATTTCTGCTACTCACAGCAAAAGAAGAGGAATTAGAGTCTTTTGGGATTAAATTGAATAAACCTTTCATAGAGAATGTTCTTAAACTGTTATATGAGGGGTGAGCTGTCAGATGGGTATACCTAAACTGGTGGATGTTGCTGAACCTACACAGCTTGTTGAAGCTTATAGTAAGTTGAGTCCAGGTGAATATGTAGGTAAGCTTGCTCCGAGCCTTGGTTTGCTCATTGAGCATGAGTTGTTTGATCCACGTGTTATAGTTAGTGATGAGTTTTCAGATACCATTACATTTCTTTCGATAACCCATCTTGACCCTATGCTTGATGCCCTTAAGATGGTTAATAGTGGACTTAAAGTTGTTCGAGAAGCTCCAGTGGCTTTATCTTTAACTCAAGAAATGGGGTTTGGGAAAACGCATTTTCTCACATTGTTATGGCACCTCTATGCTCAGACATATCGCTGGAATGTTGATGAACTTAGAAACATTTATGCAAAAATAGATATTGATAGGAGGGTAGCTGAAAGAGCTGTTGTATTTTCAATAGATTTTTTGAGATACCCTATGAATCTCAAACCATATGATGCGATATTCGAAATATCTGCCAGAATATTAGAGCGAAAATATAAAGCTCATGGAATCGGACTTCTAGATCCGAGCTCCTTAAGAAATTTGAGTAGACTTAGACCTATGGAGGCAGCTAAAACACTTATTTCAATTCTTAAGGAGGTTAGGGAACCTTTATCAATTTTAGTCATAATTGATGAACTTTATGCTGGAGTCAATGATGTGATTATGGGTGGAAGTGATGAGATTATTAGGAGTTTCATTGACCTCATATCATTTTTCAGAGATTTACTTGAATTGTCTAAGGGGGTTGTTCCTTTAGTATTCATATATGCATCCGCTCAGCAAGATGTTGATAGATGGTCTAAATTATCTAAGAATGTTTTTGATGGGACTAAGATGCTATTAATAGAATCAGTTAATGAATTAAATGAGAGAGTTGAAAGGCTTAAACCATCTACACTAAAAACACCTGAAATCAAGGATATTTTAAACATATTGACGTTAAGACTGCTACGATTCAAAACTGAAAAGGAGAAAGTGATACGCACAATTCAAGAGTATATTAAAAAAGAGTATATGGGCTTAATCGGTGAGGATGAAGTACTTAATTTTATAAGGAGGCTCAATGAATTTTATCCATTCTCACCAAGCTATGAAACTCTCCTCCTCAAGCTCACTCGCCCAACATTTGGAGCTGATCTACCAAAGTCTCAACATATAAGAGACCTCTTAAGGGCAACTGCCTCCATAATAGCTAGACTTTCATCGACAAAGTGGTCTGAATCTATGCTCATAAGTATAGCGCATTTAATGCCAGAAGATATTATCCATACAATGGATGAACATATAGCTAGAGAGTGGATGAGGATATATGAATCTTGTAAGAGCGTTATAGGAAGAATTGGAGATGAGGAAATTAGAGAACTAATGTTAGCCATGTTGTCAACAGTTTACACGAAATCTGTGACGGGAAATGTTGTTAAACTTTTAGATTTAATGAAGGCTCCTCATATGCAATCAAGGGATGAGATACAATTGAGGGGATCTACAAAACTAGATATAGCTACGGCACTCATGGGAGCTATACCTGAGAAAACCTTTAAGAAATTTGATAACGCTTTTGAGAGGTTTAAGGGGATACCATACTTGAATAGCATCGAGTATGGCGGTTTGGATTACTATCTAATCACATTACTCCCAAACCCCTCAGAACTCGTAAATCACATAGCCGAAGAAGAACGTGAAAGAGCTGGTATCGATAAGTGTGATTATAATGTTATGCTTGAATATTTCAAAAGTCACTTAATCAACCAGTATTCACTATCCAGTTTCTTCAATGGTAAATCTCAAAAAGAAGCTCCTCCCAAGCTTCAATTAATAGATTGGAAGAAACATATAGTTGACTTTAAGGATAAACCTATTTTCATAAATCTTCTTGATAGAAATCTATTTACAATATTAACAGTGTCTCCCTGGAGTATATTAGAGGCAAGTCTTTTAGAGAAGACTGAAGTAGACTATGTTAATAAAACTAAAGATATCATAAATGAGTTTAAGAATGAAATACCATACATAAACATGTTTGCCATAGTGCTTCCAAAGATTTCGTTGGATGATTTACAGAAGCTTTGCAGTGAGATAGCCTCCGTTAACGCTGCATCCACGGCCATAAGCTATCTTAAGGTCAGTGAACCTGAACAAGCTAAACGTAAAAGGCTCGACATAATTAAGAAGGAACCAACTATACCTACACTTAAAGAGTATTTCAAAAGTGAACAGGAATTTGAAAGTATCCTATTGGAAATCATAGAACAAATGCATAGAAAGATTGAAAGTTATGCAGTTAACTTAGCATCTTCAGCCATAAGCAATTATACTGCTGACCTAATAAGTTTATTTAGAACAGTGGTATATTATGATCCAAAAACCGGCATGATTATTCACACGGATTTAAGCGTTGCCCCAAGTCCAGGTAAAGCTGTAAAGGAATTTAAGGATCTCTACGGTGAGCTCCCCTCATGGATTATAAATGCTGTATGCAGTAAATGTAATGTGAAAAAGGTTCAAGACATAAGAACTAGCCTCATAGAGTACATTAAAAAGTATGCAATTAAGGGGAACAATAAGTCCATGTTGTTAAAGGGTATGAAATTGGAATTGGACGCTTTACCTATCATAGAATCCATAGCAAGGGGATGGCCAGAAATCCCAATAAAACCCATATCAAAAGATCAGATTTTAAGCGCAATTAAACAATTGAGCAATGTATACATCTTAGAGGATCCGGATATTAATAAAATTGTTGTGTCGATAGAGGATACAAAAATATTTATAGGAAAAGTGGAGGAACATGGACCTCCCTCTCTTCCAGATGAAGAATATGATAGAGCTGAGATACGGGGAATTAATAACGTAATGATAGCCGTAGCTCATTTTGAAAAGTTAAAAGATGAACTTAGCAATGTCAAAGCTGTGGACTTCTCAGCAAGTATTGGAGGAGGAAACATTAACTTATCAAGAATTTCCATAGATGTTGTCAAAGTTCTTAAGCTTGATGATGTTTTACGAAAATTTGTAAATAACATCTCGAATGTCTCCATTACACTGTATTTTGAGGGAAAAATGAAGAAGGAAAAGATCCTTGAATGGTTTAGAAAGGTGGGTATTGATGAAAGAATGCTCAGATTGAAAAAACCTGGTGAATAGGTTGAGGTCGGAATGGGCGCACTCATTAACGTTACTTAGAGAATACTTATTTAATTTATCTAAATCACTTAGATTATCCATCGGAAATGAATCATTGAATAGATACATAAACATCCTTTTTGCTTCTTTATGTGCAGCTTATGATAAAATGGAATTATGTAAACTAGTATTTTCAAACCCTTTATTAGAAGATCCTATTAAGAGGGGTAGGGAGTTCATAAGATTTATGGTTAAACTCTCAGGAATGGGACCCATGATTTCAGGCGAAAGCATACTATATGCTATTGAGAGAGCCGAGAGAATTTTGATGGGAAGTAGGAAGAGACCATTTATAATTTTATGTGACGGTCTCTCACTTCCAGAATATGCATACCTCTATGATACTTTTTCTAAGAAAATTAGTTCGGATGGATTGCTTTATGCGATAAATCCTGGAGGGATGACTAAGACATATGAGTATTTAACTTCAATTTTCTTGAAATCGCAATTAGAGAACGTGAGTATGGGGATTTTAGGAGAAATGCTTAAAAATAGGTTTGGAGCTGTGGATTCAAGGGTTTTTAGGATGATAGATGAACTCGTTCACAAAAGCCAGCTGGAAAAGTTTACAGATCCAATTAGTATGGCTTCCAGTTTATATATGGTAATAGAAGATATAGCATCGAGAATAAATGTTTTATCAGAAAATTATCGTATTCTTCTATTATCAGATCATGGCTATGATGTTTCTTCAGAAGATGGCATGTGGTATCTCTCACATAAATTTAGTAGTGAAAAACCTTGTTTAAGCATATTTTCTGCAATGATGATAATAGGGTGAAAAATTATGGGCGAGTATAGGGGAGAGTTTTGGCTGATATACGTATATTCCAATAATCCTAAGAAATGTATATTGGGAATTAAATTTCCAAGCATAGAATCACGCTACTATATTATATTTGGAGGGAAGAGAGCTTCCGAATTATATAACCACATACTCTTAACCTTAGATAATAATGGAGTCGAATACTCTGTTGAAAAGGAAGGTAACAAATGCTTCATAAAGCTTCCATGGAGTACGGGATTAGCAGTAGCAGTATTCCTGTTAGCAGTATATGCAAAACGTAAACCTTTAAGTTATATTTACATTCTAGATAAAATGATTCATGGCGGAATGCCTTTAATGCGACACTTAACAAGTATGATTGAACTTGCATTAGACTTAACAGAGTACCTCAAAAATCAACAACAAAAACGACTGGTCTCTCATGCAAGTGCTAGAACTGTTTCAAAAATTATGAGTGAAATAATAACAACGATTAAAAATTATTGAAAAACAACATCATGTGATATGTTGGTAGTCCACGTGATGAATCAAATAACTCATTTGGTAAATCTTATTTGAGTTCACATTCCACATTGGAATCATGAACTTTTCATGTAAAACAAGTCTTATCTAAAACAACTTCCCTAGACACTATAAATACCTCTATAAATCAACTATAGTTAGATTTACATTTAAGATTTCCCACTAAAGTGAACAACCACCCCTACAGATTGAATGCTGTCAAGTCTGCTAAAAACTTGAATTCAGCAATTATTTAATAAAATTAATATAAATGCTGTGTTTAAAATGAATAATGTGAAGGTGTCTTTAAAGAATGAAGGAATTGGATTTTGAGAAGACAGAGAAGCCTTCAATAATTCGGTCTCTGTTTTTACCTGATTGTGCCCTTCAAGGATCTGAATTCCCAATTCATTTAATTTGGGATAAAGAAAGATCCATAAATATTGACATAAATATTCCCTTTAGTTTAGTTAAATTAAAAGAAATTTATAATGTTGATGAAAAAGATTTAAAAATCGAAAAAGATGTGATACATATAACAGATTTTGAAAGCAATGGTTACGTTGGCTTTGTTTTTGCTTCTGGAATTTACAATGAAGATTTTGTTGAAGTCCCAATAAAAATTGAAATTAAAGACGATAAGGGGAATAAACAAATTATTGAAAGGAAAATAATCTTTTTTAGACCTCATATAGTATTGCATGAAGCCCCTACTGATGTGGAGTTGATTCAAGAAGAAGATCAAATTTCAATGAATAAAAAAATTTGTTTAAAAAATGAAGGTAAAGGTGCAGCATTAGTTTACTTTAAAATTTCTGAGGAAAGTAACGTAATAATAAAAAAACCTGAAGAAATAGAGGAATTTATTGAAAAGTTTTGTTCGAGGTTTTCTGATAAATTAAATGATGTGAAAAAAACTTATCCTCAGTATCTCGAAATCCTGAACGGATTTGAAACATTCATTATAGACTTAGTAAAGGGTACGTTTACAATTTCTAAAGAGTATATCGAAGAGATGATGGAGATATTAAATAAACTTGAAAAAGCTTTTGAAGAAAATGAAGAATTTCTCAAAGACGTTGCAGACTCGATTCTAAGTGCATACTTATCAGCTGTTCACATACTCACTGAAATTAGAAGCTTTTTTGAATATTTAAAGTCATTAGCAGAAAATAAAGTAATCATACTTAATGCAATGTCAATTATCGAGTTTAAGCCAGGTTTAAATCTCTTAAAAGGACGCCTGCTCATTCAAGATTTAGCTGGAAATATCTACGAACCAATCGAAATTCAAACAAATGTTAAAGTGAAATCAAAAAAACCAATAAAAATACCTGTATACGATCTCTTTAAATGGATGGTGTGAATAATGGTTGACGTTCTTGGCGCTATTCTTAGCAAAGAATATAAAGAATGCGCCACGCCAACATTAATGAAAATATTAGAAAAAGGATCAAAAATAATCGATAAACTTAAAGGCGATTTTTCGATAGAAGGACAAGAATTGACATTTTTATGTCCAGAGAATTGTGAAAAGTGGAGCATTGTTTTCCTAAGCAAAAAAGGCTTATTGGGAGGAAAACAATCATTCTCAGTACCTTCTGTAAGAAGAGTCTCCGTATCCTCTATAATACCGTTAAAAGATGTAACTTCAAAATGTGTTAATGTGCTTCCGCAAGGCGGATTTGAAATATATTATAAAAATTTAGAAAGCAACGTTCCATATCTTCTTGAGGTTGAATTTGATATTGAAAAACCCATGTTTATTGATAACTTAGTCTATAGAAAGGTTCAAGAAGATACTCTACAAGAGTATAGAAGGTACTGGATGGAAGCTCAACTAAGATTTGTAGATGTTTTTGAAAAATGGTTTTCAAATATCAGATTCAAAGACCTCGATTTTAATGTTTGTGTAAGCACATATGAAGATGTCCGTACAGTCATACCAGCAAGTTTCAAAAGAGAACTAGAAGTTGTTGTTAAATGGATGAGCGAAACAGATAGGGAACGCAAAAGTCGCTTAAGCATGGAACACCTAAGACTATTGCGAGCTAGAAGAGGGGGAGGGGAAATTAAACATGGTAAATCAATATTGGAGTTATTACAGAAGTTACAAGACATTTTTCTCCCTAAAACTTTTCAAACCTTTATTAAAGTTGAACGTGATTTCTATTATCATGATTGCATAAGAGGTGCAGACTATTACGCTGCTCCATTTCCTACATGGCCAAAATTTATGACTGTTATAACACGCACTAATTTAGACTTAGACAAACCAGCTGCGGAAGGATTTCTTGATTTTAATTATCAAAACTTTAAGAGTAAAATAGAAGAACTTTTCCGGAGTTTTCTCTGAGGATATTTAAAGAGGTAATTAGATGAACAGGATAGTCAAAGTTGAAGAGTCTCATAATGGTCTTAGTGATGGAGATTATCACTTCATAGTTGAGAATGGAAAGCTTGTCCACATATCATATTATGCATCTTATGAAGAGAAAGGCTATAAGTATTCTCAGTATTATGTGGATATGGAAAGGATAAGGGGCAAGACAGTAATCAAATTTACTTCTAGAGCTGAAGGTTTAATTGGTAATGTTTTTGCTTCTCCACCTCCAGATAAAGTCAATGTTTGGGCTTTTCCAGCTGAGGACTTGCCAGATCGGGACAAAAAGGGAGCACGAAAACTGCCAATTACGATAATAAATGAGTATGAATTAGCTCATATTGGAGCGAGGGAGAAAAGTTTCTTAAATGAGTGGGATAAGTACTACAAGCCAATGCTAAATTACATTAAGAGGGAAGTTATTGAGAGGGGAGGCAAACTCTTAGCTGCAGTTATCCTCTACCTTCACATAGTCAATGACCTCAAATATCCAGTTTCCTTCTTAATACCCTATAGCGAAAAGGCAAGGTTTATGCACTTAAATAATTTAACGAAGGAAATTCATCAAGCTTGGATTGTTACAAGAATTTTGAGGGAGTTTACATCTCAACATCTAATGCTATCTTTCGAGAAAAGTTCATGGTTTCCAATAGCGATAGTAGACGATTATGCGAGGTGGTATGAGTTTGATCTAGATCCCGAAAGTATGTTCGAGGGAATTCCTCGACAAAAGAATATTCTGTCACAGTTTAAGGAGATGGAAATCTATAAGAAGAGAACTTATGAAGTTGTAAAAAGACTGGGACTAAAAAGTCTACCTCTTAAGCCAGACATTGTCTTCACATACGCCAAGGAACCTAGAGAATTTATACGAAATCCAGCGATCAAACTATTAATAGAATGTAAAAACTTTGACTACTCTTCTTGGGAGAGAGATGTAGAAAACCAAGTAAAGCCTTACATGGAGATCTTTAGACCAGAGCATATGGCAGTAGCTTCGCTTAAACCAGTCCCTCAAGACGTAAAGAAGGCGATAGCATGCTATGGTATCGATGTCATAGACAACGTTTATCCAGAAGGTTTAGGAGAGCAAGAACTAATAACATATGTTAAACGGACACTAAGTATAGAAACTAAGACTCTTAAACTAATCTTTCCATCATTTGATGAATCAGGAAACTTCATCAAATATGAATTGCTATACAAATTGCTGACAGAGAACATATGATAAATGATTAATTTTCTAAACATAAATTATTCATTTAGGTCCTGAGCGAATGTAAGACTTTAGCTTTACTAGGGAAACAAACTATTTTCATATATGATTTGAAGTCAGAACTTCAAAGTATGTATCCATGATTTTTCAACTTTTCACATAAAATTTTAGTTTTGTTTATTCTCATATGGTTTGTAATTTTCCATCATTAAAAGAGTCATTTCTCATAAGTTTTTGTTCATACCAAACCATGCCCTTCAAAATTAACCACGTTAATATCTTTAAAATGTCTGGTTCTATATCCTCCCATGAACTCCACTCCTTTAAAAGTTCACTTGCAAGTTTAACCCATTCTGTCTTCTGATAGTTTTTCAATCTTTTCACTAAAGCTTGCATGTAATGCCTATATTTAATCCTCTCATGAGAAGAGATTGCAAAGTAGTCTAAAGTTATATCTCTTAGGAAATCCATGAACACAGTCATCTTATGCTCCTTCCAATACTTTTTCTGGGAGGATTCGGGGAATTTTTCGCCCGCTTTTATAAGCCATTTTTCATATCCTTTTCTAGCAGTCTCTAGAACCTTATTTAAGCCGTGAGGACCAAGTAGGAAATCTATTTCACTTGTCTTCATAATTTCCTCCATGTTAAAATCCATGTTTATTAACTTCTGAAATATTGGAGTTGGTGTTTGCTCCCCCCTAGCTTCCATTTGGATATAGTATAGGCTTCTAGGCTTAACTACCTTTTCAGCTTCCTTTACAGATTTCGACTCCTCTTTATCGTTATCAACTTTAATTGAACTTTCATCTTTCTCTTCTTTCATTTTAACCTCCATTAAATTTTTGATTCATGGTATGATTTATTCTTTTATTCCACTTTTAGTCTATCTTTAAGCTTCGCCTTTCTTTACGAAAATGAATATTCCCTTATGTTTTCCAACTTTGGTACGATCTCAGTGAATATTAAATCTGAGAGTTCATCAAAGTTCATGGTGAGTTGACCACCAATTGTATTCATCGATGATTCTGGCTAAAGTTTTCTTGCTATATTCTTTGCCAAGCTTCTTGCTTGGAAGTTCTCTGCAAATTTCTTCTGCAACCTCCTTTATGCTACACCCCTTCTCCCTAGCCCTTTCCTTCAATGCCTCCTCCACCTCCCTCTTCATTTGCTTTAAGAAATCTATGTAGCCTCGCGCATTCCCTCTAACTCTATATTTCCTCCTAATCTTTTCATCCCACATCACATATACTTCTGGATTGAGCAAATGTAGAATCTTTGAAATTGCAGTGGCTCCAATATATTTAATGTTTACCGCTTCATAAGTTCTCATAATAGCATCCCTCACCTCCACATCATCGAAATCTATATCCAACAAACTCTTACCATACAATTTCTGGAAAGCATCTTTAGCTTCACGTAACCGTCTAGTAAGCTGCTCCCAATTCAAACCCTCCCTACCCACAGTCCTCCTCATACCTCCCCAATGGATGAGAAACATCTTAATTATCTCCTCAACATGCTCCACAGTTTCCAACTTACTCAAATCAGCTCTAACATCCCCCAACAACTCAAGAGCCTTAAAATACAAATACTCAACAAACCCAAAAAGAATCCTCAAAATTCCTAACACCCTCAACCAATTCTACATATCTCATATAAGTATATCCTCGATTAACACTTCTCCAATTTTACATTTATACTTGTTGAATAATGTTTAATAACATGTGAATTGTTCAAGGCAGTTTATGAGAAGGTTTCAAAGGTCTGCCCTGAATAAAACTCTCCTAGATCCCTCCATACATTTTCACCCATCCCCAAAACAATTTAGTGGCACTTTTATCCTTAATAATACGACAAGATCTGAAATAAGAGCCTATAACTTGTAAGTCTGTCCGATTCTGTGGCCATTTCCAGTTTATACCCTTTGAAAATGATATGATTTTCTCTGCTATTTCTCTCGTAAACGGGATCGCATATGTAAATAGCTTAGAATTGCCTGAACCTTTAAAGATCCAGCTCCCAGCGTAAGCAGTGGGTTTCCAAAGTCCTCGTTTTATGTGAGCGTTTTGACCAAATAATTTTAAGTCTTCGTCGGTAGGTTTTTGCGTAACATTTTTCAATATCTTCTCAATTTCAAAAAAGCCGATTAAATAGAAACCCCTTTTGTTAGTAAAGTGTCCTTTACTATAAGAGACAAGACTAGCTAAGAAAAAAAGATAGTCCCCCTCAGAAATATACTTGAGGTTTGCTGCTCTAGGATGAATTGTGGGAAAATCACCATATGTGAAAGTGATAAACTCGGGATCATTGTGAACCCTTCGTTCATGGAACTTCTGGGATATATATTTTGGATCTATAATTTCTCGATACAAGGGTAGAAGAGGACATTCTGGCTCCCGAGTCTCAGGAATCGGAACAAATATAAAAGTACCATCATCAAAAATGGGACTCCTTAAAGTCCCGTGACTAGCATTTACTCCGACGTTTATTATGAAAATTTTTTTATTTAAATTTGGAGTAAACTTTTTGGACATATTGGATCCGGCCCCCCATCCATTCTACCATATGAGTAGTAGCGTTGTGCAAGGCATCTTCCCTTACAAATCTCAAAATACTTGCATCCACAAAAGTTTTTGGTTTCCATCCAAAATTTTCGAATACCAAGAAATACTCTAGATTTATTCCATATCTCCGCTAAACTTTGTTCTCTAATGTTTCTTGCTATAAACATGGGCAAATCTTAGAATGCTGGACAGGGAAGTACATTTCCATTAGGTTCGATTGTACAACTTTTCACCCCTGCTTCACATACTCCTGTGCGAACCCGATATAGTGGATTGGAGGTTCTGGTTTAGGTTTTTGAAGTCGGAAAATATATTTTGGGTTTTCTTAAAGGGTTTAGATGTGTATGATGAGCCATTGCAGCGCTGAGCTGAGGGGCTATGAAGAGTATGAGATGTGCTGATCGTAGATTTTGATTTAATTCACATGT
>Ga0078972_1010795_pt1 | contig 16780 bp, 16 predicted proteins | sample YelNatPaOPGAMG01_FD_67568 | JGI IMG/M metagenome (GOLD analysis project Ga0078972, IMG submission 67568) | Hot spring thermophilic microbial communities from Obsidian Pool, Yellowstone National Park, USA - OP-RAMG-01 (SPADES assembly) (version 2) | ecosystem: Environmental > Aquatic > Thermal...
AATCCCGTTAAATTTATTTAGCAGGAGAAATTTATGGGATTTCTTAAAATATCCAAATAAACCAAAGGGAATATGTGATTTAGAAGTTTTACAAATGACTCTTGACTTTGGCTAATTTGGATAGTAATGGGATGCACCGGGTAAATTCAGGCAATTGACAATTACTATATGAATTGATATAATTAAAATAATAAAAATAAAAAAGGAGATTATATGGAAAAACTAAAAGAAATAAAAGAAAAGTCGGTTGTTCTGTTTTTTGTTCTTGTTGGTTTTTTGCTTGGTGGAGCAATAGGCATTATATACTACGATAAACTTTTTGAAGTTTATTTATCAAAATTGAAAAGTTATGTAATTGAAGATTTCAAAAAAACAGAGGCATTTGCCAATAAAGTGGTTGACCAGGCAATTAAACTAAGAAAAATGCTTTCAGATAATAAAATAAAATATGACAATTCCATTTTTGAAAAAGTTATTGATACGAGAAGCAGGTTAATCGGCGCTGATTCAATACAGGAAAAGGTTGAATATCTTACAAAATTTGAAGACGATTTTAATAAGATAATGGAGTTTTATAATTCAAGAATGGATTTAAGAAATAAAAGGTTTGGCTATATTGAATGGGGAATGACAACGCAGGATTATGTAAAGGAATACGCATACAATAAAGATAAATACAGAGATGATGTAAAAGAATATAATGAAAAATTAAAAAAGTTTCCATTGACTTTAGTTTCTAAAAGAAAAAATTTTACTTCTTATCCAGAACTTGAAGCAAATAAAATTATAGAAGCAAAATTAAAATTAGAAAAATACGAAGAAAAAGATCTTAAAGAATATAAAAAAGAGCAGGATAAACCCGTAGAGGCTATTGCGGAAGAAGGTGAATAACCTTTTTCTGAGGAAAGTCCGGACTCCTTGAAGCAGGATGCCTGTTGTTAAAACAGGGTTTGCATCTTAACAAAGATGCATAATGGAAAGTGATACAGAAAATAGGTAGCCCTTTTAAAAAGGGTGATAGTGAGAAGGTGGGGTAAGAGCCCACCGCATAAAACTGTAAAGTTTTATGGCAAGTCAAACCCCATCCGGAGCAATGCCAAATAGAGGACAAATTTTGCAAAGCAAACTTTGCAAATAGGTGTGCTTCTCACCTTCTTGTCCAGGGTAGGCAGCAAAGACTAATAATAGCCAGTTAAAAAATCGTAAGATTTTTTAACCACAGAATCCGGCTTATTTACGGTTTATCCTGCTTTTAATCTTTTTTATTTTTCAAGGAGCTCAAATGTATAAATTCGTTGATATGCACATACATTCAACTTTTTCATGGGATTCTGAAATGGAAGTTGACAGGATAGTTGAAATGGCAAAAGAAAATCAAATTTCATTTATCGGACTTGCTGAGCATCTTGATTTCCACAGTCAGCATGAAAAAAGTTATATGTTTTATAATTATGATGACTGCTTTCAAAAAATCCAGAGTATTAAAAAATCATTTCCACAGATTTCAATGGGTATTGAAGCAGGGGAGCCGTATCTTTATAAAGATGCTTATGAAAAATATCTGGAAAATAAAAAGTTTGATTTCATATTAGGTTCGGTACACTGGATTGATGATGTGTCCCCGGTAGAAGATAGATATTTTTATAAATACAGCACAGTGGAAGATGCATATAAAAAATACTTTGAAGAAGAATTTAAACTCGTAAATTATGGCAATTTTGATATTGTGGCTCATTTAACACTTGTGCATAGGAATGGTAGAAAATTTGAATCCGGTTTTTCATATAATAAATATAAAAAAGAAATAGATGATATATTAAAAATTATTATAAAGAAAAATATCGCTTTAGAGATAAATTGTTCTGGTTTGCGTATGGCTGCAGGGGATTTTATTCCTGATGAAGAAATAATAAAAGCATATTTGAATTTAGGCGGAAATTTAATAACAGTGGGGTCCGATTCTCACAGATATAATCAGCTTTTTTATGGATTAAATAATGCTTATGAATTATTTAACAGATTAAAAATTGATGAAGTAGTTATATATAAGGAACGAAAACCAATAAAAATTAAAATAAAAGAAGATATTAAAAATGAAATCAAAAGTTAAATTAGTTATATGGGATTTTGATGGGACAATTGCGGATTCTGTGCCTGGTATTCACAGGACAGTGAATTTAATGGCAAAAAAGTATAAAATTAAAATGCCTATTTCAAAAATAAAGGTTACAAAATCAGTTGGTGCAGGGCTTGATAAATTTTTAGAACTTTTATTTGCAAAAGAAATAAAAAAATATGGATTGCAAAAGATAAAAAAGGACTATTTAAAAATTTACAGAAAAAATTATAAATACGGGTTAAAATTATTTAAAGGAATAAGAGAAGTATTAAAAAAAATATATAAGAATAAAATTTTAAATATCATTGTTTCAAATAAATTAAGGAAATCTGTTAAAAATTCCTGCAAATATCTTGGAATAAATAAATATATAAAGGAAATAATAGGAAGGGGGGACTTGCCAAAGGATAAACCCCATCCATATCCGATTTTATATTTAATAAGAAAATACGGATTTAAGAAAAATGAGACACTTTTTATCGGTGACAGTCAGTATGATTGTGAAGCGGCGAAAAGGGCAAAAGTAAAATTTGTTTATTTATTGCACGGCTATGGAGATAAAAATGAAGTTTTAAAATTTAAACCGGACTTTATTTTAAAAAATGCGAAAACTTTATCAGATATAATATTTGCGGAGAAATAATGATTATTTTAAATGGTATTTTACCTGTTTTTATAATTATCGCAATTGGATATTTTTTAAAAAAGAAAAAAATAATTTCAGAACCAGTTGAAAGTTTTATAAATGATATTGCCTATTATTTAATTTTGCCCTGTATGATATTTTCAAGTATATATAAAGTTAATATCGGTAATATCAAAAATTATTTTAAAATTGGTTTTGGTTTATACATTGCTATAGCACTAACTTTTATTTTTTCTTTAATTGTTTTTCACAGATTGGATGAAAAAAAGAAAAGAAGTTTGGTTACAACTTCATTCAGAACAAATATTGCATATATTGGATTCCCGATAATTTTAAATTTTTTTGGCACACAAGGGCTTGCCAAAGTTGCTATTATGACTGGCTTTATAGCCCCGTTCACTGTTATTTTATCAAATGCATATTTGAGTATAACTTATAAAAAACAGAATATAAATGGCGAGGACTGGATTGGAGTAATTTTTAAAGATCCGCTTGTTATAACTTCCATAGTTTCCATAATTTTTTCATATTATAAAATTTGGCTGCCTAAATTTTTATTAAATACAATAGATTTATTATCAGATATGGGATCACCGATTATGCTTCTCGCAGTTGGTGGTGGCTTAAAAATAAGTTCAATAAAAGTTGATAGATTTATTCTTGGTTTAAGTTCTTTTATTAAATTAATTCTTATGCCTTTTTTTTCGTATATTATTTTTAAATATGTTTTGGTCTTAAATGATATGGTTGATTTTAAAATAGCAGTTTTAATTTTGGGTTTTCCAACAGCTCTTGCGAGTTACATAGTTGTAAAAAAGTATGAGGCAGATAATGTTTTATCTGCCTCTGCAATTACATTATCAACTATGATTTCTGCATTTACTATTTCAATGTGGATTTTTATTTTAAATTATTAAAAAATTAAATTATTTATAATATAACTTTAATAATTATAAAAACATTTAAAATTTTATAATAAAATGTGGATATTTGTTGTGAAAATAAAAAAATGGCTTAAAATAAATGGTTTTTTTAAAAAAGAAAATGTTGATAATTTGTGGATAGCGTTTTAACAAAATAATTTAAAAACAGCCATTTTTTAAGATATTAACAATATTAACATTATTAACAAAAATAATATAAAAATTGTGAAATTTAGTTTTGTATTCAGGAATAAAAATTTTAATTGTTTTAAATCTTAAAATTGCTTATTGCTACTCGGGTTTATTTGTTCATATCTGCATCCCTTTAAAAAATTTCTCTCTGCATAACATTGTAGAGAGTAAGATAGAGTTAGCGATTGCATTCAAGTCACATTTTGCATACTTTCACCCTCTCTCATATCTAACCATTACCCACAAGTTAGCCCGTGGCAGGCAGCACATTCAATTTTTTTCATTTAAAATCAGAAAATGCCTTAATTTGCTAATAATAAGGGGTTATATTTTTAGTGGCACAAAAACAAAGCAGAGCACTCGGCTGACGCAGGAAAAACGAGACACTTGAATTTTTCGCTTAAACTTTAATAACAGGATGATTTTCTGAAAAATAAATTAAAACCTTTTCTTTAAACGAATCGGGCTATTTAAAACAATTGACGTCTATGTAAAATTATGTTATTTTAATTTCAAAAAGGAGGAAACAATGTTAAGAAGGATAAATAAAGTTGAAAAGGAAGCATTAACATTTGATGATGTTTTACTTGTTCCACAGCGGTCAGATGTTTTACCAAAAGATGTAGAAACAAAAACAAAGTTCAGTCGTAATATTGAAATAAATATACCGCTTGTTTCTGCTGCAATGGATACTGTAACAGAAGCAAAACTTGCTATTGCAATTGCCCAGGAAGGTGGGATAGGTGTTATTCATAAAAATTTAACCATTGAAGAACAGGCAAGAGAAGTTGATAAGGTTAAAAGATCTGAAAGCGGTATGATTTTAGAACCAATTACTCTGCAACCAGATGACACGGTTGTTCAGGCAGTTGAATTAATGAGTAAATTCAACATTTCGGGTTTTCCTGTTTGTCAGGGAAAGAAATTAGTCGGGATACTCACGAACCGTGATTTACGTTTTGTAAAAAATAAAAAACAAAAAGTTTCAGAGTTAATGACGCCAAAGGAAAAATTGATAGTTGCCTATAGCGGGATTTCGCTTGAAAAGGCAAAAGAAATTTTGCATAAAAATAGAATTGAAAAATTACCCGTTGTTAATAAAGATTTTGAATTAAAGGGATTAATTACAATAAAAGACATAGAAAAAAAGTTAAAATATCCAAATGCGACAAAAGATAAATATGGTAGATTAATGGTTGCAGCGGCAGTAGGACCATCTGATGATATGATGTTAAGATGTGAGGCGCTTGTAGCAGCAGGTGTTGATGCATTAGTAGTTGATACTGCTCACGGACATTCGGAAAAAGTTATTAACGCAGTAAAGGAAATAAAAAGGTATTTTAAAGGAAAAAATGTTGACATTGTGGCTGGAAATATTGCTACATCAGAAGCTGCAAAAAGTTTGATAAATGCAGGCGTTGATGCTGTAAAGGTAGGCATAGGACCTGGTTCAATATGCACTACAAGGGTGGTAACAGGAGTTGGCGTTCCGCAGATAACTGCAATTATGGATGTTTATAAAGTAACAAAAAGAAATAATATACCATTAATTGCTGATGGCGGAATTAAATATTCCGGTGATGTAACAAAAGCAATTGCTGCAGGGGCTGATTCGGTTATGATTGGTAGTTTGTTTGCAGGCACAGAAGAAAGCCCGGGCGAGACGGTTTTGCTTGAAGGGAGAAGTTTTAAGGTTCATCGCGGAATGGGTTCGCTTGCGGCAATGAAAAAACGCGGTGGCAGGGAAAGGTATTTTCAGTGGGAAGAGGAAGAAGAAAAACTCGTGCCAGAAGGAATAGAAGGCAGGGTGCCATACAGGGGTTCACTTTCTTCAACGGTATATCAACTCGTAGGTGGGTTAAAAGCAGGTATGGGTTATTGTGGAGTAAAAAATATAAAAGAATTAAAGACAAAAACAATTTTTTATAAAATATCACTTGCCGGATTAAAAGAAAGTCATCCGCACGATATTATTATAACAAACGAAGCCCCGAATTACAGAATTCTTAAATAGTAATTTTCAGGAAAGCAAAAATGAAAAAAGATACAATAATCATACTTGATTTTGGTTCGCAGTACACACAACTTATTGCAAGAAGAATAAGGGAATTAAAAGTTTATTCTGAAATTCACCCTTACAATATAAAAATTGAAAAATTAAAAGAGTTAAATCCTTCTGGCATTATTTTATCGGGTGGACCTGCAAGTGTATATGATAAAAAGGCGCCGTTTCCCGATGAAAAAATTTTTTCGTTAAATATTCCGATTTTAGGTTTATGTTATGGTTTACAGATTATTGCGACTTTATTTGGTGGAAAAGTTAGCAGGGCTGAAAGCAGAGAATACGGTTTCGCAATTTTACAGGTAAAAGACAGAAAAAATATTTTTGCAGGACTTAAAATTCAAGAAAAAGTATGGATGAGCCATGGCGACAAGGTAAAAAAAATTCCCTCCGGTTTTAAAATCATAGGAAAAACAAATAATTCCGATTTTGCTGCTATTGCAGATGAAAACAAAAAAATATTTGGTTTACAGTTTCATCCAGAAGTAAAACATACAGAAAACGGGCTAAAAATTTTTGATAATTTTTTAAAAATTTGTAATGTAAAAAGGAACTGGGTTCCTGGCGCCTACATAAAAGAAACAATAAAAGATATAAGAGAAACAGTAAAAGGGGAAAGGGTTTTATGTGCAGTAAGTGGTGGCGTTGATTCAACAGTTACCGCTGTTTTAATAAATAAGGCAATTGGCAATCAGCTTGTATGTGTGTTTGTAAATAACGGGGTTTTACGACTTAATGAAGAAAAAAAGGTCTTAGATATGTTTAGAAAAATAGGAGTAAAAGTCCATTACATTGACGCTTCAAATTTATTTTTAAAAAAGTTAAAAGGAGTAATAGACCCGGAAAAGAAACGCAAGATAATAGGAAATTATTTTATAAAAGTTTTTGAAAATTACACAAAAAAATTGGGAAAATTTAAATTTTTGGCACAGGGAACACTTTATCCTGATTTGATTGAAAGCGTTTCTGTAAAAGGACCATCTGCCACAATAAAATCACATCATAATGTTGGTGGACTTCCTAAAAAGATGAAATTAAAACTTATTGAGCCATTAAAATTTTTATTTAAAGATGAGGTAAGAAAAATAGGAAAAGAATTAAAAATACCAGACAGTGTTCTGTGGCGTCAGCCATTTCCCGGACCAGGTCTTGCAGTAAGAATTATTGGAGATATAACTAAAGAAAAACTTGAAATACTTAAAAAAGCGGATAATATTATAATTGACGAAGTTAAAAAAGCGGGTTATTATGATAAGGTATGGCAGTCATTTGGAGTTTTGTTGCCTGTAAAGACAGTTGGTGTAATGGGCGATAATAGAACCTATGAAAATGTGATTGCAATTAGAGCGGTTCATTCAAATGATGGAATGACAGCTGAATGGGTAAGGTTGCCTTATGATTTGCTTAACACTATCAGTTCTCGAATAATTAACGAAGTAAAAGGCGTTAACAGAGTGGTTTATGATATTTCAAATAAACCACCGAGCACAATTGAATGGGAATAATTTTTGAGGAGAAAAAATGATAAGTTTTGGCAGACACATTTGCAATGATTATAATATTGCAATAGAAAAAGAATGGCTGATAACAAATAAAAGGGGAAGTTATGCTTCTTCAACAATACTTCTTTCAAATACAAGGAAATATCATGGTTTACTTGTAGCCAAATTAAATGAACTTGATAATAGATTGGTTGTGTTTCCCAATTGTGATGAAGAAGTGGAAATAGCAGGAAATATATACCATATTTCAACACATCAGTATAGAAAAACAGTTTACCCAACTGGCTATTTTTATCTGGAAAGTTTTACCATAAAAGATGATATTGTCAGTTTAATTTATTTAATAGAAAATATTAGAATAAAAAAAGAAATAATTCTTATGAAAAGCGAAAATACAACAATTATTACTTATACTCTGCTTACCCCGGATAGTTTTGCAAAAATTCATATAAGACCATTTATTGCTTTTAGAGAGCCGGAAAACATAATAAAAGAAATTTCTGTGTATGAGCCAGAAGTAAATAAAATATCAGAAGAAAAAATACAGATATATGCTTACAGGAATTTACCGCCGGGGTTTATTTACAATCCAGATAAAGGAAAAATAAAACTGGAAGGGGTATGGTACAGAGAATTTTTCTATATTAGAGAAAATCAGGCGGGTTATGAATGCGTGGAGGACTTATATAATATAGGAAAGATTGAACTTGATTTAAATTATAATGAACCCAAATCAATTTTTTATTCAACAGAAGATTATGCAAATATAGATAAAAATTGGTTTTTTAGCGAATATGAAAAACAGATAAAAGAAACTGTTGATATATGTGTAAAAGTTGGTGCCTGCATAAATAACGATGATTACAGGTCTGCTTTAAGGCAGATTATTAATTCGGCTGAGTCATTTATAATGGAAAAGGATGGCATTCCATATATTGTTTCCGGTTTTCACTGGCCACAGTACATTTGGTTCCGTGATATGCTGGCTGCTCTACCAGGGATTTTTTTAATAACAGAAAAATATAATGAAGCAAAGAAATTGTTAAAAGAAGTTTTAAATTATGAGCAGGATGGGTTATTGCCTTTAAATATGACTTTTAATAAAAAAGAAATAAATTATACTTCTGCTGATACCTCTCTCTGGTATTTTTATTCACTTTATAAATACTTGCAGTATACAGGTGATTTTAATTTTATAAAAAATGAAGAAATTTTTAAAAAATTGGCATGGATAGTTCATAAATACATAGAAGGAACAAGATACAATATATATATGGATAAAGAAGATAATTTAATTTATTCGGCATTTAATGATATACCACTAACTTGGATGGATAGTAAAACAGTAAATGGTATGCCTGTAACACCGAGACAGGGAAAAACAATAGAGATAAATGCTCTGTGGCATAATGCGATAAGGACTATGCAATTTATTGCTGAAAAAATTCATGATAAATCAGCGGCTTCATATAAGGACCTTGCTGATAAAATACAAAAAAGTTTCAATGAAAAATTCTGGAATCAAGAAAATGGATGTCTTTTTGATTTTTTTGATGGAAATTATAAAAATACCGATGTTCGATTAAATCAGATTTTTGCATTGAGTTTGCCTTTTGAATTAATAACAGATAATGAGAAAAAAGAAAAAATAATGAATGTGATTATAAAAGAATTATATACATCATTTGGGCTCCGCAGTTTGAGTAATATGAATGTTAATTTTAGACCAAAATGCGATGGGGATTTAAACGCAAGGCAGATGGCAATGCATCAGGGTAGCGTCTGGCCATGGACAATTGGTTTTTTTGTTAATGCATATTTTAGAGTTTTTGGGCGTAAAAGAGACAGTATGCAATTCATTCAAACGGTTTATGACCCGATTTTTGAACATATAAAAACAGCAGGGCTTGGAACAGTTTCTGAATTGTTTGATGGCTCATTTCCATACACGGCAAGGGGAAGAATTTCTCATGCCTGGACAATCGGAGAAATACTCCGTTCATATTTTGAGGATTTTATAGGGGCAAATGACAGAAATAAATAGAATATTACTTATAACTTCAAGTCCAAGAAAAAAAAGTAATTCAACTTTTATTGCCCAACACATTGCAGAAGGTATGAAGGGAAAAGTTGAAAAGGTAAATATATGCGATTATAAAATTAATCCGTGTACGGGTTGTGATAATTGTAGAAAAAATTTTAAATGCGTTATTAATGACGATGTTAAAGATATCATAAAAAAAGTTGAAATGGCAAATATTATAATAGTTGCTTCACCGATTTATTTTACAGGAGTGCCTGCTCAATTAAAAGCATTTATAGACAGAAATCAGGTTCAATGGTATAAAAATAGAAAAAAAATTAAAAAAATTAAAAAGGGAATCATAGTTTTAACAGCTGATTTAAAAGGAAAAAAGAATTTTATTGCGGCGGAAAGTGAAATAAGGTCTTTTTTTGCAGTTAATAGAATAAAATGTGTAAAGGTCTTAAAATTTTCAGGCGAGGATATAAAAAATTTTAAAAAAAGAAGTGAAAAATGGGGATTGATTATTTAAAAGAAAAACTTGATGATTTTTTGAGTTTTATTCGTTATGAAAAAGGACTTTCTGAAAATACATTTTTGGCATACAAAAATGATATTTTTAACTTTATAAAGTTTTTAAATGAACATAAAATTGCCGAAGTTACGGAAGATACCATTATGGATTTCATATTTGCACTTAAAAACAAAAATTATTCCACACTTTCCATTGCGAGGATGTTAGTTGCTGTAAAAAATTATTATAAATTTCTTGTTAATGAAAAGGTGTTAAGTGTCAGCCCTTTTGAAAATATGGATTCATTTAAGGTAAGAAAAAAAATTCCCGAGGTCTTAACAGAAAAAGACATTGAAAATTTATTAAATCAGCCGGATACCAGCACAAAGGAAGGAATAAGGGATAAGGCGATTCTTGAATTACTTTATTCAGCAGGCATAAGGGTTTCCGAACTTATAAATATGGAACTCACCGATATTAACCTTGATGAAAAAATTTTAAGATGTTTTGGCAAAGGGAAAAAAGAACGGCTGGTTCCTGTAGGAGATTATGTTGTTGAAGCAATAAAAAATTATTTAAAAATAAGGCAAGAAATTTCAGATAAATTTTCAAATTTTTTATTTATAACACGTCTTGGGAAAAAATTTACAAGAGCAGGTATATGGAAGATGATAAAAATGTATGCAAAAAAGGCAGGCATTATAAAAAATGTATACCCGCATATTTTCAGACACTCTTTTGCTACTCATCTTTTAAAAGGCGGAGCGGATTTGCGAAGTGTTCAGGAGATGCTCGGGCATTCCGATATTTCAACAACTCAGATTTACACACACGTTGATAGAAGCCATTTAAAAAATATACATAAAAAATTTCATCCAAGAGGATAAAAATGAAATTTGGCATATTTTCTGATATTCATTCAAATTACGATGCGTTTTTGGAAGTTTTAAAAATTTACGAAAAAGAAAAAGTGGATAAATTAATATGCGCAGGGGATATGATTGGTTATGGGGCAGAACCGGATGAATGTATTGAAAAATTAAAAGAGTTAAATGCCCTGTGTGTAATGGGAAATCATGAATATGCTTTAAAAAATGAAAGTTATATGCAGTATTTTAATGACGCGGCGTATTTGGCTATAAAATGGCATTATGAAAATATGAGTGACGATTCAAAAAATTATATTTTAAATATACCGCTTAATTTAAAAGAAGATATTTTTGAGATATATCACGGTTCTGCTTTTGAGCCAGATGAATTTCATTATCTGTTTTTACCAGATGATTACATAAAAAATTTTAAATATTTTGAAGCAAAAGTATTAATTATTGGACATACGCATATCCCGGATGTTTTTTATTTTGATGAAACAAGGAAAATTTTTGGTCAGATAACAGGAAGTGAATTTATACTTGAAAAAAATTTTAGATACATAATAAATGTTGGTAGTGTGGGACAACCACGGGATAAAGACCCCAGGGCATGTTTTTGTATTTATGATTCTTCAGAAAATATTTTTAAAATAAAAAGGATTGAATATGATATAAAAAAAGCGGCAAAAAAAATAATTGATGCAAATTTGCCAGAAGTATTAGCATACCGGCTGGAGTATGGGGTATGAAATTTTATTTAAAAACATTAGTTATAACATTCATCTTATTATTATTAATTTTTTTAACAGGTAAATTTCTTGTTTTAAGTTTACATAAAAAAAGTTTTAAAAAATTTTCAGCAAAAGTTATAGAAGTTATAGATGGAGATACTATAAAGATTGAAACAGGAGAGATTGTGCGGCTTTTGGGCATTGATGCTCCTGAAACAAATCATCCGGATTTGCCATATCAGACCTATGGACAGGAAGCGATGGCTTATTTAAGAAAAAGGATATTAAACAGGATATGTGTTTTTGAGTTTGATGAAAATAATAAATATGACATCTATAACAGGATACTTGCTTTTGTTTATCTTGATAATAATTTAATAAATGCAGAAATGGTAAAAAATGGATATGCGTATGTTTATACAAAAAGTAAAAATATAAAAACAAAAGAATTTTTAATTCTTGAAAATATTGCGAGGAAATCAAAGAAGGGTTTATGGGGTATTATTAATGAAAGGAAGGTGCAAAATGAATGAACAAAATAAAAATTTTATCCTAAAAACAGGAGCAATAACTCTATCAGCAATTATTATTTTATTTTTTACAAATTTATGGATAATAAAGCCGGTTTCGGATTTTTATAAAAGCAAAGAAAATTTTCAAACCGGAAAATCAATTCAAAAAACCTGGCAGGAAAAAGAGAATATAAAAATAAATTGGAAAGATGCCTCAAAATATGCTGGTAAATATGTAATCACAGAAGGTGAAATAGTTTCTTCTTTTAATAATGGTAAAATATGTTTTTTGAATTTTGATAAGGACTATAAAAACTCGCTTTCACTTGTGATTTTTTCTAATTCTTTTAAAAAATTTCCTGAAAATCCAGAGAAATTTTATCTTGGGAAAAAAGTAAGGGTTGAAGGAAGGATAAAGATATATAATGAAAGATTAGAGATTGTTTTAGAAAGCCAGGACCAGATAAAAATAATTAACTTTTAATAGTAGTAAAAGGAAAAAACAAATCCCAAATTATTTAATAGAAAAAGGGGTAATAAACAATAAAAATTTTTTAAATGCCTTTTTTAAAAAAAGTTATTAAAAAGTGGCTGTCCTCAAATAGGATTTAAGTTGTCCTATTAAAAAGAGGTCGTAATCGCCTCAAGAATAATATAAGGAGGTACAGCCACTAATAATAATATACACCAAAATAATGCAAATTGCAAGAAAAAATTTATTGACATTTTTTTATATGTGTTATATTTTAACTTGTCTTTTAATAAAATTTTTCAAAAGGAGATGCATATATGTTTCGTAAATTCCTTCCGCACGACTTTGACTTTTTTGATTTTTTTAATAAAGAAGTGGATTATGTAGTGCAGGCGGCAAAACTTTTTAATGAAATAGTGAAAAAAGGAGAGGTTGACCAAGAAACGCGTGAAAAAATGAGAACCATTGAACATGAAGGCGATAAAATTGCATATCAAATAATAGATCATTTAAATAAAACATTTATAACTCCTTTTGATAGAGAAGATATACATGCCCTTGCAAAAAAACTGGATGATGTAAATGATATGTTAAATACTATAGTTAGCAGATTAAGAATTTATAAAATAAAGAACGTGGATGAAATTCTAATTGAATTTGGAAAACTTATAGAAGAATCAGTTAACTCGCTTGCATGTGCAATTAATCATTTAAACAATATGAAAAATGCCAATATAATTTTAAGTTCCTGTCTTAATATGAATCGTTTAGAAAGTGAAGCGGATAAATTAAGGGATAGGGCACTTGAGGATTTACTCAGTAAAGAAAAAGACCCTATAGAAGTTATAAAAAGAAAAGAAATTTATCAGGATGCAGAAACAGTCCTTGATATATGTAAAGCAACCGCGCATGTAATTGAATCAATTTTAGTAAAACAGGCATAGGATGAGCACTTTTTTAGTTATAACAGTATTTCTTGTGGCTTTGGCATTATTTTTTGATTTTTTAAATGGCTTTCACGACTCGGCAAATTCAATAGCCACCATTGTTTCTACACGGGTTTTATCCCCAAAATATGCAGTTTTATGGGCTGCGTTTTTTAATTTCATTGCTTTTCTTTTCTTTGGCACGCACGTGGCTAAAACAATAGGAAAAGGAATAATAAATATTTCTCTGGTAAAAGACGAAATTTTAATTATAATTTTTGCAACTTTAGTGGGGGCGTGTTTGTGGGATATTATTACATGGTATTTTGGATTGCCTACAAGTTCTTCCCATGCATTAATTGGGGGATTAATTGGGGCTGCGATTGCAAAAGCAGGAATTAAATCTCTGGTATGGAGCGGAATAATTAAAACAACAGCATTTATTTTTATATCACCAGTTGCGGGGTTTTTCCTTGGGGTGATTATAACTATTTTCATATTTAATATTTTTAGAAATTTTTCACCATGGAAAGTTGATAATTTATTTAGAAAGGGGCAGTTGATTTCTGCTGCGTTATACAGTTTAGGACATGGCGGAAATGATGCTCAGAAAACAATGGGTATAATAATGGCACTTGTTTATGTGGAAAAACAGGATGTAGTTCCTTTGTGGGTTGTGCTTTCCTGCCAGGCAGCCATTGCATTTGGCACCATGTTTGGTGGATGGCGTATAGTAAAAACAATGGGGCAGAGAGTAACAAAGTTAAGACCTGTTGATGGGTTTTGTGCAGAAACATCAGCAGCAATTAGTTTGTTTTTTGCATCCAATTTCGGAATTCCTGTAAGTACCACGCATACAATTACAGGTGCCATAATGGGTGTTGGTTCAATAAAAAGATTTTCAGCAGTAAGATGGGGTATTGCTGGAAAAATAATTTGGGCTTGGGTATTAACAATCCCTGCATCTGGAATTATTTCATGGATAACATTTGAGATTACAAAATTTATAATTAAATTAATGGGATTATAGAACCTAAAAATCGCTATAGCGATTTTGGAGCAAAGGGAAGCGTCTGAGATTATATTTACTGAAAAGACATTGAAAATAAAATTGATTTATACTCGATATTATACAATTTCTAATTATTACCTAAAAATTAGCCCATAGCAGGCAGTACATTTAATTTTTTTATGATTTCTTTGTAATTAATAAGCAACCGGGTATAAAAACATAGCTGGTGTCAGAGCAATTTTTTCATTTTTTAATTTCTCCTTTTTCTAAAGGGAGATACAAAGGGATTTGTTTTTATTTTTTCTCTCTCTCCACAACGTGGGAAAGAGGCAAGGAGAGAGGGGGCGATTGCATTCAAGCCACCTCATGCATTCCTTCACCCTCTCCCCTTACCCCTCTCCCATCAAAGGGCGAGGGGATAAAAAAATTTCTCATTCATAAATTTCCCTCTTTCCTAAAAGGAGAAACGGGGTGATTTATCTCTTTGCATTTCTTTTTTGCATAAAATCTCCCCTCGCCCCTCTTTTAAAAAGAGGGGAATTAAAAAACAGGATACAGAGGGATTTGTTTTTATTTTTTTCTCTCTCCACAACGTGGGAGAGAGGCAAGGAGAGAGGGGTTGATTGCATTCAAGCCATCTCTTGCATTCCTTCACCCTCTCCCCTTACCCCTCTCCCATCAAAGGGCGAGGGGAATTCCTTCCTTCCCTTTTAAACAGTGCAGTGCGCCTGTTAATTTATAATTTACAATTTGCAATTAAAAAATTCCTCTCTCCCCTGCGTGGGAGAGAGTTAGAGAGAGGGGGTGGTTGCTTTCAAGTAACCTCTTGCATTCCTTCATCCTCTTCCATAAACTAACTATTGCTCACGTGTTATACAGCACATTCAATTTTTTCATTAAAATCAGAAAATGCCTGAATTTGCTAATAACATGGGTTGGATTTTTAGTGGCACAAAAATAAAGCGGAGCACTCGGCTTACGCGGAAACCTATGCACTTGAAATCCCCGCTTGAACTTTAATAACAGGTCGCAAGAATATATTCCCATAACGTCCTGATTTTATTCAAAAAAAATTGTCTGGCTGCCGGGCACGGGTTAAAACTAAGAATATGGGTAATGGACAGCCCACGTAGGGGAGAGCGGATAAGAAAAATGAAAAACAAATTTTCCTTTAAACCCCCTTGAGGAAATGAGGAGATATAAAATTAAATCCTCAATCTGATTTAAAATGTTCAAAATTTGTTTTCTATAAAAACTGGCATTAAGTTTAATATTATTCATTTTGTCAATAGGGGGGTTGCAATTTGCCGGATGCACCCATTCAGAAAAAAATAGATAAAACAGGTAGGGTGAGGTATAATTATTTTAAATGAAATATAACAATAACAAATAAAAAGGAGGGAATATTAGATGAAAAAGATAAAAGTAGCAGTAGTAGTATTGATGATGATAGTAGTAATGATATCGTGCAGCAAGAAAGAGGCAAGTCCGACAGAACCTGTGACAACAGCAACGCCGGTAGGAGGTGGGGAAGGAAAGATAGCGTTTGCAAGTAACAGAAATGGAAACGTTGAGATATATGTAATGGATGCGAATGGAAGTAATCAGACGAACTTAACGAATAACAGTGCTGATGATTTTGTAGAAAGAGGTTGCTGGAAATAAAATTATAGGAAAGAGAGATTTCTCCCCAAAATCGCCTATAGTGATTTTGGGGATGATAAAAAATATGTTAATGATTTTTGTATTTTTATATTTCGTTGTTAATATCGTATAGTTACTCCTGTTTGTTTTTACATTATTATTTACCGCTTTCTTAATTTTAACTAAAGAAAATTTTTTGTTTCACTTAATTTTCCCTCTTTGCTTTTGTTTATCCATTTGCAAAAGGGAAATAGGGGGATTTATTTTGCCTAAAATCTCGGGTATGTCATAAAATTTGTGTAAATGGCTATAATCTGAGGAACACTTAGTGTACCGAATATATTAAGGAGGACGGATTATGGCATTAGATGACAAATTGTTTGATGAGATTTTGAAGTAATGCCTCAGTGATAGCAGGTTTTTATAAAATATAAAGTAAATTTTTTTTCTTTACCTTTCTTGCATTAATAAAATCTCCCCTCGCCCCTCTTTTAAAAAGAGGGGAATTGAAAAACAGGATACAGAGGGATTTGTTTTTATTTTTTTCTCTCTCCACAACGTGGGAGAGAGGCAAGGAGAGAGGGGTTGATTGCATTCAAGCCATCTCTTGCATTCCTTCACCCTCTCCCC
>Ga0078972_1010796_pt1 | contig 16779 bp, 11 predicted proteins | sample YelNatPaOPGAMG01_FD_67568 | JGI IMG/M metagenome (GOLD analysis project Ga0078972, IMG submission 67568) | Hot spring thermophilic microbial communities from Obsidian Pool, Yellowstone National Park, USA - OP-RAMG-01 (SPADES assembly) (version 2) | ecosystem: Environmental > Aquatic > Thermal...
CCGAGAATTTTTTCTACTTTATCTATCCCCTCATTGGTCAAAGTAACTGCCCGCATTTTTTCATCAATTTTATAATCTATGTCCTTTTTTAGCTGCGGAACAATCCGCGCAAAGGTTTTATAAAGATTTGCCGATTCAATGTCCGGAGCGGAAATAATTAATGGGGTCCGCGCTTCATCAATTAAAATGCTGTCCACTTCATCAACAATCGCGTAATAAAATTCTCGCTGCACCAAATCTTCTTTACTGTAAGCCATATTGTCCCTTAAATAATCAAAGCCGAATTCATTGTTTGTGCCATAGGTAATGTCGGCTAAATATGCTTCTTTTCTTGAGACCGGCCTTAAATATTCCTCTACGACCTTAAAGCTCCCGAGTTCGTCTCTAATTGCGTCCTTATCGGAATTTTGAATTTTGAATTTTGAATTTTGAATTTGTTTAGAATTTGGAATTTCGGATTTTGAATTCTCATGTTCTTGAATATAATCCGGGTCGTAAACATAAGAAGATTCATGATTTAAGCATCCCACCGTAAGTCCTAAAGCATGATAGATTTGACCCATCCACACCGTATCGCGTTTCGCCAAATAATCGTTAACCGTTACCAGGTGCACGCCTTTTCCTGTTAAAGCGTTAAGATAAAGCGGCAGGGTGGCGGCAAGGGTTTTTCCTTCTCCTGTTTTCATCTCTGCAATTTTCCCTTGATGCAAAACAATGCCGCCAATAAGCTGTACGTCAAAATGGCGCTGTTTTAATGTTCTTTTTGCCGCTTCTTTTACCAAGGCAAATGCTTCGGGTAAAATTTCTTCAAGCGATTCCCCTTTAACAATGCGCTGCTTAAATTCCTGGGTTTTATCCTTTAATTCTTGATTAGAAAAACGCTCGAATTTAGATTCGAGCTGATTAATGCTTTCAACAATTGGCTGGATTTTTCTTAAATATCTTTGATTTGAATCGCCAAATAATTTCTCTAACATAACCCGTTATCCTGCCAAAATTTGTTATAAGCTTGTTTTATCTTTTCCCTTGGGATACCAATCAAGCTCCGATTTATTAATGGTGAAAATCGCCTCCGGCTTTCCTCCTTGGGCCAAAAAATTTTCTGCGCTGATATTAATCCAATGCAAAATTCCCGTATCTTCGCCCGTAACCTCTAAAGAATAGACCTTGGGAGAACCGCTATAACGGTAGAGGTGGGAAGTAATAAAAGCATCGCGCACGGCTGGCGTCACGATTTTAATTGCTTTCCATCCGCCCAAATGTCCATACATATTAAAAATAACCGGATTAAGAAACAAGCGCTTATATCCATATTGGTTAATAATAAACACATCAAAGTCCCCTTGGGCCCGAATTAAATCTCCTTCTTTTAGGCCATAATCTTCCGGCCGCGCCAAACGGTTAGGATTGGGTTCGGGTACTGGCTCGGGTTGGGGTACTGGTTCGGAAAAAACCGTAGTTGCCACAGAAACCGTAAAATTGCTTAAAGATGCGCTCTTATCAAAATCACTCTTTTGAAACTGATTAGAAATAATCAGGGTAACTGCACCTACCTCGCTTTTGAAATCGGGAATTTTCAATTCCCCCTTCTGACTGGTTAGGGTTAACATTCCAATGAGTGTTGGCTTTGTTTTATATTCAATTAAATAAATCACATTAAAATTGCTTTTTTCTACTGGCGCCTCAAACTCAATTTCTAGGTCTTTGGTGATTGTCCCGCTGTCCTGCTTGTTAATAAAACGATACCAGTAAGGGGCCCAGTTTTTTAGCCTTTGCGAAATATTAATTACGCTACTGGAAACAATGCTATAGGTAATGGGAGAAACATTGATTGCGCCCCTCAAATAAGGATTTTTATATCCGTAACGGCCATCGCTTAATGCGCTGTTGTTTAAATAATTGGCAACGGTCCAATTGTTAAATACCTGCGAAAAGGTAAAATTATAACCCCTGTCCCTTAATGCCTGTTCTACGGCGTCAATTCCCGTCCGATTGCTGGAAATCATTTTGGTAAAAATGTCTTCTCCGAATTGCTCGGCAAGATAATGACCAAAAAGATTTACCGAAGGATAATCGTAGCGATCATTCTGCCAGTCGGTTAAAGAATCAAACGGGTTTGCCAAAAAATCATTCACCCTTTTTTCTAAATTGGTATTTACATAAACGCTATCATAGCCGGCAACCGTCGGCGCGTATTCGCTTCTTAATTCATTAAGCCAAACATCGTCAACAACCTGATTCATTCGCTCTTTTTGATTCCAACTGATTAAATGCTGAAATTCGTGGGCAATAAAGCTGTCAATTAACGGATTGGATAGCTGGTCCGTATTCACGTAAAGCATTTCTCTTTCATTGGAACTTGCTTCAATGCTGCGCGAAACTTCATCTTTGGAGTTAAAATATCCTCCGGCATTGGTCTTTAATTTTGTAAATAGAATTGTCAATCGGTTATCTCCATCTATTCCCGGCTTCCATTCTGAACCAAAAATATAACGCAAAGAAGGATAAGTATAATTTTCAAAATTGTCCATTATCCTGTTGATGTAATCCAAATTGGCATTCTTTTCATTTAAAGAAAGCGAATCCCAGTAAGCATCTTCCATATAAAAATAGGTGTTTGTGGAAATTCTAATCAGCGTAGCAGAAATGCTGGTTCGATTATTATAGTCATAAGTGGGATCAACAAAAAAACTTTCTTTATCTCCGATATTTGCCGCTAAGGCAAAAGAATAAACAAAGAAAACCCCGCCCAAAATGAACGGGACCAGCATAGTTTTTTTATTATAGAAAAAGAATTTTATCCGCCGTGTCATGTATAAATTGTGTTGCCAAAGGAGCCCGGAAAGTTAAACCCCAATACTTGGTATTGAATGGGTGCTGGTTCCGGGACTCCTTTGGCAACACAATGCCATTATTTTAACTGCATAATTTCAGTATATCTTGTTAAAATCAACAATGTCAAATAAATAAAAAGAGAAACCTCGACTAAAAGCCAGAGGTTTCTCCCCAAGTATTAGGCTTTGCCTTAATGCGGCAACACCCATTCAATAAGCAAAGTTTAGCACCAAACAAATCAATTGTCAAGACCGAGCCATTTTTTAATCTCATTAATCCCCTCTTCAAGGGAAACCGAGGGTTTCCAGCCCAAAATCTCTCTTGCGCGCCTATTGTCTGCTAATGTGTGCCGCATATCCCCGGCGCGCGGGGGCAAATAAATAACTTTTCCGCCAATTAAATCGGCAATTTTTTTAATGCTGTGATTGTTTCCTGCGCCAACATTAATTACTTCTCCCCTGCCTACTTTTTTGCTCTCCATGGCTAAAATATTGGCATTAATCACATCTTTAATGTAGGTAAAATCCCGCGTTTGTTCGCCATCTCCCTCAATGGTTAGTGGTTCATTTTTAAGCTTTTGCTGTAAAAATTTGCCAATGACCAAAACATAAGAACCATCAAAAGAAATTCTCGGCCCATAAACATTGAAATAACGCAAAGACACCGTGGGCAAACCGTAAAGTTCATAAAAAAGCTTACAATAATATTCGCCCATTAACTTCTGTAGCGCGTAAGGACTCTTGGGCGCGGGCGGTAATTCTTCATGAAAGGGCAATATTTTCTGATCGCCATAAACCGAAGAGGAAGAGGCAAAAACCACCTTTTTTACTCCCGCGTCTCTTGCAGAAATCAAGACATGCAGCGTTCCTAAGGCATTATTAAGATGCGCCTCACGAGGAAACTCAACGGAATAAGGAACCCTGGGACGAGCAGCTAAATGAAACACGTAATCAACATTATTAAATAAGGGCTTTATTTTTTCCAGATTGCGAATATCTTCTTGGAAAAAAATTGCCCGCGGATTCAAATTCTCCTTCTTGCCGGTAGAAAGATTGTCAATTACAACCGCTTCAAAACCCCGCTCAATTAAAGCGTCAACCAAATGTGAACCGATAAATCCGGCTCCGCCGGTTACCAATACTCTCATATTTTTATCCGATAAAAAGTAATCTTTCTAAAATATTTCTTATCTTGGAATGAATTTTTTCCCAATAATAATTTCGATTAATTATTTCCTCGCTATAAGCAACAAGCCGATTACGCAACTGCTCATCATCAATAAGCTTTTTTATTTTCTCCGCAATTCTTTCCGGATTTAAATTTTCTATTATTAACCCGGTCTTGTTATCAATTAAAAAATCGTTTGCTCCGCCGGATAATGTGCTGATTACCGCAGTTTTGGCAGCCATTGCTTCCAAAATGGTAATCCCCGAACCTCCGAAAATTGCCGGCCTAACTAAAATGTCGGCAATTCTTAAAATCTTAATGGTTTCAGGGTTGGGTAAATAACCGGTAAAACAAATTTTGTTTTTTATTCCCAAACTTTCTGCCGTTTGCTCAATAAATTTTCGTTTACTGCCCTCTCCGATGATTAAAAATTTGGCATTGGTATCCTTTAAAAAAGAAATGGCATAAATCAGGGGTTCAATTCCGTCTTGGTCGGCAAAGTGAGAAATACTCACAATAACTTTTTGTCCGGGCTTGATTCCGAATTTATTTCTTAATCTATCTTGCTCTGCTTGGCAAAAATCCGATTGAAACTGTTGAATATCAATTGCGCCGGAAATTACTGAAACCATGCCCTTATAGCCAAATTGTCTCACCCGTTTTTCAAACGAAGAACCGGCCACCTGAATAAAATCTGCCTTTTGATATACCAGCTTATACCAGGGGAAAATGCGAGATAAAAATTTTAATCGTTTTTCGGAAGTGGATTCGCGAATACTTAAAAAATAGTTAATTTTGGGAAAAGCCAATTTCATCAACAGGGCTGCAAATCCCGCATAGGTAGAATTGTTTGCCCAAACCAAATGATACTTATTTTTTCGGTGTAATCTTGCCGCCTTTAAAAAGGCCTTAAGCGGAAAAAGAATTTTTTCCAATTTTGAACCGCCGCCGATGCGATAAATATTAATATTTTTTTCGTTTTCAAATAACGGTAATTTTTTATCTAAATTGGCGGTAATAATATCAAATTTAATTTCGGGAATATTTTCAATCGTCTTGCTTAAAGTTAATTCTGCGCCGCCAATAAAAGGCAAATAACTTAGGGTAAAAATTAAAACCCTTCGCTCGCGATGCTTCAAAAAGCCGCGAAAATAATTAATGGTCTGAATCAGTCCCTCATCAAGCGATATTTTGGGCTCCCAGCCCAAAATTTTTTTCGCCAAAGAAATGTCCGGTTGTCGATGAATTGGGTCATTTTCCGGAAGGGGAAGAAAAAACAACTTTTTTTCGGATTTTGTTAAAGATAAAATCTTTTCTGCCAAATCATTAATTGTAATTTCTTGGGGATTGCCAATGTTTATGGGTCCGATAATGTCTTTTGTGGTTTCCATCATCTTAACCATTGCTTCAATGGTATCGCTTACATACTGAAAACTTCTTGTTTGTTTTCCGTCCCCGTAAATTGTAATATTCTCTTCGCTTAAAGCTTGAACGATAAAATTAGAAACCACGCGGCCATCGCCAACGGCCATTCTCGGCCCGTAGGTGTTAAAAATTCTTACAATTTTAATTTCCAAACCGTACTGGCGATAATAATCCATAAAAAGAGTTTCTGCGCATCTTTTGCCCTCGTCATAACACGCGCGGGGACCAATGGGATTTACCGAACCGCGGTAAGTTTCTTTTTGCGGATGCTCTTTGGGGTCGCCGTAAACCTCGGAGGTTGAAGCCTGAAGCGCCCTTGCTCCCATTTTCCGCGCGAATTCCAAAACATTAACTACGCCAACAACATTTGTCTTTACGGTTTCTACCGGGTCAAATTGATAATGAATTGGAGAAGCGGGACAGGCCAAATTATAAATTCTATCAATTTTTCCGATTTTTTTTTCGGGCAGCGGATAATTAATATTGTGCCTGATTAATTTGAAATTGGGATTTTTGAGTAAATGGGCAATGTTTTCCTTTTTTGAGGTAAAAAAATTATCAAGGCAAATTACTTGATGACCTTGATTTAATAAATATTCGCAGAGATGCGAACCGAGAAAACCTGCGCCGCCGGTAACTAAAATTTTTAGCTCTTTGGCCATTAGTTATTTAATAATAATTTTTATATTTTTTGTCAAGAATTTTAATGGCCTAAAGATTGAATAAATTTTTCCGCTTCTTCTTTAAATGATGGATCTAGTTCTGCTGCTTTTTGCGCGGCCTTAATCGCTTCTTCCCTATAGCCCAGTTTGGCATAGGCAGCGGCCAAAGAAGCAAAAAGCTGCGGATTTTGCGGTTGCTCCTCCGTTGCCATAATGTAATATTTTAAAACCTTCTCGTAATCGCCAACTTTTTCATAAATCGTCACCAAACGCATAATGTCGGTGATGCTATTTTGATAGGAATATCCCATTTCTATCGCTTTTTCCACATCAAAAACAGCTTCCTCGTATTTCCCCATTTGCAAAGCAACGTTGCCCAAAAACCACCAAGAAAGGTTAACTTTGGGATTTAAGTCCAGCGCATTTTTAAAACTATTATAAGATTCTTGGTATTCTTTCCGAGACAACTGCGCCTGGCCCATTTCATACCAAATGCGCGGGTTTCGGGGATTTAAATCAATTGCTTTTTGAATATATTCTTCTGCTTTTTGTCCGGCATTAGAATCTTTAGGCATTAAAAGAATGTACATTCTTCCTACATACAAATACGGGGTCGTATCCATGGGATATTTTTCAATATTTTTTTCCGTTTCCTTAATCGCGTAATACAAAAGCGCCGGGTCCAAATCCTTATTTTTTTTTCTCTGGGATTCTGCCAACTGAATAACAAAGGTTGCCAATTTATGTCGAATATCATAAGCGCCTTGCGGACTTTTAAAGTTTAAAGCTTCACGATATTTGTCAAATGCCTTCTGCGCATTGCCGCTTTGCCCGGCCAAAATTGCTCGGGTGCAGGCATAATTGGCCATTGCCGGTTTGATTCCGGTCTGATAGGCAAGAATAATCGCCAAAATTAAGAGCGCGGTAATTAAAAACGGTGAAGGAATTTTTTGCGCGGACGCCTTATCTTCTGCGCCTTCTTCGCTTAAAGAAATATGGGTAAGAAAATTGATATAACCCAAAGACAAAAAGAAAAGAAAATAATTGGCAAAGGTGTCAAAAATAAATAAATTTTGGCCAAAATAAGCAATAATCATTGCGCTTAAAACCCCAAATTCAACTTTGTCTATTTTCTGCTCTTTAAATCTTTTTGCCAAAAAGTAAAAAATAAAGAAAAATATGGACAAATAACTTAAAAGTCCGACTATGCCCATTGTGGAAAGTTCTTCCAAGACCATATTGTGCGCGCGATCCCAGATTGTTTCTGAACCCATGTGCGTAAAGTGTCGGGGGTCAAAATATTTCATGTGTAGGAAGGTAAAATTTTCCGGGCCCCAACCAAAAATCGGCTTTTCTTTCCATCCCTTAATTGCGCTGGTCCAAGACCATAACCGGGTTTGTATGGTGTCCGTGCCCTTGGAAATATCGGTCAAACGACTCAACCAGCTGATGTTTTTAACCCAGGAACTGTCTTTATTTACCCAAATAATTACCGCCGCGAGCAAAAGAATTATTAATGCAATTGCAAGTCCTATTCTTGTCTTCTTGTTTGCGGATTTAAAAATAAAGAACAAAATCAAAATTAGGGCCGTGCCGAAAAGCGAAAGTATTGCCCCCCTGACGGCGGTCATCAAAAGTACCGGGATGCCCAAAATAATTACTGCCGCAAAAAATCCTTTCTCTCTGATCGGAGTGTCTTTTTTCAAGAAAAAAAGTAAAGCCAAATAAATAACAAAAAGCAGGTATCCGGCAAAAAGCGCGGGATTGCCGATTGTACCAATTACCCTTTCTCCGTGTTGCCAGCCGACAAAAAAATCACCCAATTGCAAGCGTTGTCCGTAGGCAAACAAAATGGAAAGAAAACCCACCAAAACGCAAATCTTTAAAACCTTTTCCCAGTCTTTTTTAAAGCGAATGATGCTGGTAATAATTAAAAAATAAACCCAAAAATGCAAAAAACTAAAAATTCCGCCCATTCTTTCCAAAGAGCCCCAAAAACTATTAAAAAAATCAACCCCGATAAGGCCGGTAAAAAAATAAAGGCCGGTAAAAATGGAAAAACTGGTCATTAACGGAGTCCACTTGGGCCGGTAATTTTTGTCAATAAGAATTAAAACAAAATAAAATACCGCCATCAGCTCAACGAGAATGCGGAAAATAATCATTTTTCCGAAATGAAATGGCGATAAGTATTGGGAAAAAATTACCAGCGGCAAAAACAGGGAAATAAAAATTGCCCATTTCAAAATTTTTACATAAAAAGAGGAATTTTCCATACCGATAGAGATATTATATTTTTATTAATCTCGATTGTCAAATGTTGCCAATTTTCATAATTTAGGATAAAATGGAAATAATCAAAAATATGAGATTTAAAAAATTCATCCTTTTAATAGGAGATTTGGTTGTTTTATATCTGTCCCTGGTAATTGCCTTAAGCGTGCGCTACCGGGGATTTGATTTAGAAATTTTTCAAACCCACCTCTTGCCTTTTTCAATTATTTATATTGTCTGGCTGATTATATTTTATATTCACGATCTTTATGAACTGGATATTGCCAAAAATAATATTGAGTTTTCTTCGGCATTGGTGAGGGCGCTGATTATAAGCGGCATTGTCTCAATTGCTTTCTTCTACCTGGCTCCGAACTTTGCGTCGGGAGAAATTACGCCCAAAACCAATTTATTTTTGAATGTTTTGGTCTTTATGGTGCTCTTTTATTTCTGGCGCTATCTTTTCAATGTTATTGCCGGATCTTTAAAGCTTAAAACCAATTTGGCAATTGTCGGATACAATCCCCAGGCAATTGACCTCGCCAAAGAAATTATCAAGAACCCCCAATTGGGCTATAAGCTAAAAATCATTATCAAAAACCACGAAAAAATCGATAAGATGGATTTGCCGGAAATCAAAATTGTAGAAGGCGTGCCGAACTTAAAAGACATTTTAATCCAGGAAAAAATTTCTGTAGCGGTGGTGGTTCCGGAAATCTACGATTCGCCCGCTTTAATCCAAAACCTTTTTGAATGCATAAAATACAAAATTGACTTTATTAATCTTTCCGAATTCTATGAAAAAATTACCCAAAAGGTTCCTCTAAACGCAATTAATCAGGTGTGGTTTTTGGAAAACATTTCGCAAGGCGAAAAAAGTTTCTATGAACTAACAAAAAGAATTTTTGATTTGGTTGCTGCCCTTATTTTATTCTTTGTTTCTTTCCCCCTTTGGATAATTATTACTATAATTATTAAATTAGAATCGCCGGGACCAATCTTTTATCAGCAGACCCGCATTGGCCGGGGCGGCAAGCCCTTTACACTTGTAAAGTTTCGTTCAATGATTAAAGATGCGGAAAAAGAAGGACCAAAAATGGCGCAAGAGAACGATCCGCGAGTAACAAAATTCGGCAGATTTTTAAGAAAAACGCGGCTGGATGAATTGCCGCAAGTCTGGAACATTATTAAAGGAGAAATGAGCTTTGTGGGACCGCGCGCCGAAAGACCGGAATTTCACCAAGAATTAAAAACGAAAATTCCCTTTTATCAAGAAAGATATTTAATCAAACCCGGACTTTCCGGATGGGCGCAGATTAAATACGGCTATACCTCATCTTTGGAAGACAATTTCGAAAAAGTGCAATATGATCTTTATTACATTAAAAACCGTTCTTTTTCTTTAGATTTAAGCATCATTTTAAAAACCATCAACATAATTCTCAGGGGCGGAGGTCGTTAAATAATAATTTAAAATTTAAAAATCAAAAATCAAAATTATGAAAAAACAATTATCAATAATCATTCCGGTTTATAATGAAGAAAAAGCAATTGATCAAACAATTGAAGGATTAAAAAAAGAATTAGAAAAAATTTCAGATTTAGAATATGAAATTATTGCGGTTAATGACGCCTCGACCGACAAATCAAGAGAAATCCTAGAAAAAATTGAAGGCATTCAAATTATTAATCACCCCCACAATAGGGGCTATGGAGCAGCCATCAAAACCGGATTTAGTCAAAGCCGGGCTAATTTTATTTTAATAACAGACGCTGACGGAACCTATCCCAATGAATCAATTTCTGAATTAATAAAATACATTCCCGAATACGATATGGTGGTGGGAGCCAGAACCGGAAAGGGAGCCAAAATTCCGCTTATTAGAAAGCCGGCAAAGTGGATTTTAAACAAATTAGCCAATTATCTTACCGGAGTAAAAATACCCGACCTTAATTCTGGATTAAGAATTATGAATAAATTGCTTGTAGAAAAATTTTTATATATTCTACCCGACGGTTTTTCTTTTACCTCTACAATCACCTTGGCCGGATTAACCAATGGCTACAGAATAAAATATATTCCCATTACCTACTCTAAAAGAACCGGAAAGTCTAAATTTAAACCAATTAAAGATACTTCAAACTTTTTTCAGTTAATAGTCAGAACAATTCTATATTTTAACCCCCTAAAGGTTTTTATTCCCTTGAGTTTGTTGCTAATTTTAATGGGGGCATTGGTTTTGGTTTATAGCTATATTTTTACCTCCAAAATACTAGATACGACAGTAGCTATAATTATAATGTCTGCTATTCAGACCTTAGCAATCGGCATGCTGGCCGATTTAATAACAAAAATTCATAAACGAAATTAAATTTATGATAGATTTATTGCTAGTTAATCCTCCGTCTCCCGATAACTCTATAATTATTAGAGATTTTAATAGATCCGGCCGAACCAGTAAAGAAAGAATAATTTGGCCGCAAACCAGCTTGGCTTATTTGGCGGCAATGGCTCCTGAAAATTTTAAAGTAGAGATAATAGATTGTATTGCCGAAAGAATGAACTGGCCGGAATTTTTAAAAATCTTAAAAGAAAAAAATCCAAGATATGTGGTGTCTCATGTAATCACTTCAACGGCTGATAATGATTTTAGAGTTTTTGAAGAAGCAAAAAAAATAAATTCCCGTGTCATTACAATCACGATGGGACCCCATGTTACTGCCCTTCCCCAAAAAACTTTAGAAGAAAATCCGGATCTTGATTTTGTTCTTCTATATGAACCCGAATTAACTTTCAAAGAATTAATTGAATTTATTGAAGCCGGAAAAAAGGAGCTGGAAAACATTAAAGGATTAGCGTTTCGAAAAAATGGGAAGATACAAATAAATGAAAAACGTGATTATATTGAAAACTTAGACCAACTTCCCATCCCGCGCCACGACTTAATGCCGCTAAATAAATATCAATATCCCTTTATGGGTTCAAAATTTACTTTCGTTGTTCCATCCCGCGGGTGCCCTTATCTTTGTACTTTTTGCCGTCAGCCAATAATGTGGGCAAGAAAAATTAGATCCCGCTCGCCAGAAAATATAATAAAAGAATTAAAATTTCTTAAAACGCTCGGATTAAATGAATTTATATTCCAGTCAGACACTTTTACCATCGATAAAAATTTTGTCATTGAAGTTTGCAAAAAAATTATTGATAATAATTTAAAATTTAGATGGAGTACCAACAGCCGAGTAGATACCGTTGATGAAGAAATGCTTAAATGGATGAAAAAAGCGGGCTGCTGGATGATCGCCTTTGGCATTGAATCCGGTTCTCAAAAAATTTTAGATAAATGTAAAAAGGGAATCACCATAGAACAGATCGAAAAAACGATAAACTTGGCTCACAAAATTGGTATAAAAATCTACGGCTATTTCATTGTCGGCTTAATTGGCGAAACCCCAAAAACCATTCAACAAACCATTGATTTGGCAAAAAAATTACCAATTACTTTTGCTATTTTTCACACTGCCGCCCCTTATCCGGGGACAGAATTCTACCAACAAGTAAAAGAAAAGGGGTGGCTGGTTTCAGAAAAATGGGAAGATATTAATCAGGGCGCCGATGCGCCAATCTCCTCTCCAGAACTGTCTGCCGAAGAAATAAATAAAGGACTTAAACGAGCTTATCGGGAATTTTATCTTCGGCCAAAAGCAATCTGGAATATTTTAACTTCTTTGCGCAATATCAAAGAAATTAAAGAATTAATTAAAGCCGGAATTAATCAAATCATATAAAATGAACTTCCAAGAACAAAAAAATATAAATTCCGAAGAATTAGCAAAATGGAATGACGAAATGGTCTTAAAACACCACAAAAATGGCACATTATTTGAAAGCAAAAATCCTCTTGTTCGTCTTATCTCTAAAATGCGTCTTAAAAAACTTATTAAATGCGCCAATCTTAATGAAAATGATGTGGTTTTAGACTTGGGTTGCGGTGAGGGATTTCTAATTTCTTTCTTGCCCCCGGTTAAAAAAGTTATTGGAATCGATATCTCTAAAGTTGCTCTTAAAAGAGCGGGGGAAATTTTAAGGAACAAAACAAATGTACAATTGTTATGGGGAGATGCCCAGAATATAAATTTAGCCGATGAATCTTTTGATAAAATTTTTTGTTCTGAAACATTGGAACATTTACCCGAACCACATAGGGCAACGAAAGAAATCTATCGTCTTCTTAAAAAGGGAGGGATGGCAATTATTAGTATTCCCGATGAAAAAAGAAGTAAATTGATTATGAAAATAGCAAAATTGTTTCTCTTAGACAGATTCCTTCATACGGCACGCAAGGAAGTGGATTATGACTGGCATCTTCATCAGGCGGACAAAAAATTTATTTTTGAAATCACAAAAAATCTTTTTAATGTAAAAAAAATTTATAGAGTACCTCCGTTTATCGGTAATACCTTTGTTGCTGTTTTGGAAAAACAATGAAAAAAACAAATTTTAAAAAATATTCTTTCCTTCTCGGTCTGATTTTATTTATAATAATTCTCTCCAGAACCAATATCGGAGAGATTTTTCAAAATATAAAAACTATTAAATTGCCTTATCTCATTTTTGCCCTTATTTTTACTCTTCCAAGCTTTATTAATAAAACTTTATGCTGGAAATATATTATAAAACAACAAGGTATAAATTATAATCTAAAAGACTCTTTTCTAATGTATTGCTCCGGAATGTATATTGGGCTTATAACTCCCGGCAGAATGGGTGAAATAGCAAAGGCCCTTTATTTAAAAAAAGATGGCCATTCAATGGGAAAATCTTTGGTGGGCGTTATTTTAGACCGTCTCTCCGACTTTGCTTTTCTTTTAGCATTTGTTTTCTTCGGTTCTTTATTCCTTCTGACTGTCTTCCAAAAACAAGTGCTGATTTTTATTTTAGGAATATTGATAGCCATTATTTTATTTTTTATATTTTTAAAAATTGGCTTGGTTAAGTGGTTTTTAAACAAAGTCTTCTTGCTCTTTGTCCCTTCCAAATATCAAAATTCTTGGAAAATCAATTTCCAAGAATTTCTTAATGATTTAAAAATTTACAAATTAAAACATTATTTGGTTATATTTCTCATCACTGCATTCTCCTGGGTTTTTTATTATTTACAAATGTATCTCCTGGCAAAGGGCGTTGGCCTTAACGTTCCATTTTTGTATTTGGCAATATCGGTTACTATTGCCGGCTTAATTACATTAATCCCAATATCTGTTTCCGGAATTGGCACTCGAGATGCTGCCTTAATTATATTTTTTTCGCCCTTTTTAATAGCTAAAGAGCAAATCATCGCTTATTCTGCCTTAATTCTTTTAACGGTCATTTGGGGAGCTTTTATTGGTTTAATTTGCTGGCTGATAAAACCAATCAGGTTTTGAATTATCAATTTTCAAATTCACAATTTTCAATCAATTTTCAATTCTTTAATTATCAATTTCTGAACATTTGTTGCTTTAATTATCTCCTCCGTCAGCTCTTTATCATATCCCAAAATCTTCGTCACTCCAAACTGATCAAATGCCCACTGAAGTTTATTTTCTTTTAGGAGTTTTTCAACTGTAGCCGGATCAAAATAAACATAACTAAAATCCGTATACCAATTGAGGATGGCTGGGGCTTGACTATTCGGTGAACCAACGGCAATTATATCATCTGCTTTATTTATTTTATCCTTTTGACTTTCAATAATTTTAACCAGTTCCATGGTATCCCCTATTTTCGAGTAAAGATACCCCTCATGAAGCATCCATTTGTCCGACTGAATCAAATGCAAAAACAAAACCAAAAGAAAGCCAAAAATTAAAAGATATTTATAATAAATTTTCCAATCTTGTTTTTTTATAAATTGAAAAAGCCAATAAATTCCTAGGGAAATTAATAAAAATATCGGCAACTCCAAACTAAGAAAGTGTCCCCAGTGATTAGAAGCCATGGCGATCAAAAATAAATAGGTAAAAATTCCCCACAAAACAAATAGCCCCAATAAAGATTTGTTCTTTCTGTATAAATAAAACATCCCCAATACTAAAAAGAATATTAAAAATGGTCCGCCAATAGTTGTCTGGGCCAAAAGTCCTTTGGGGTAAGAAACTATTGAAGCCCAATACATTAAAATTTTATTTTTCAAAGAAACCGGATAACCGTATTTTGACAAAAATTGGGAATAATCGTAATTATAAAAATCTGCTCCTTTAACTTTTTCAACATAAGCATCGCGTTCAAAATGCCAAGTATATGGGTCGGGAAAAATGTGTAAATAAGCACTTGTATTCTCTTTGCCGCTTACATAAACATTTTCAACGGTTCCTTTCTTTATAATGCCCGGTCCCAAATATGCACCCCAAAGCATTAAAACTGGTAAAATAAAGATAACTACTCGTTTAAAAGATCGGTTTTTTATAAAATCATAAACGACAAAAGCTATCGGGATAATCAGAAAAGAATTTCTGGCTAACGAGGCGAGTCCTAAAAATAATCCCGCTAAAATTAATTTAACCCAATTGGGTTTCTCTTTCCATAAATAAATTAAAAGGGCAATTGTCAGAAAAAGCATCGCCCATTCATAAAAACCTGCCGCAATGGCTTGCTGTAAAACCAAAGGAGAAAAAAGTTCTAAAAAACTAAATATTAAAGCAATTTGGAGATTAAATAATTTAAAAACCAATAAAAATAACAAAACGCTAACAATTCCGTATAAAATTAAAGAAATCCAAAGAGAAATATTTAGACTAAAGCCAAAAATATCAAAAATTTTACTTTCCAATACGGGGGTTAATTTATTGCCTGTTTCCGATTCAATTCCTTTTGTTTCCACCGTTTCTGAAGATAAAACAACATTTTTTTCGCTATCCATTTTATACTCACCGGTCAAACTTAAATTTCTTGCTAAAATTAAATTATCCGCGGCAAAACCAAAAGAATAACCCTTATGATAAATCGGCCAATAGCGAACGGCTATAGATACAAAAAATATCGCTATTACAATCAAAATTGTCAAATAATTTTTCTTCATGTGGAATAAAATTAAAAATTTAATATATTGTTTTTTGGTAAAATCTCAAAAATATACGGGAACAGATAATATTTATATTGCTAAATACGGTTCTTATTTGATGGCGGGAAACATTATTAGTTACGTGGCCGCTTTTCTTCTGTCCGTTGCGTTTGCTCGGTTGCTTCCCAAGGAAACATACGGAGAATATAGATATATTTTATCAATTATGAGTATTTTAGCAATCCCCTCGCTTGAGGGAATAAATATGGCAATCACCCAAGCCGTAGCCAAGGGGTTTGAGGGAACTTTTTTAAGTGGGTTTAAAACAAAGTTGAAATGGAGTTTATTGGGAAGTATTGCCTCAATCGGTGTTGCCGTCTATTTCTGGATTCAGAAGAATGCTGACTTCACTCTTTCCTTTTTAATTGTAGCAATTTTTCTTCCCTTATTCAAAAGCGGGGAATTGTACCAATTTTATTTAAATGGCAAAAAATTATTTGGCAAAAGAGTAACCTATACTACCATAATTCAAATCTTGTCTACTTCAGCAATGATATTGGCTCTGTTTTTAACTAAGCGTCTAATTGTCTTAATTCTGGTCTATCTTTTTTGCTATAGCATTTTAAGAATATTCTTTTTGTTTTGGACAACTAAAAAAATAAAACCCAATGAAAAAAACGACCCCGAAACTATCAAATACGGGAAACATTTAAGTTTTATAAATGTAATCGGATTAATTTCTCAGCAAATTGATAATATACTGCTTTTTCATTTTGTCGGTCCGGCTAAATTGGCTATTTATTCCTTTGCCGCTTTGCCAATTGAATATGTAAGAACCCCCTTCCAAATTATTCAAGAAATTTCTTTACCCAAATTATCAGTTAGAACAGAGGCGGAAATTAAAAAAACACTGCCCCAAAAACTTCTTACGTCAATCCTTTTCATTGTCTTGGGAATAATAACTTATGTTGTTATCGCTCCTTATTTTTTTAAAATATTTTATCCGGAATACCTGGAATCGGTTTTTTATTCACGAATGTTGGCCTTTACTCTTTTTGTATTTCCCATGTCAATGATGGCTTTATCCCTTCAGGCCAAAATGAAAACCAAAGAACTGTATAAAATTAGCATTTTTTTACCCATCATTAAAATAATCTCCCTTGTTGTTCTAACCCCTCTTTATGGAATCATGGGGGTTGTAATAGCCATATTATTGTCTCAGGTTTTTCAATTTTTTATTACTTGGTATTTTTTTAAAAAAATATAGATCTTATATATGAATTTATTCTCAAAATCTAATTGGGAAAAATATTGGTCGAAACACAATGCTCAAAAAATTGGTTCGGTTTTGTTTGAAGACGTTTTTCAAAAAT
>Ga0078972_1010797_pt1 | contig 16778 bp, 19 predicted proteins | sample YelNatPaOPGAMG01_FD_67568 | JGI IMG/M metagenome (GOLD analysis project Ga0078972, IMG submission 67568) | Hot spring thermophilic microbial communities from Obsidian Pool, Yellowstone National Park, USA - OP-RAMG-01 (SPADES assembly) (version 2) | ecosystem: Environmental > Aquatic > Thermal...
ATACAAGTTTTATCAATTTACCAACAGGTTCAAAATGCTAAATCCGCATTTTTATTACCTTTTATAATGAACTTTTCATATTTGTCACCAAAGAACCATCATATCTTAAAATCTATTATTTGTCCTTCTTCTTTGCTATTATCTTTTGCATCTTTCTTGTATGTCTGTTTTTTTCGTTTATCTCTTTTACCTATGCCTTCTGATTTACTTTTTGTTTGTATCTCTGTTGAATCTGCCTTATTAGCTGTTTGAACGCGAGTTTCTTTAAGAGCGGATTCTTTTTGGATCATCATCGCAGTCTGTTGGTGTTGCGTATCTATGCGATGATGCTCAGCATTTTGAATTTTAGCGATGTCATGAATGTTAATTACTGAATTTCTTATGTGCATTGAGTTCCCCATTTCAACTCACCTCTTTTGGGGATAAAACCTCAAACTCTAACTCCTATTCCAGCGTGTTTAAGTTTAGCATGTAATCGCAATATAGCACTGGAATGTAATTGACAAACCCTTGCTTCTGTTACATTTATGACTTTGCCAATATCTTTCATCGTCATTTCTTCGTAATAATAAAGTGTAATAACAAGCCTTTCTTTTTCTGGCAGTTTTTCTATTGCTTCACCTACTAATGCTTCTGTCTCGGTCATCAGCAATTCTTTTTCTGGATCAGTAGAATTATTGTCATCACCTATTATCTCATCGTCATTATGGAATATGTCATCTAAAAGTGATATGCTCATACGATTGATTTCAAGCAAGGTTTCATAATATTGATCAAGTGTCATACCTAATGCAGATGCTATCTCTTCTTCAACAGGTTCTTTGTTGCCGTTATGTTCAAATTCAGCATAAACTTTCTCAATTCTTCTTGCTTTTTCCCTTGTTGAATAAGGGACCCAATCCATTGATCGGATCTCATCCATTATAGAGCCACGTATTCTATGCTGAGCATAGCTTTTAAAGCTAGCCCCTTTTAATGGATCGTATTTTTCAATGGCATCCATCAAACCTATGATGCCAGCATTGATCAGATCATCGGTATCTTGTGCTGAATTTGCGTATATTGACAGTCTCTGTGCTGTTGACTTGACATAAGGCAAGCAAGCCATTATTAATTGATCTCGTATTTGTTCATCTTTTTTCTCTGCGTATTCTTTCCATAGTTGTTCAATCATCTTACAACTCACTTTTTATGATTTTACATAGTTTTAGATTCTGTTTCGTTATGTATCTCGTTTTTTATATCTTTCGTTTTTTCCTCATTTTGTATGGATTTATCCATATCTGCGAACTTTTCAATTGCTATGATTATGAAAAAACATAACATCATTGAGATAGCAAAGCAAACAACAGATCGCATCAGCATTGTTTCTAACCGCATATCTCCTAAAAGTCCCATAATCATTGATAGTGTAAAAGAGACAATTCCTATTATAATTCCAAGGTTACGTTTGCTATTGTCCATAGTGATACTTATTTTATCCTGTTTTCCAAAATTTCTTTGGCTAAGGCATTTATACATTGAGTTGCATTAGAATTAGGGTATCTAAAAATCAAAGGCTGTTGCATTGTCACCGAATCAGGCACAGCTGGGTCTTTTAACACATAGCCGATAAAATGCACTTTTGCGTTAATAAACCGTTTAGCAGCGATGGATATTCTATCATATACATCTTTTGCCTGTTCTGAGTTTTGGACCATATTAACAATGATCCCAATATTTCTATCGGCACGTTGTGAAATAACTTTAATCATCGCATAGGCATCAGTGATCGCTGTTGGTTCTGGTGTTGTTATGACAATAGTTTCTTGTGCAGAGATAACAAAGTCAACGACGTTATTTGATATTCCCGCAGCGGTATCAATAAAGGTTACATCAAAATTATTCGCGGATTTCAGTATTTCTTTTATCAGAATTGCCCTATCAATCTCTGATAAACTTGCCATCGGCAATCTTCCAGGGCTTGCTGGAATGATTGTCAATCCACCAGGTCCTTTTATGAATATGTCTTGGAGTTTTTTCTCTCCCATTACGACATGCTCTAAATTATACTTGGGATTTAACCGAAGTATGACGTCTATATTTGCTAACCCAAGATCAGCGTCAATAACTGCTATTTTCTTATTCTGCATAGTCATAGCAATCGCAAGATTAGCGGTTATATTGGTCTTTCCAACGCCGCCTTTTCCGCTTGTTATCGCTATTGTTCTGACAGATGGATTAGGTATGTCTGCTAATGCAGGATTTTCCTTATGCCTTTTCAGCCATTTGACCATCATCCTTAATCCAGTTGCTTGATCGTTCTGTATCATATCTGTTTCCATTCTCCATATAATTTTATTTGTAATTTTATTTGAATACTCGGCTTCTTGTAACGAATAAATCAACAAGATATTTTATATCTGCAAGTTTAATATCATCAGGGACATTTTGACCTATTGTAAAATACGAAATCGGCTTCTTTACCTTTGTGCATACGTTTAATATTAAACCATAGCTTGCGGTCTCATCTAATTTCGTAAATATAAGCTTTTGGACATAATCTGGTGCAAAAGAATCAACCACAGCGAAAGCATCGTCATCTTTGATAGACGCGGATACCAAAAGGTGTGTATCCGCAGGTTGTGCTGCTTCAAGAAATTCCTCAATTGCCTTGACCTCTCGTCTATTCAAATGACTTCGTCCCGGTGTATCAACAAGGACAATATCCATATCATTGTAATCGTTGATACATTTCCATAACTGGTCTGGTGTCAGGGCAACTTTAAGAGGTATAGACATTATCTGAGCATAGGTCCGAAGCTGATCAATAGCTGCTATCCTGTATGCGTCAATGGTGACAAGCCCCACGTTTTTTTCTTTTTGAAAATGATATTGTGCTGCAAGCTTAGCGAGAGTTGTCGTCTTGCCAACGCCAGTCGGACCAATTAGGATAACAACTTTTCCTGATTTATCCAAACCACCTGATATATCTATCTTACTTTGCATATAATCTGTCAGATAATCTCTCACATTAGGGCTTCTGTCCTCATATTTGGACTCATATTTTTCGTCATTCAGAAGCGACAATATATCATAGGCAATGTCTCCGCTGACCTGATTTCTTGTAAGACATTCATGCAAAATTTGTGATATTCTGCTTCTTGAACCGATACTTCTGCGAGGACGATCAATGTCTTCTATAACTATGTTACCTGTATTATCTGTTATATTTGGATTTTCTGAATATATGAGCTTTTTCTGTTGTATTAAGCTATCTTTAATTAATGGATTCCTGCTTTCGCAGGAATGATAAACATAGGATGGATTTTTTGAATTTGTGTCATCAGACTTTTTGACCGTTGTTGTATCTGCTGATCTGTTATATGATCTTAACGCTTCTGCCAAAGTTTTATATGATTTCGTCGGTTTTTCTTCATTATCTATTTTTTTGTCGTCAAATTCATCTTTTATAAGCATATTTAGCGAATTCTGCCTATTTTCGTATCTTGTGATTTTATCTTTTCTATTTTCATCGTCAACAACTGCGATGATCTCAACCTGTTCAGGTCTATCACCAGAAAAGCCTTCAATCTTCTTAACCTGTAATATTTTTGCCTCAGGACCAAGCTCCGCAATCGCTTTTTCCATCGCGGATTTTAGGCTGTTCGCTCTATATCTGTTGATCGTCATAGTTTCCTCTCTTCATCTTACATATTGTCTATCGCAAGTTTTACCGCAGAGATCTGCTGAACTTCAACGTTTGATGGAACCTCGTTATAGGAAATTACCACAAGGCTTGGGAAATATCGTTCTGTCAACCTTTTGAGATGGCGACGTATATAAGAAGAACATAATATTATCGGCTGATTGTCTATAATTGCGTTGTTTATCGTTGACGCAATCGCGTTAATAATACCCTGTGTCGCTTTAATATCAAGGCTTAAATGGCTTTGATCTGGGCTGATCGCATCTGTTATAATTTCCTCTATTGACGGATCTATTGTGAAAACTTTGAGTGTCCCATCTCTGCTGATCAATGGCTTGCATATTGTCCTGCCAAGTGCGTTGCGGACATACTCAGTCAGCATATCTGCATCTTTTGTCATATTGGAATAGTCTGATAGCGTTTCAAGAATTCTGGTCATATCTCTTATTGAGACTTGTTCTTTAAGCAAATTAGAGCATACTTTATGCACTATCCCTAAAGGCAGTTGATTTGGTATCAATTCCTCAACTAAATTTGGATTAGTCTCCTTCACGCTATCAAGCAGGTTTTTGAGTTCCTGTCTGCCTAATAATTCGTATGCGTGAGTTTTGATTATCTCTGTTATATGTGTTATTAAGACGGTTTCAGGGTCAACGACAGTATATCCGCTGAGTTCCGCTTTATCTTTTTGGCTTTCAGTTATCCAATGTGCAGTTAATCCGAACACAGGTTCTTGTGCTTCAATGCCTTCTATTGGTTCAGTAGCAATTCCCGGATTCATCGCTAAATAATGCCCCATCATAACCTTGCCATTAGCGATATTAGCTCCGCGTATTAATATGCTGTATTCGCCCGGTTTAAGCTGTATGTTGTCCCTGATCCTGATAGGTGGGACAATAAATCCTAAATCTATTGCACATTGCCTACGCATAATCTTTATTCTGTCTAATAAACTCCCATTTTCGTTAGGATCAACCATTGGTATCAATGTATGACTAATCTCCAATTCCATAGGGTCAATTTCCATAATTCGTTCAAGATTTTCTTCTTCTGATTCTGGTTTTTCTTGCTCTTCTGTGCCTTTTTCTGCCAATTCTGGCGACACTTTTTGTGCTGATAAAAAGCCTTTTCTATTCATATAAGCGATGCCACCAGTTATCACAGATAGAAGCAGAAATGGAATCTTTGGTAATCCCGGCACAAGTCCCATCACCAACATAACGCCAGATGTGATAGCGAAAACCTTTGGATGATTAAGGAATTGGAAAGAGACCTCCCTCCCAAAATTTGAATCAGAAGCAGCTCTGCTTACAATAAATCCCGATGCAGTTGAGATTATCAAAGCTGGCAATTGGCTTGCTAATCCATCACCGATTGTCATAATGGCATATCTACCGCCTGCCTGTGATATATTCATCCCATGTTGGACGACGCCTATAATTAATCCGCCAATTATATTGATGAACACTATTAAAATTCCGACTATTGCATCGCCTCTGACGAATTTGCTCGCACCGTCCATAGCACCATAAAAGTCTGCCTCTCTGGATATTGCCTTTCTTCGTTCTCTTGCCTCATTTTCCGTTATAAGTCCTGCGTTCATATCCGCATCTATGCTCATCTGTTTACCTGGCATAGCGTCCAAAGTGAACCTTGCAGCGACTTCTGCTATTCTGCCTGCACCTTTGGTTATGACAACAAATTGAATGATCACAAGTATTAAAAAGACTATGAATCCGACTACATAATTTCCCCCAACAACAAATTTCCCAAAACTTCTGATGACTTCTCCTGCTGCTGATTCGCTTTGATGACCATGAAGAAGTATCAATCTGGTTGATGAAACATTTAATGCCATTCGTGAAATTGTGGATACCAAAAGCACAGATGGAAAAGAAGAGAAGTCCAAAGGACGTAGAATATACAAAGATATAAAAAGTATTATCAACGCAAATGCGATGTTGAATGAGAGCATAAAGTCCAGCATTATTGATGGTAAAGGAATAAGCATAGCGAGAATGATCCCGACGATTGCAACGGTAAGTGCAACATCAGTATGGCTTGCTATTCTATTTAAAATTCCTGTTCTTGTTGAATTCGCGCCCATTATTGCATTTTCCTATTGCTCATCTGATAGACCTTTGCGAGTATCTCTGCAACAGCTTTATAAAGCGTTGAAGGTATCTCTTGATCTAATTCAAGCTTAAATAGCATCTGTGCCAATGGTTTATCCTCTATTATTGGGATATAATGTTCACGTGCTATTTCTTTTATCCGTTCCGCTATAAGATTTTGTCCCTTTGCACATACTTTTGGTGCTTTGTCAACATCTTGCTTATATCTCAATGCCACTGCTAAATGTGTTGGGTTAGTTATGACCACATCTGCGGAAGGCACTTCCTGCATCATACGTCTCATTGCCAATTCACGCTGGATGCTTCTTATCCTTGACTTTACTAATGGGTCTCCTTCGGTGCTTCTCATTTCTTCTTTAATTTCTTCTCTTGTCATCTTTAAACTACGTTCATATTCCCATCGCTGATAGGCATAATCAAAGACTGAAATTATGAATAGCAGAAATGCGACACGAAAGCCCATCTTGAAAGTAAGCCGAACTATTTCAATGATGGCAGGTTTGACTTCCACAACTGCAAGGGCTAATATCTTATCCTTTTGGCTGTTTATTGTTATATAAAGAACGTATCCGACGACAACGACTTTTAAAAGTGATTGCGTCAGCATAACAAAGGTTCTTTTGGATACAAAACGTTGGAAACCTTTTATCGGGTCTATTCTGTCAAACTTCGGTATTAAAGTTTCAAAAGTTATGAAAAATCCGACCTGGGCAAAATTGATCGCCAAAGCAGATACAATCATAATTAGGGCAAAAGGGGCAAACATTTTTCCCATCAAAAATATAGTGCCAATACCATAATGGCTCATATTTTCGGGATTTATCTCATCAGGCGATAAATTGCTTAAAGTGTTCTCCATCAGCGATTTAACATCAGAAAAAATTGATGGAAATACAAGTCTTATAGCAGTTAGTCCTATAAGAAACATAAATGACGAAACTAACTCATTACTTAGTGCGACTTGTCCTTTTCTACGTGCTTCTTCCCGCTTACGCGGTGTCGCCGACTCTGTCCGTTCCTCCTGATCTGTTCCTTCTGGCATCTCTTTTATTCCTTTTAATTATCTGAAAATTATCCAGATATTGTCTCGCATTCCGATAAATAGGTTTCGTATCACTTGCGACACAAACGGTAGCGAAAACGCCATCGCTAAAAGCCCAATTGCGATCTGCAACGGAAAACCTACTACGAAAACATTCATCTGAGGCATCGTCCTTGTAATTATCGCCATAGCTATTTTCGTCAGAAACAATGCCCCCATAACAGGTATAGCTATTTTTAACCCTGTCCCAAATATCCCGTTAAACACATTGCTTAAATGCCAAACGTAAGATTCTGATGGAAACCAATGACCAAGTGGGATTGCATCAAAGCTCCGTGCAATTGCCATCAAGACATATTGATAGCTATTGGTGACCAAAAATATAAGCCCTGCTACTATGGAATAAAGCCCCGCAGTAATTGTCACAACGTCATGGCTTGACGGATCAAAGATATTCATCATTCCAAACCCAATGTCATTTCCTATAAGCTGACCAGCGATCTGAATTCCTGTAAATGTCAATTGTGCTATAAATCCAATTGCTATGCCAACGATTATCTCCTTTGCAATTGACATAAAAAGAACCCAGACATTGTTGATCTGGTCTAACGTATACGCCTGAATACCTTTATATGGGACGACAACCGTTGTTATAACGATTGCCAAAGCCAAGCTTAATAGTATCCGAACCTGAACTGGGATATTTCTTCCTCCAAACAACGGTGCAGTAAACAGGATCGCCCCTATTCTAAAAAATACAAGCATAAAAGAGATAATCTGACCGCTTGTTAGATTTATAATTTCTCCCTGCATTTTTACATTGTCCCATAATTAGATAAATTCGCCCATAGATTGATAGCAAACTGTATGATAACGCTTATGATCCAAGGACCAAAAATTATCAAAGATAAGAATATGGCGACAATCTTTGGTATAAACGCTAATGTTACCTCGTGGATTTGGCTTACAGCTTGGAAAACACTTATGACCAAACCAACGAGTAATCCGATAACCAAAGCTGGAGCAGATGCTAAAAGAACGGTTATCAATGCCTGTTTAATTATGTGATTGACTAATTCTATTGACATATACACTATTTCCCATTTTATTAATGAAATCCCATAACCAGAGATTTCACGACTAAATGCCAACCATCAGCAAGAACAAACAACAAAATCTTAAAAGGGAGCGAGATCATAACAGGAGGAAGCATCATCATACCCATAGACATAAGGATTGATGAGATCACCATATCAATTACTATAAATGGTATAAAAATCATAAATCCTATCTTAAAAGCGGTATTCAACTCACTGATAATAAAAGCAGGGATAAGCACATGAGTTGGTATATCGTTTTGATTTCTCGGTTTACTCATCTTTGACATTTGAACCATCAATGCAAGGTCTTTTTCTTTTGTCTGTCTGAACATGAATTCACGAATTGGAATAGAACCTTTGTTTATCGCATCTTTATAGGTTATTTTCCCTGCCATATAGGGACCAATTGCGTTGTTATTTATTGTCTGAAATGTTGGCGCCATAATGAAAAACGTAAGAAATAGTGCCATGCCGATCAAAACTTGGTTTGGTGGAGTTTGCTGTATTGCCAATGCTGATCGTATAAGCGACAGAACAACAACTATTCGTGTAAACGAAGTCATCATCAATAGAAAAGCTGGCGCCAAAGATAAAGCGGAAAGCAATAATAAAATTTGTATGCCTGTTGATAGGTTTGCCTCTCCTGCGTTTTTATCCCCGATCTCTATTCTCGGCAAAGTGATCTTAACCTGAGAGTATGCGGACTCAGATATGATTATGGCAAGCAAAAGAATAAGGATAATGACTGATATAATTCGCATTTATGCACCCTGTTGTTTGTTGCCGATAAATTTTTTCAACTGTTCTAAAAAACTTGTTTTATTCTTATCGGAGTTATAGCTTTCTACAATATTAGCGTTCATATAGGATAAAAACTCATCTGCGTTCATTTTTGACAAAAGGGATATGTTTGTGTTAGTTAATCCGAGTATAAGCATCTCGTTTGCGACTTTGACAACACATACTGATCTTCTGTGACCAAGTGAAACGCTTGTAACAACGGATACAGGATTTTTTGAGCCAAGCATAAGACGTTTATACAAAGGCAATTTTTTTAGCAGAAAAACTCCGCCGATGATTAATGCTAAAACGAAAAGTAGTGATGTTATCATACGGACACTATCGCCGAAACCGCTATAACTTGGGTTGATTATCTCGTTTTCTGTCCCATTTTGTGCGGTTAATTCAGCGCCAAAGCTCGGCAAATTAGATATGGCAATTAAAATTATCGCCATAATAATCTGATATTTACTTTTCATTAGTTTTCTTTTGTCCATATATTTTGTTAATTGGTAATTCTGAGATGTTATGTATGCAATATCCCAAAGCAAAACGCTTGAAACCAATGTTTATCATTCCTGTGGAACTAAAATCCCTCTAAATCTTTCTTTTTCAAATGGAGACTTTGATGTCTTAATACCACTTATTATCTTAGACTTTTTAGTCTTTCTGCTGGTGTAACTATATCGGTTATTCTGACGCCAAAGTTTTCATCAAAGACGACAACCTCGCCCCTTGCAATAAGATTGTCATTAACAAGAAGATCAACTGGCTCTCCGATCAATTTATCCAACTCTATTATTGAACCGGGACCTAATTGTATTAAGTCTTTGATGATCATCTTAGTCCGACCAAGTTCAACAGAAACTTCAAGCGGAATATCAAGCAAAATTTCTATGTTAGTTCCGCTTATCTGCTGACTGAACATATTCTTTTGCTCAATCGGAGTTTCCTCTTTTATCTCCTGTTCCACATTTTCATCGGATTTTTCATTATCTTCCATCTGAAATTCTGAATCTTTTTGGGCGTTGTTCAATGCCCCTTTCATTATCGCATCAATTTCTTCTTGGTCCACTTTTATTCTCCCTTGTTATCTTCTTCATTTTCAGAGGCAAGAATTCGGACTGCTCTTCTACCATTTACCATGCCCGGATTGCCATAATATTTGTTTTTGCCTGCGATTAACACTTGAACTTGATCTTTTCTGCTATTTTGTAAGATCACTACATCGCCCTTTTTAAGCTCAAGCAATTCTCTAAGAGTCACTGGGCTTGGCTGGTATCTAACACTGATGGGCAATTTGATTTGACGGACATGGTTTTGCATCATAGCTTTATATAGTTTCATCGTTTCATCATCTATAAAAGCTGGTGATTCCTCTCGTTTAAGGCTCGTCAGTGCCTGTTGTATTGTTAAAAATGGGAAACATAAACTCATCATGCCATGTGCATTGTCAAGTTTGACATCAAAAAGAATTAATATCACAGGGTCGCCAATAGTTGCCGCTTGAATGAATTGAGGATTGTTTTCTAAACGTTCTAATTTTATTTTTAATTCAATACTTCTTTCCCATGATTCCTGTAATATTGATAAAGCCTTTTCCATTACTCGCATAATAATCGTTTCTTCTATTATAGTAAGCGGTCTATTATAGATTTTTGAATTTCCAAACCCACCGAGCAATATATCAATCATAGGAAACGCCAATGGCAAGGCGATCTCTATCATACCTATTCCCCTTAAAGGCTTCATACTAAATACACCTACACATGTAGGATCAAATAATGATGATAGATATTCCCCATAAGTCAGTTGTTCTATGCTTGTGCATTCAATTTCTACTGCTGTTCTTAAAGATATAGAAAGATAAGAGCTTAGCGATCTCGCATAACTGCTATGCAAAGCGTTCAATGACCTCAGATGATCTTTTGATAGCCTGCTTGGCATAGTGAAGTCATATTTTTCAATATTAGCCTTTCTATGACGTGATGATACGATGTTTTGGGCATTTATACTTGCTGTCTGATCTGATGATGATCCAGTTTTCATAGATGGCACTGCCTTCAACAATGCATCTATTTCCTCCTGCGACAGTATCGGATTAGATGATGACTGCAAGTCTATTTTTTCGTTGCTATCTAACTCTGAGTTACTGTCATCGGGATTTTCTGTCCCTTTGTCACCCATCGCTTTTAACAATGCGTCTATCTCGTCTTGTGAAATAGGTCCATTTTCCATAGCTTATTTCCTTAAATTATTGCATGATAAATTTCATTGCACGATAAATTCACGGAAATATACTCCTGATATTTCATCATCAGAAAGGTCTAATTCTTTTATTATAGCTTTCTTTATTTCTTCACGAAGCAGAACTTTGCCTTCGGTAGAGGCTAAAGTTTCTACATCTTTTGATGATAATGTGATTATAAGCAAGTGCTGAATTTTGGGTTTGCTTTCCTCAAATTTCTTCAGAGTTGTTTTATCTCCCAATATCTCTATGCTGACCCCAACTTTGGCAAACCTCCGTCCCTCTGTTCCCAATGGGTTAGCTAAAACTGGATCAATCTGAAACATAGTAGGCTCTTTTTTCCCTTTTTTGGATTTTTTTTCCTCTTTATTGTTTGAATTGTCATTTGTATCTGCTGATGCACTCTGTCCTAATTGTCCTGAACCAGAAAACTTAAAATGTGGATTTATGAATTTTGTTACAACAAAAAATCCTAAAAACATAAATATCATAGGTATCAGAGCAGCAAGCAATATTTTCATCTTTGGCTCTTGCTTTGGAGTTTCATTTTCCTTGTCTTGTTTCTCTTCTTCTGCCATATTCTCCCCCTGAATTATGTCTTTTTATCTTCAATTTGTTCAGTTATGCCATCAATTAGATTATCAACTTTTTCCAAACTTTCGTTTTGTGTATTGTCAATAGCCTCTGTCGGGATATTGCCCATTAATTCATCAACGGTATTTTGAAAATCAACGACATCAATCGGTTTTGTAAAATGCTTTACTATTTTCAAATTTTCAAATTCTTTTTCTGAAATTTGACCTCCAAAAGCGGAGATCGTTATTATAGGCATTTCTGGTGCGATTTCCCTGATCGCTTTTAGAGCCTCTAAAACATCGCTTTCAAAAGATGACAGATCCAATATAGCCATATCAAAACTTCTTTTTTTCATTTTTGCTAATGTTTCGCCTTCTGATTCGCTTGTTATGAAATCATAACTCTCACATGCTAATACGCTTTCAATAAATTGATGTGATCTTGTTTCACTGTCAAATATCAAGATTTTCTTTCTTTCTTGATGGGTCGGTTTATGTTCTTTTGCTATAACAGATGATATTATATTTGGCAATTCTTGAATGTTTATAGGTTTAAATAAAACCAATGATGCCCCTAAATATTGTATTTCCCTTGCTTGCTTTGAATTTCTGGAAGCTATCATAACTATAATCGGTGGTTCTGCTTTGTTTGCAATATCCAGACGCAATCTAAAATACTCCTTCATATTTTTCAATATGTTAATCCCATTTGTATCATTATAACGTAGTGAAAGAATTATTACGTCTGGAAGTTCTGATGTTATACTTTGCATAGCCTCTTCTTCGTTCCGTGCAGTGTTCACCTTGTATCCATAGTTGGTAAGTGCATAGTCTATGCCTAAACGAGTATAACTGATCTCATCTATGAGTAAAACTTTTCTCTGTCTCAATGTTCTTTTATTATTTAGACCCTCTGATTTTTTAACAATAAATACCGTGTCCTTCGCTGGCATAATTTTTCATTCACCTTCTATATCAATATTTGTGCCATATAATTAGCTGTCAGTAATAAGTTTATAATCTTTATCCATTGTTTTTAGGTTTAAGATAGGAAAAATCTCATCTATCAATGATCAATGCTATTGAATTATATCGGTAAAATAAAAAAGAAACTTTAGCGTTGAATTGACATAATAAAACTTTTTTTCCTTATAATAGAACAAATCTTCTCATCAATATATCCTTGACATTATCCATAAGAAAAATAACCTAATCCTCTAATGCCAAAATAATAAAAGGCTTTCAGGATATTTCAACCTCCTTATTTACAAAATGGCACATTATTTGCCTGTGAAAAGTGTGAACTTTTAAAATCCCTTTAAATTACCTACGAAGTTAGCAGATTAGACAATTTACATTATAAGTTTTTCTAATTAAAAACTGATTGGGAGCAGAAATATGATTCCGGGTTTATATTCAACAGTGGCAGGTATGATAAATCAACAAACAATGCTTGAAGTTATCGCTAACAATTTAGCAAATGTTAATACAATAGGATATAAAAAAGACGATCTAAATTTCAGTGGAATTTTTAACCCTTTGCCCGATCCGACAGGAACTTATAGCTCGCTTAACCTTGATGAGGTCTCCGCAAAATTTGTGACCGATTTTTCTGATGGTGAGATCAGACAGACAGATAATCCGCTTGACCTCGCACTCGTTGGCGATGGCTTCTTCGTCATTCAACATCCAAATGGCATTAGATACACAAGAAGTGGGAATTTTACGCTTAACAACTCAGGATTATTAGTTACCATAGATGGCTATCCTGTTTTGGGGACAAATGGAGTTATTCAAATTCAAGGTGGGATGCCTGAAATTGACAGTTCAGGTCAAATTATCGTCAATGGCACGCCTATTGCAAAATTACGAATAGTTAGTTTTCGGGATAACAATCAATTATCCAAATCTGGTTACAACACTTTTGTAAACAATAATCAAGCAGAATTGATCAGCAATGCAGAAGTTAAGCAAGGCTATCTTGAATTGTCTAATTCTAACGCAATTCAAGAGATGGTAAAGATGATAGAGACAATGAGAATATACGAGTCATATCAAAAAACTATACAGCTATTCAATGAAACGCTTGAAAAGTCAAATAACGAATTAGGAAAAATAAACGCATAAAAAGGAGGATTATTCTATATGATACGCGCTCTTTGGACATCAGCATCAGGTATGTTAGCTCAACAATTAAATACAGACGTTATCTCCAACAACTTGGCAAATGTAAATACAACGGGATTTAAACGAAGTAGGGCGGATTTTCAGGACTTGCTTTATCAGACGATACGTCCCGCAGGCACATCAAATACATCTGGTTCACAAGTCCCTGTTGCCATACAAGTAGGGCATGGGACAAGACCTATAGCGATACAAAAGATGTTCACACAAGGAGATTATGAGGAGACGGGAAATCCTTTGGATATGGTCATTGAAGGCGATGGATTTTTTCAGATTTTGATGCCCGATGGCACGATCGCATATACAAGGGCAGGCTCTTTTAAGCAAGATAGTCAAGGACGAATAGTCACATCAGACGGGTTTGTGATGAAAGACCAAATAACTATACCCCCAGAAGCTCAGGACATCGCGATAACCTCTGATGGAACTGTCCAAGCACTTATGCCCGGCAAGACCTCTCCTCAACAGCTTGGCGTCATTGAACTTGCACGATTTACCAACCCCGCAGGCTTAAGCAGTGGCGGAAAAAATTTGTATTTTGCCACAGCTGCATCTGGACAAGCGATAACTGGCACACCCGGATCAGATGGCTTTGGGACAATTGTCCAACGCTCATTGGAAATGTCTAATGTCAGAGTTGTTGAAGAAATGGTCAACCTTATTGTCGCACAAAGGGCTTATGAGATAAACTCAAAAGCCATTCAAACTGCTGATGAAATGCTTGGGATAGCAAATAATCTTCGTAGATAGGAGATGACATAAATTGTTGAGAACTGCTTGTCTTATGTCAATTGTTTTATCTCTAATATTATCAACTATCGGATTGACCGAAGATATGAAAGCATCAGTCTATATCTCCGAAAATCCGTCAGTTATAGGAAAAGATATATATCTCGGCGATATTTCACTCATAGAATCATCTGATGCTAATATCAAGGAAAAGTTACAGAAAATCCATATATGCAGGTCAGCTGAACTTAATTCATCAGTGACACTCAACATCAATTATATCAAATCCAGAGCGAAACAGCAGGGAATGCAAGTTGAGTCTATAATGTGGTTAGGAGCAGATCAAACTACCATTCAGACCAAATCTAAAATTGTATCATCAGAGGAAATTTTGGCAATAGCTGAATCTTTCATTGCAAGTCTTACAGATAAAAAGACAAAAAAGATCATCGTTCAACCGACTAACGAAATAAAGCCAGTTGTCCTTCCTTATGGGAAGATGAACGTCAAAACAGAGCTTGTATCCCCTTCTGCTATTAATGATAATATCCTGCTTAGATTTACGTTCTCTATTGATGATAAAGATTATGAAAAACGTGTTATTCCATTTAAAGCAGAGATCATCAAAGAAGTTATAGTTTCATCAAAAAATATTGATGTTAATAAGGTAATCAGTATTGATGATCTGGAAGTAGAGTCCAAAAATGTCGGTCTATTCAGTAATGTTTTTATTGATAAAAATGAGTTATTAGGAAAACGGGCAAAAAGAGCGATATTAAAAGGCATAATGATAACAGCTGATATGGTTGAAAAACCTCCTATTATAAAGCAAGGGGACATTATCACAATAGTTTTAGAATCTCAATCGCTCAGGATAACTGCACAAGGCAGGGCTATGGAAAACGGCGTCAATGGTCAAAAGATCAAGGTCGTCAACACATCGTCAATGCGTGAAGTTTTGGCACAGGTTATAGATGAAAAAACCGTCAGAGTTTTCTTTCAGTGAAATTTAAATGGAGATGAAAAAATTGGTTAGATTAATTGTTATTAAGTTATTATTGTTTTTCTGTATTGTCTCATTTTCATTAGGTGATTTTGAATACACTTCGCTTTATAGCGATCGCAAAGCTCATCGTGTAGGCGATATAGTGACTATAATTATTGCGGAATCGTCAAAGGCGTCAAAAAGCGACGCCACTCAAACTAGCAAAAAATCAGGGACAAACGGCAGTTTAAGTGATTTCTTCGGATTAAGTAAATTGCCGTTAAAGGTCGGCGTTGACGCAGATACGAATTATTCAGGATCAGGGACGACGACCCGGAGCGACAGTATGGATGCGAAAATATCCGTCTTTATCAAAGAGATATTGCCAAATGGCAACTTCGTTTTAGAAGGCACAAGAAATGTTAATGTAAACGATGACATGCAATCTATAACTATAAGCGGAACAGTCAGACCAGAGGATATAACGCCAGACAACACAGTCCTATCAATATACTTAGCTAATGCGGAGATAAAATATCAAGGAAAAGGACAATCTGTGCAAACACCGGGAGTGATTACAGGTATAACAAGGATACTTTTAACGCCTTTTCATTGGGTTTCTGGCGTCTTCCGAAAGATCATATAAGGCATTTAGGAGAAAATTATGAGAAAAGCTATCTTATTTATCTTAGTGCTATCACTGGTTTTGATCTATTATGAGATCGGTTTCGCTGATTCATTGCCAAGTGTCCGTATCAAGGACATTGCAAGGATACAGAGCATATACGATCAACCTATTTATGGTTATGGACTTGTCGTCGGTCTGAATGGCACAGGCGATAGTGCAGGAGCGATGTTCACAGTTCAATCCATCGTAAATATGATGTCAAGGTTCGGCATTGAAATTCCACAAAGTAGGCTTAGTGTGAAAAATGTCGCTGCGGTAATGGTGACAGCAGAATTGCCATTCTTTGCCAAAGTTGGCGGGAGAATTGATGTCCTTGTTTCATCATTAGGCGATGCTAAGAGCATATCTGGCGGAACGTTATTGGCAACCCCTCTAACTTTGCCAGATGGCAAACTTTGTGTCCTTGCACAAGGGGCAATATCGGTCGGTGGATTTAGCACAAATGCGTCAAGCGGGGAAAACACCGTTCAGAAAAATCACCCAACAGTTGGACGTGTCCCAAATGGCGGACTTATAAAATATGTCCCTGACATCAATTATGCGGATGGAAATAACTTGATTATAGTGCTTAACGATCCAGATTTTACCACATCAGCAAGGATGGTGTCTGCGATCAACGCTGTA
>Ga0078972_1010798_pt1 | contig 16777 bp, 11 predicted proteins | sample YelNatPaOPGAMG01_FD_67568 | JGI IMG/M metagenome (GOLD analysis project Ga0078972, IMG submission 67568) | Hot spring thermophilic microbial communities from Obsidian Pool, Yellowstone National Park, USA - OP-RAMG-01 (SPADES assembly) (version 2) | ecosystem: Environmental > Aquatic > Thermal...
TAAATGATTCTTCTACCCTAACTAGCATTGAGTAGAGGTCTTTTATTTGTTTTTCGTCTAAATCTGTTCTACTTGTTCTTATGTAGTAAGAACCATTAAATCGCTCATTAATCTTTTCTTCATCAAGAAAGTAATCAATGGATTTTACTGTATTGTTTTCTTGCTTTATGTCTATTGTATAAAAGCGGGATACAAGGGAGTATTTTTCTTTGAGCCTTGAGATTTGCTCTAAAGCTTTATCGTAGCTTTTTAGACGCTTTATTATAGACTTTAGCTTTTCTTCAAAAGCTGTTTTTGCTTTTGACTTCATGGATTGTTCTTTGATTTGTCTTTTTTTGCTTTGCACGTATAGTACAGCTTCTTCATCTGTTTTATAAAGTGATAGTGTTTGGTCATCTAAGAGTTTTTCTTCTTGGAAGTCTAAGTTTTTAAATGAGTTTTTGTTTCTTGCAACGCATATATAATCAAAGCCTTTTTGTTTTATAAGCTCTATGTTGTCTTTTGTTGCAATGCCAGCATCTATTGCTATAGTAGGTTTATTTAGATTGTCTGATATAAACTCTAGTATATCATATAGTGTTTTTGGCTCTGATACATTTCCTTCAAACACATGTGTGTGCTTTACAAAGCCAAGGTGGTCTATTACAAGGCCAAGTGTAATTAAAGGACAATCATATCGTTTTTCTTTAGAGTAGCCATAGGCAAGCTTTGGAGCTAAAGCCAAACCTTCAAAGTAAGTGTTTGTTAGATCGTAGAGTAATATTGTGTCTTTTAGAGAAAACAAATCTCTTTGTTTTTGCGCTAAGTAGCTTTCTATTTGGTCTTTATACAAAAGCAGTTCATCTGATATTCTATAGAGTGCATTTTGGCTTATATGCTCAAATGAAGTTGAAAGAAGGGTATCTAAAGCGCTTATGTTTTGGGCCCAGTATTTAGTAGCATGCTCGCTTTGTGGGTAGACAAGCCTTGATATGATAGATAGGATAGATAGCTCAATATGGGTTTTAGAAAAGCCTAAGGTAGCTAAAAAAGAATCAAGGCCTAGTTCTGTTAGCATTGAGTATCCTATATATTCTGCGCCTATAGTTTTTGTGGATAAAGCTGTAATAGAAGATTCATATACATTTATGCAAGTGTCATTGATTTGTCTTTTGTCTTTTGCATAACTATCTGGTTTTACTAAATCCTTTTTGACTATTAAAGAAGTAAAATAACTGGCAAGTTCTTCTAAGTGGGAAGCAAGACTAAACAGCCTTTCTTTTCCATTGACCTTATCTTCTATTAAGTCTGCAAGCTTTTTGTGGTCTTTTGGATCAATGCCTTCTAAAGCACCTAGATCTAATATTTTCCTTTGTCTTGGACCGTTTGGTGTTCTATAGCTTTCCATTAGTCTGTAGTAAGTGTATACTCTATCTGAACCCTTGTTCTTTTTCTCAATGCGCTTAATAAACATAAAAGAGATTATACATAAAAAAAGATATAAGTTAGTACTTAAATACATTATAGAAGACTACAAAGGGGGGTAAAAACCTAAACCCTGTCTAAATAGGGTTTATATGTAAAAAATGACTGTTTTTGGGGGGATTTTGTCAAAAACTGGTAAAGATGGGATAACTTTAAATAAAGTTCCGACTTCTTTTTTGCAATTTCTTCTGTTTTTTTAATAGCTTTATTGATATAAACGTGTAACCGACTTTCCGTAGTTTGTCTCTTTTGTATTTAAATTGTTATTTAAATACAACTAAACAGAAAATGTGACAAGTGTTTGGACTAGTTTTTTGAATAATTATTATATTTTTAGGAATATAATTTGTATTTTTGTGTTGTGTTTATATATATTTGTTCTTGTTTTATATAGTTTTATATCCCAAGAAAATGTTGGTATAAATTAAGAATCTTAAGGTAATTACGACAAATTTGGTGCTAAATTACGACAAATTTGGTGCTAAATTACGACAAATTTGGTGCTAAATTACGACAAATTTGGTGCTAGGGGATAATAAATTTAGTTATAATTTTTATTTATATTGTTATAAAACCTTAATAAAATAAGAAAATAATTACGACAAATTTGGTGCTAAATTACGACAAATTTGGTGCCAGGTTGTTTATATATAGTTTTTTGTATTAATTTATTGGATTTATAATAATTACGACAAAATATTTGCATTATCGTTTTTATGATGATATATAATATTTTGGAGGTTTTTAGGGGTAAAAATAGAAATGAGAAAAACAAACTCAAGTTCACAAGCACTTGTAGTAAAGGGTAACGATCTAATTGTTTCTAGATACAATCTTACTTTAGAAGAACAAAGATTAATAGTGAAAGTGATATCGATGATTCGTGCAGATGACGAAGATTTTAAAGATTATTACGTTAAAGTTTCTGATTATGTTGATTTAATTGGCAGTAAGTCCTCAAATTATTATCATCAAATGAAAGAATTTACAGATAAGTTGCTAAAAAAACCAATTCACATACCCCGTCCCGATGGTAGTTTTTTAAGTTGCAACTGGTTTTCAAGTATTGAATATGTACCTCAAAAAGGTGCCTTAATATGTTGTTTTGATCCTAAGTTAAAACCTTATTTACTAAAATTACAGCGTTATTTCACAGCATATCGAATAGAAAATATTTTGCAATTAGATAGTAAATATTCGGTTCGGATGTATGAAATTCTAAAGCGATACGAAAATATGGTAAGGACAGAGATACCTCTTGATGAACTTAGAGAGATATTGTCTGTGCCATATAAATACTTATATAATGATATTAAACGACGAATACTGGAACCAGCTAAGAAAGAATTGAGACAGTATACAGATATTATTTTTGAATTTGAAGAAATTAAAAAGCGTAAAAAAGTAGTGGCTATAAAATTTATAATTTTTAAAAACAATAACAATATTAATAATAAAAATGAAAACCAACATTGCTTAGAATATAAAAAAAATATCCAAAGCAAACAGAATGTTGATCAAAATAAAGAACAAAATAAAGATACTAATCAATCGGTTGATAGACTTATTGAATTAATACCAAGCCAAGAACAAACAAATAGTGTTAAAAATTATCTTAGAAAAGTTTTAAAGAGTTATGAAGAAGATTATGTAAAATTACAGATTGAATATGTAAATAAACAGAAGAAAGTTTCAAATTACCAAGCTTATTTGCTACGAGCTATTGAAGAAGATTATGCAAATTATACAAGAGTTAAGCAAGAAGATGCAAAAGAAAAATTAAGAGTACAAGAAGTTATTAAAAAAGAAATGTTAAGGTTGGAGGAAGAAAAAAAACATAACATAGAAGTAGCTATTGAGAGAGAAAAATCCTTAATTTATCAAGAGTATATCAACTCTCTTTCTGCTATTGATAAACAAATAATACTAAAGAACTACGCTGAAAAAGCTAAAGAAATAGACCCTGATTTAAAAAACCCTAATTATAAATTTTCCTTAGAGTTAATGATAGAGCGTTTAATCACAGAAGATATAATAAAAAACGAAATTTATCAAAAAAGATTAGAAGAAAAACGTAGATTAGCTGAGACAAACGCGGAGGATGAATTCAAAAGGGAAAAAGCAAAGATTATGTATAGCGCTGAAAATAATTTGCTTTAATCTGGTTTGGTTAATATAGTTTAACTTCTTCGCAAAGAGCTTTAATCCCTCTTATAATATATGGATTTCTAGCCTTAAAAGGTCTTGATATTCTAATATTATCGAGAAGCTTATAAAGTTCTAATATTTCTTTTTCATGTTCAGATAGATTTATATTTTCTAATCTTGCGGGCGTTTTCTCTTGCTTCTTTTTTGTTTTCACTTTTATTTCACACCTCCAGTTATTTATAATAAATTAAAAGATTAAGAAAATCAAGGACTATTGTTTATTTGAAAGTTTATGCACTTAAAAAAACTCCAATTTGCCAATGATTTTAAAGCTATAGACTAGTTTAATTCACTAATTGAAAAAACCAATAATATAACAATTATTATTATTATAAAATAGTGATAGCAAAGAGTAATTTATATTAAAATTAAATTATATCTTTTTAATAACATATTAATAACATATATTTATGTTGTTTTATCAATAAAATATTTATTAGTATGAGTTATTAAAAAAATAAAATATGCAATAAAAATTTATTGACTTTTTATAAAACGATATTATAATACTGTAACATAATGAATCACTTATATATTAGTGATTCATTATTAGTCTAAATTAGGATTGGTTTTTTTGTCATGATTGGTTATAGGAATGTAGCAAAAGAAAGCGAATCTTCAGTTTTACATCAAAGAAAAGGTCAAAAGTGTAAAAATTGTAGATATTTAAATCAAAAATTTTATACAAAACAAGGATCTATAATATTTTTATATTACTTGTTTATAAATTTTTTACATAGGAGGTTTTATGGATTCAGTTAAGGATGTGTTTTATTTAGCGTTGTGTTCATCATTATTATCTATAGTATATGCTATAGTTACAGCTTTTTCTGTAATTTCTAAAGATGCGGGTAGTACACGTATGAAAGAAATTGCGCAAGCTATTCAAGATGGAGCATATGCATTTTTAGCAAGAGAATACAGATATATTGCTGTAGTTGCAGTTATTATTTTTGTAATTTTATGGGCGTTAGGTAGTATATCCCCCCATTTTGGTTTATTGACGGCAATAGGATATCTCATAGGAGCTGTATTTTCTGGGCTTGCAGGTTTTATAGGAATGGTGGTTTCTGTTAAGAGTAATGTAAGAACTACAAATGCAGCAAAAGGCGGTATTAATAAAGCATTTAGACTTGCATTTAGAGGCGCTTCTGTTACGGGATTTTTAGTTATAGGTTTTGGTTTATTAGCCATCTCCGGTTTTTATTTTACTTCAGTTTATATTTTACATTTAGGAGTAGAGCGTACCATAGAAGCGTTGTTTGGCCTTGCTTTTGGTACAAGTTTAATAAGTGTATTTGCTAGAATAGGTGGTGGTATATATACAAAAGCAGCCGATGTTGGAGCTGATCTTGTAGGTAAAGTTGAAGCCGGGATACCAGAAGACGACCCAAGAAATCCAGCCGTTATAGCAGACAATGTAGGTGATAACGTAGGTGACTGTGCTGGTATGGCAGCAGATGTTTTTGAAACGTTTACAGTTACTACTGTTGCGGTTATGATATTAGGTCATACTTTATTTGATAAAAACAGTGTTCTCGGGATTGCAGGAGCGTTTCCACTAGCTATTGGGTCAATTGCAGCGATAGCGGGAATTATAAGTACTATTTTTGTTAGATTAGGTAAATCTTTATATATAATGGGCGCATTTTACAAAGGTCTCTTTGCGACGGCAATAATATCTCTTATATCTATATGGTTTCTTATTAAAAAAGTTATTCCTGTTAATGGGATAGCTGGATATTCTCAAACAGATATTTTTATTCCAGCAGTTATAGGAATGGTATTGGTAGGTCTTATAATGCTTATTACTGAGTATTATACATCTTATAGTTTTGGTCCAGTTAAATCAATAGCAAAATCAAGTGTAACTGGGCATGCTACAAACATTATACAAGGTATGTCAGTAATGTATAAGGCTCCTGCTCTTCCAGCCATAGCGATCGCTCTTACTATCTATTTTTCTTATAGTTTGTCAGGAATGTACGGTATTGGAATTGCTGTTGCTTCAATGCTTTCTTTGACAGGAATGATTATATCAGTAGATTCATTTGGTCCAATTACAGATAACGCTGGAGGAATAGCTGAAATGGCGGAATTGGATGAATCAGTTAGGCAAGCAACAGATCCATTAGACGCAGTTGGAAATACAACAAAGGCTGTTACAAAAGGTTTTGCTATTGGATCAGCCGCTTTAGCTGCCTTAGTGCTTTTTGTTGAGTATGTGACAGGTTTGCACATTACCGCCAATTTTAGTTTAAGCAATCCAACAGTTATAGTGGGTTTATTGATAGGTGGATTATTACCATTTTACTTTGGTGCTATGCTTATGGCTGCTGTTGGGCAGGCTGGTGGATCTATGGTTGAAGAGGTTAGAAGACAATTTAGGGAAATTAAAGGTATTTTAGAAGGAAAAGCAAAGCCTGACTATGCAGCATGCGTAGATATAGTTGCTAAGGCCTCGATTAAAAAAATGGTAGCTCCTGGTCTTATACCAGTGTTTGCTCCAATAATTGTTTATTTTTTATTTGGACCTGTAGCTCTAGGGGCTATGCTGATAGGTGTTATTTTAACAGGTTTCTTTTTGGCAGTTGCAATGACAAGTGGTGGCGGTGCATGGGATAACGCTAAAAAGTATATAGAGAGTGGTAATTTTGGTGGTAAAGGTAGTGAAGCACATAAGGCAGCAGTAACTGGTGATACTGTTGGTGATCCAACCAAAGATACAGCTGGTCCAGCTATTAATCCTATGATAAAGGTAGTTAATCTTGTCGCTATTTTAATTTTATTGGCTATATGAAAGATAAAATAAAAAGGAGGTACTAAAATGGCAAATTTAATTAAGCCACATGGTTCGGATGTTCTTAAGCCTTTATTAATAGAGGGAAAAGAACTAGAAGAGGAGCTAAAAAAGGCTAAAACCTTAAAACAGATTCCAATCGATAGCAGGGAAAGAGATGATCTAATTATGATGGGAATAGGTGGTTTTACTCCATTAGATGGTTTTATGGGACATGATGATTGGAAAGGCATTTGTTTGGATTATAAAATGAGTAATGGATTGTTTTGGCCAATTCCTATTACACTCTCAGCTACAAAAGATTTGGCAGATAGTTTACCTGTGGGTTCCGAAGCAGCATTAGTAGATGAAGAGACCTCAGAAATTATGGGTATTATTAAAATACAAGAAAAGTACCCTATGAGCCTTACTGATAAAACATTTGAGTGTCAACAAGTATTTAGAACAACGGACATGGAACATCCAGGGGTAGCTAAGGTGATGGCCCAAAAAGAAGTGAATATTGCAGGTTCAGTAAAAGTTTTTAGTGAGGGCTATTATCCAAAAGAATTTGCAGATATATACATGAGACCTGAAGAAAGCCGAAAAAGATTTCAAGAAATGGGTTGGAAAACTATAGCTGCTCTTCAATTGAGAAACCCAATGCACAGATCGCACGAATATTTAGCAAAAATAGCAATTGAAGTTGTAGATGGTGTTTTTATTCACCAACTACTTGGTAAACTTAAACCAGGTGATATACCTGCTGATGTCAGGACCAAATGTATTAATGTCTTAGTTGAAAAATATTTTGTTAAAAATACTGTGCTAATGGGCGGATATCCCCTTGAAATGCGTTATGCTGGACCAAGAGAAGCATTATTGCATGCTGTTTTTAGGCAAAATTTTGGGTGTACACACTTAATTATTGGGCGTGATCATGCAGGAGTTGGCAGTTATTACGGACCATTTGATGCACAAAAGATTTTTGATGAGATACCAGAGGGTGCTTTAAAAATCCAACCTTTTAAAATTGATTGGACTTTTTATTGCTATAAATGTAGAGGAATGGCTTCGACAAAAACATGCCCTCATTCAAATGAAGATCGTTTAATATTGAGTGGTACCGCTTTAAGAAAAGCTTTGTCTGAAGGCAAGGAAGTATCGGAAGACTTTAGCAGACCTGAGGTTTTGGAAATTTTAAAGGATTATTACGCACATTTAGAAAATAAAGTTGAGATTAAGACACACGCAGCTTCTGAAGGTATAGGAATGGAGAAAAAATAAATATAAATAAAATTAGGAGGTTTTATGCCAAGTTTTGTAATTACAGAAAAGTGTGATGGTTGTAAAGCATTGGACAAAACAGCATGCCAGTATGTTTGCCCAAATGATCTTATGATTTTGGATAGGGAAAAAATGAAAGCATATAATCAGGAACCTGATATGTGCTGGGAATGTTATTCTTGTGTGAAAATATGCCCACAGCAAGCTATTGATATTAGGGGTTATGCTGACTTTGTACCTATGGGAGCAAGCGTGGTTCCTCTACGTGGATCAGAAGATATTATGTGGACAGTCAAATTTAGAAATGGATCACTTAAAAGATTTAAGTTCCCAATAAGAACTACTGCTGAAGGTCAAATAGAAATTGCTGGTGGTTTTAACCCAGGTAAAGATGATTTAGATAGCCAGGCATTATTTACTGAGCCAGAATCTTTAGGTTTGGATAATATTCCAACGCCTAAAAAATAAATTGGAGGTTTAAAATGGTTGATTTTCAAACAAAACAAGTTGATACAGATATTTTAATAATAGGCGGTGGCATGGCGGGCTGTGGTGCCGCGGTTGAAGCATCCTATTGGGCAAAAAAGAATAATCTTAAAGTAACTCTTGTAGAAAAAGCTGCAATCGAAAGAAGTGGTGCAGTTGCGATGGGACTTTCTGCTATTAATACATATTTAGGGGTTGATAAAGGAGAAAATACACCTGAAGATTTTGTACGTTATGTGAGAAACGATCAAATGGGTACCGTACGAGAAGATCTAGTATATGATATTGGACGTCACGTAGATAGTTCAGTTAAATTGTTTGAAAAATGGGGTTTGCCTATCTGGAAAGATGAAAATGGCAACTACGTGCGAGAAGGCAGATGGCAGGTAATGATTAATGGAGAATCCTATAAACCTATTGTTTCAGAAGCGGCAAAAACTGCTTTAGGCATGGATAACATATACGAAAGGGTGTTTATAGTTGAATTGCTCCTAGATGATAAAAATCCAAATAAAATAGCGGGTGCTGTGGGCTTTAGTGTTAGAGAGAATGCTTTTTATGTTTTCAAAGCTAAAACTGTAATAATTACAACAGGTGGAGCCGTCCACATTTTTAAACCGAGATCCACTGGAGAGGGTTATGGAAGAGCATGGTATCCTCCATGGAATTCAGGATCAAATTATGCCATGATGCTTCAAGCTGGAGCCGAAATGACCCAAATGGAAAGCAGATTTATACCAACAAGATTCAAAGATGGCTACGGTCCTGTTGGTGCATGGTTTTTGTTATTCAAATCCGGAGCTACTAATGCTTTTGGAGAAAATTATCTTGTTACCCAAGCAGAAGAAATAAAGAAATGGGAGCCTTATGCAAGCGCAAGGCCTGTTCCTACCCCTCTTAGAAACCATCAAATGATCAAAGAGTTGATGGAGGGAAGAGGGCCCGTGTTTATGAGAACCGAGGAAGCAATTAAAAAGCTTGTAGAAGAATTTCCTGGCACGGATAAAGAAAAACAAAAACATCTAAAAAAACTTGAGTCGGAAGCGTGGGAAGATTTTCTTGACATGACAGTGACTCAAGCATTTCTATGGGCTGCAAATAATATAGAACCAGACAAGAAATCCTCTGAAATAATGGCCTCCGAACCGTATTTTATTGGGTCACATGCTTCATGTGCTGGTGCATGGGTAAGCGGACCAGCAGACATTGCCCCTTCGGAATATAATTGGGGATATAATCGTATGACTACTGTAAGTGGTCTGTTTACTGCAGGTGATGGAGTTGGCGCTTCTGCACATAAGTTTTCTTCAGGTTCGTTTACTGAAGGTAGAATAGCAGGTAAATCAGCTGTTAAATATGTAAAAGATAACCCTGACAGCGTATCAGTAGAGGATCAGAAAATAGAGCAATTAAAGGAAAAAGTATTTAAGCCACTTAAAACGTTTGAAGAATCCAAAGGTTTCTCAACAAGAGATGAGATTAACCCTAATTATATTAAGCCCAATATGTTTTTAAGAAGACTTAACAAAATTATGGATGAATATGTAGGCGGTACATCCACTTGGTACACAACTAATAAGCCAAGTCTAGAAAAAGGTCTAGAATATTTAACTATGCTTAAGGAAGATTCGGAAAAACTTGGCGCTCAAGATCTGCACGAGCTATTAAGGGCTTGGGAAAATTATCATAGACTATGGACAGCAGAAGCTCATTTGAGGCACGTTTTGTTTAGAGAGGAGACGAGATATCCTGGCTATTTATATCGATCTGATTTTCCAAAAATAGATGAAGTAAATTGGAAAGTGTTTGTTAATTCAAAATGGAATAGAGAAACAAATAGTTGGGAAATGTATAAAAGGCCAGTTATTCAAATAGTGCCATAAATGGAAAGATTGGGGGCAAGCCTTAGTAGCTTGCCCCCAATAAAATGAGGTGGTATTAATGTTAAATAAAAGCGTATGCATAATTGGCGGTGGATTTAGCGGTATTACGGCCGCTGTTGAATCTGCAGAAATTGGGTGTGAAGTATATCTTATAGAAAAGGGCCCATCACTTGGTGGCAGAGTTGCACAAATGTATGAATATTTTCCAAAGCTATGTCCACCACAGTGTGGCATTGAAATCAATTATCAAAGAATTAAAAAAAACCCAAATATTAAAATTTTTACATTAACAGAAGTGAAAGATATATCAGGTAAACCCGGCGATTTTAAAGTAACAATTAAAGTTAACCCCAGGTACGTAAATGAGAATTGCACTGCTTGCAATAAATGTGTAGAAGTATGTCCTGTTGCAAGATTAAGTGACTATAACTACGGATTAAATGAAACAAAAGCTATTTATTTGCCACATGAGATGTCTTTTCCTATGAGATATGTGATTGACGAAGGTACATGCTTAAAAGAACAATGTGCTAAATGCGTAGAAACGTGTCCTTATGATGCAATTAATCTTAAAATGAAAGTTCAAGAATTTATTTTAAATGTAGGACATGTTATTTTGGCTACAGGATGGGAACCATATGATGCTAAAAAGATAGATTATTTGAGGTATGGTCAGTATAAAAATATTATAAGAAATGTTGAGATGGAAAGATTAGCATCTCCAAATGGACCTACTAATGGAAAAATTATAAGACCATCTGATAATAAAGAAATTAGCAGTATTGCTTTTGTTCAATGTGCTGGTTCAAGAGATGAAAATCACTTACCATATTGTTCATCCATTTGTTGTCTTGCTTCTATTAAACAGTCAAGTTATGTAAGAAACCAATACCCTGAAGCTGACATATATATATATTATATTGATATTAGAACACCAGGAAGATTCGAAGATATTTATGCAAAAGCTAAAGACGATAAAAAAATACATTTTATAAAAGGCAAAGTAGCCGATATTGCTGAAGACCCTGATACTAAAGATCTTATTGTTACTGCTGAAGACATGCTAATTGGAAAAAAGGTTAGTAATAAAGTTAATATGGTTGTTCTTGCAACTGGAATGGTTCCAAATGGCATTAAAAGTATAAATATCAAAGGTATATCATACGATGATTTCGGGTTTGCATATGCTGATTCTGATGACAGTATCGGTGTTTCTATTGTCGGATGTGTAAAAAAGCCAACTGATGTAGCTGATTGCATAAAAATGGCAACGGGTGCTTCTATTGAATGCATTCAGACAATCGAAGAGGTGTAGCTATGGATAAAAAAATAGGCGTTTATTTGTGTTCTGGTTGTGATATTGGCCAATCAATAGATGTTGAGAAAATTTCTAAGTTAATTAACACAGACAAAAGAGTAGCTCTCTGTAAAATACATTCTAACTTATGTGGCAAAAATGGTATAGAAATTATTAAAAAAGATATTGAGCAAGAAAATATAAATGCTGTTGTAATAGGTGCTTGTTCCTTAAGGGTAAAAAGCGAAGTATTTTCTTTTGATCCAACGAAAATATTAGTTGAAAGGGTTAACCTGCGAGAACATATAGCATGGTCTCAGACCCCTCAAAACGATGATACACAATTAATGGCAGAAGATTATATAAAAATGGGTATTGCAAAAATTAGCAAAGCTTCGATTCCAACACCATCAATATCGGATGATATAAAAAACACTATTCTTGTAGTAGGTGGTGGCATAAGTGGTATGACAGCTGCTATAGAGGCAGCTAGAGCGGGTTATGACGTTATTATAGTAGAGAAAGAAGAATATTTAGGTGGCAATATGCGCAATTGGTACAAGATTCTTCCAAAGAATCCACCATACAAGGATTTCCAAGATAATAATATACAAGATACAATAGAAAAACTTAAGCGATATTCAAATATTAAAGTATTAACTTCTGCCACAGTACAAAGTATTAGTGGTCAGCCAGGAAAATTTGATGTATTAATAAATCAGCGGGAAAATATTGTAAGTGAAAAGATTGGTTCAATTATAAATGCTACAGGATGGAAACCATACGATGCTTCTAAGATTGAAGGATTTGGGTTTGGTAAATATGACAATGTTATTACTAATTTTATGTTTGAAAAAATGATAAGCGATAGTGGAGGTAAAATTACACGCCCATCAGATGGAGTAGAACCACGCTCTGTTATATTTATTCAATGTGCTGGCTCAAGAGATGAAAGGTACCTTCCTTATTGTTCATCGGTTTGCTGCGCAATTTCTTTAAAACAATCTTCTTATATTAAGAAAAATTCTCCAAAGACCAATGTTTATGTAATTTACAAAGATATTCGAACGCCAGCACAACTAGAAGAATTTTACAAAGAAAGACAACATGAAGGCGTTTTATTTATGAAGGGAGATGTATCAAATATTTTAGAAGATCAAAATGGTTCACTTATAGTGAGAGTTGAGAATACCCTAATAGGTGATTCTTTGAATATTAAGGCTGATATGGTTGTACTCGCAACAGGCATGGTCCCAAATAGTGATGAAAAAATTTTGGGTCTTCAATATAGGCAAGGTGAAGAGCTTCCCATGCTTAAATACGGATTCCCTGATTCAAATTTTATATGTTTCCCTTATGAAACTCGTAGGACTGGAATATATGCAGCGGGTGCTATAAGACAACCATCAGATAGCAAAACATGCATTGAAGACGCAAAAGGAACGGCAGCTAAAGCCATACAAGCTATGGAGCTTTGTGAAGTTGGTGCAGCAACGCATCCAAGGGTAGGCGATCTATCTTATCCAATATTTTTTATACAAAAGTGTACCCAGTGCAAAAGATGTACAGAAGAATGTCCAGTTGGTGCTTTAGATGAAGACGCTAAAGGCACTCCATTGCTAAATCCAAATAGGTGTAGAAGGTGCGGTATTTGCATGGGCGCATGCCCGGAAAAAATTATATCTTTTGAGAATTATTCGATTGATATGGTAAATTCTATGATAAACGAAATTACAATATCTGAAGAGGAAGAAGAATTTAAAATACTAGTTTTTGCTTGTGAAAATGACGCGTACCCGGCATTTGATATAGCTGGTCTTAATCGTATAAATCTTAATGCAAAAATAAGAGTTATACCGGTAAGATGCTTAGGATCAGTAAATATCGTATGGATAATAAATGCTTTATCTAAAGGAATTGATGGAGTAATGCTGTTTGGTTGTAAGCGTGGTGATAATTACCAATGTCATTTTATACAAGGCAGCGAACTATTAAACAAAAGGATGGAAAATTTACAAGAGGCGCTTTCTAGACTTTCTATTGAACCAGAAAGAGTTCAAGTTTTAGAACTTGCTATTTCTGATTACGATTCGATACCAAAAATGGTAAATAGTTTTATCGAGAATATAGAGTCAATTGGACCAAATCCGTACAGGACATTTTAGGAGGGAGAGATTATGGGCAAAAATCTAATAGATAATGACAATAGCAAATTTGAAAGCTTTAAAAAAGATTTCAAAAAAATTAATGAAGGGTCGTTCAGCCAATGCTATCAATGTGGAACCTGCGGTATCGTCTGCCCTTTGTCTTCAGAAAATAAACCTTTCCCAAGAAAAGAAATGGTTTTAACCCAGTGGGGCATGACTGATCAAATAGAACATAGCTTAGACCCATGGTTGTGCTATTATTGTGGTCAATGTTCAGAAAAATGTCCTCGACAGGCAAAACCTGGAGAATTAATGATGTCTCTTAGGCGTTGGCTAATAACAAGGTATGATTGGACTGGACTTGCAAGACTATTTTATACATCGTCAATTGCAGAATTCTTTGCTTTAATTTTGGTTGCTTTTTTTGTTCTCGTAGACTGGTCAGTCTTATTTGGTCTAAACCCCGCAATAAGTAGTAAAACGACGCTAAACCAGATTTTACCTCCAGAAAAAATTCATTTGTTTTTTGATTTGCCTGTAGCTATAATACTTTCTTTACTTCTGATTTCATTTATTGTAAACATGTATTATAAGACTGTTTTAAGTGACAAAACAGTTAAAATACCTATTAGTTTGTATTTTACAACCATTGGCATACTGGTATGGCATTTTATTACTCAATGGAAATTTTCTGATTGCGCGAAAGATACAAAATCTTTTTTAAAGGATTTATCTAGTGGTAAATACAATTATTGGATTATTCATTTTATATTAATGACTAGCTACACATCTTTATTCGTTGGAATTTTATTTTTTTTGTCTTGGTTTCAAACTGATAACCAATTTAAACTTTTACATACTGTTTTATACGATTACTATGCAAGTATAGGTTTAATTATAGGAACTATTTATTTTGCTTTTCAGAGAATTAAAAAAAGCTCTGAGAGAAGTAAGACCTCTCAACATACGGATTGGGCTTTTATTGTTTTACTTTTCTTTACGGCTATTACCGGTGTTTTAATTCGTCTATTTATAGTATATAATTACTCTCTTCAATTAATATTTTATATATACCTTATACATTTACTTATTGCTATTCCTATGCTTGTTGTTGAAGTGCCTTTTTCTAAATGGTCTCATCTTGCATATAGGCCATTAGCTATCTATTTCAATGAATTAAAGAATAAGTCGGTTAGTTAGAAAGGTTGAGAGTTGTGAGGGTTAGTAGCAGTGAAAAACAATATTAAATATAACAAAATAACCTATATATGTAATAAATCTAATATACTGAGTTATTTTATAATATGTAAGTTCATTGTTAACCTAATATTGTCAACTAATAATCAATTGGTTTCATTATTATGTTCCACCTATTTTAATAGGAGTATTTATGAAAGATGAATTAGCGAAGAATTCCAAATTTCCGCATCCATATTTTTGTTCTCACCCAAAATGGAGATATTTCATTTTAACCACTGTTTTAATTGGTGCAACGATGTCTGCTTTAGACGTTAGTATAGCAAATGTTGCTCTGCCAACAATACAAAATTATTTTCATACATCATTAAGTAACGTAGAGTGGGTTGCAATGGCATATATGGTCACTTTAACAGCTTTATTGCCTTTTTTTGGAAGACTTGCGGATATGTATGGTAGAACAAGAATGTATAATATTGGTTTTGTTGTCTTTACTATTGGTTCAGCGCTTTGTGGAGCAGCTTTTAGCATAACAATGTTAGCTTTCTCTAGAGCATTGCAGGCTATTGGTGCAGGCTTATTGCAGTCAAACTCAGTTGCTATCATAACAGATGCTTTTCCAAAAGAAGAATTAGGAAGAGCAATTGGGCTTCAAGGTGCGGTTCAAGCTACGGCAATGGCTTTAGGAGCTTTTTTAGGTGGTGCTATAGTATCGGCTATCGGATGGCGTTACATATTTTATGTTAATGTTCCAATAGGAATTATAGGAACATTTATGGCTATGCTTGTATTGCCTAAAGGTATAGCAAAAAAGAAAGAAAAAATAGATTATGCAGGAGCAATTTTATTTTCTATTTCACTACTTGCATTTCTTTTTGCTTTAAATAAAGGTAGTAGCTATGGATGGACATCTTCTATTGTTATTACATTATTTGGAATAACAATAATTTGTTTACCATTGTTTTTTTATAATGAAATTAAAAACAAAACACCTATGATTAAACTATCTATTTTTAAGAGTTGGGGGTTTACTGTAGGTAATTTTACAGGTTTTCTTTCGTATTTGATCTTTTTTTCGGTTCTTTTTTTAATGCCTTATTACTTAGAAATGATTTTACATTATGATCCTCTTGTTACAGGAACCTTATTAACTCCTATACCAGTTGCCATGGCGATTATGGCACCTATAGCAGGATATGTGTCTGATAAAGTTGGTCGCAGACTAGTAACTACATCGGGATTTATTGTTATTTCGTTGGCTATTTTTATGCTTTTATTATTGCAACCAAATACCTCTTTTTTCTTTGTTACTTTATCAATGGTTGTTTTAGGTTTAGGAATGGGGTTATTTACCCCACCAAACAATAGCGAAATAATGCTTTCTGTATCTCCAGAAAATAGAGGAGTAGCCGGTGGTATTTTAAACATGATGCGTTCATTAGGACTGGCAGTGGGTGTAGACGTAGTAGGTTTAGTTTTTTCAAATATTCATTACAATTATATACATTTACATTTTCATGAACTAAGCTACTCTGCATATAAACATTTATGGGGCAATTATCAATTGTTTATAAAAACTATACCTCGTATTATAGTTGTAGCTGCTTTTATGAAAGCTTTTTATTACTCAGTATTAGTGCTTTTGGTGTTAAGTGTAATAGGGGTAGTATTTTCTATATTAAAAAGTTCCAAGAAAAAAAATAGTGAAGTAAATAATTCCGATTTAAAAAAGTTTATTGATCTTCATTAGATTAATTGTTTTTATTGGAGGTTTTATGTTTTTAGTTAATTTAACTCTTCATTCTGAGTGGTTTCAGGCAATTTTAATTACTTCAGGGTTATTTGTATTAAATTTTTTAGTGTATTTTTTATGTTTTAAAGATCATAATTGTAAACTATAAATGTAAATTTTGATAAGGAGGTGCGCGTGATAAGCGTTAATTTGGTTTGGCAGTTTATAGCAGCACAAATGCTTGGTTTTATAGTTCTGCTTTTTATTCTCAATTTCCTTTTATATAAACCTGTGCTT
>Ga0078972_1010799_pt1 | contig 16771 bp, 13 predicted proteins | sample YelNatPaOPGAMG01_FD_67568 | JGI IMG/M metagenome (GOLD analysis project Ga0078972, IMG submission 67568) | Hot spring thermophilic microbial communities from Obsidian Pool, Yellowstone National Park, USA - OP-RAMG-01 (SPADES assembly) (version 2) | ecosystem: Environmental > Aquatic > Thermal...
TTTGATCAATCTCTGGCACTGGATTATCAAAATCCACCTCCACAGTAGGCGGACCCACTGTTTTATCCCAAGTAAAATTTCCAAACTGACCCTTTACCACTTGGCCCCTCACCCTCACAATAAAGGGCTCTAATTTGCCATCGTTATCTCCTTTCCTTTCATTATCCAACCAATAATCCCAGGGCCAACAGGTGGACTTAGGATTTTGCATTACCCCCGCTAATTCATTTGGATTTGTCCCAATAGGTGGTTCAATAGGTATTTTGGAATAAAACTCAACCACAATTTTTGCTTGAGTGGGGCTAATAGGCGAATAAACAATAATATAGGGGATATTTATTGCTTGAGGATTATTTTTAAAAGAAACAAAAACATATTGGCCGCTACCACTACCAATCTGAATTTGATTTACTCTTAACCAGTTATCAATATAATTATTTGCCTGTTGAACTGTAAATTTTTCAATTAAATCAATTAGTCCTGAATAATCACCATAGAGAACCATTGGTAAAATTTTGAATGCCACTTTAATAAAGTTTTTAGATAACTGTAGTGGCTTTTTGACAAACCAATAATCTAATTCCTTTTGCAAAATTGCCTGTTTGACTAATACAACAGCTCCGCTTTTACGGGCATAATCTTTTTCTGGCTGATACAAAGCATCGTTGATTAACTCAAACTGAGCCTGTGATAGCGGTTCTCTTCTAATAATATCTATCAAATCTATTACCAAATTTTGTTTTAAAGCCCAAGTATTGTCTTGAGCAAAAATATAAGAAGGAGCGAGTAAAAAAATTGCCCCGCTTATTAAAAGTAATTTTTTTATTTCCGACCCCATAACTTTATCTCTATTTTTTTCTCATCTCTATTTTTTCTCCATCTAAAATTTATTCTATTCTATTTTATTTTATTTCTATTGTTTTCATAAATTCCTGCCAAATGGGTAAACATTGAGAAGAAAAACCTTTTGCAAAAGACGCCTTTATTTCTAAAACATTTTTTAATCCAATGGGCACACCTATTCCCGTAAATTGTCCTGCTATTTCATGAACATCAGATAACCAACCTAGCGCTTCTTTATTCTCTATATTAACCACCTTGTTTTCAATAATTTTTACAATTCCATAAGATTCAAGACTTTCATTGTTTTTTAATTTAACAATTTTTTCTCTTATTTCTTGGTTATATTCCTCGCTCTTGGTAACAATTATACTAATTCCGCAACCCCTTTTTAAATAACTTGTTCCTGTCGCATTTTCAGAATACATATCCACCCAATACTCGTTTCCTTCTGCATCCGGTGTGTTTTTCATTTCTACCCTCCACCCCTCTGGCACTTTGGCGCGTAAGCCTACTTTATCAACAACAATATATTTGCCATCTTCTCTCTCTTCAACTCTGTAATCTTCCTTGCCAAAAAGCCTTGGCGGCTCGCTCCGCTCGCCGCCCTGCTCATTGCTTTTTGCTAAATAGTTTTTCCAATAAAAAAATCCTCCCACACCAAGGAGAATTACAAGAACAAGAACCAGCAAAATCCAAATTTTGCTTTTGCTGTTCTGCAATTTTTGCTCTGGCATATTTTTAAATTTATTTATTTTTTTATATAGAAATTTCAAATAAACATTGAAATTCCTACACAATTAAATATTCCTTTATGATTAAACAAAAAATTTTCTCTGTCAATAACCACTTTTTCACATCATACAATTATCTCAAAAAACAAAAAGCGTCAACAACATTGGCTTAATCTTTACAAATTTTTCTCCAAAAACAACAAAAAATCCGCTACAACAAAGCCGCCCCTTACAGATTTTGCACGCGTGCAAAATCTGTAAGGGGCGAGAATTCATTGCAACAACATTGCAATCACACCGCTTCTCTTTTGCATATTTTTTCACCTTATCCCTATTTTTTCACATTTTTTTTCACATTATTCCTTCTATCCAAATAATTGCTATAGCAATTATTTGGATAGAAGAAAAAAACAACATTTTTTTGAAAAAATAACTTTTTTTAAACAAGCATGAAGTAATAAGAAATAAATTTTTTGTTTTGGGTTGTGGTTTTTAATTTTTCATTTTTCGTTTTTATTGGGAAAATTTTAAAAACTTTTTGCCAGAACAAAGCCCCTGCCTGCATCAGCAGGCCGGGCCGGAAATCCCGTCCAACAAAAAAAGAAAATTTAATTTTCTCTAACGAAATAAAGATTGTATCTGAAAACACGAGTGCCTCCGGAAGGATTCGAACCTTCAACAAAACGTCCGAAGCGTTTCGTGATATCCGTTTCACCACGGAGGCTTCTGGTCGCTCTTTAGTTTTATCATAGTGAAAAATTTGAAAAAAGTCTATTTTTAAGGCAAAATAGAATAAAATAGAATAAATACGAAATCCTAAATTCTAAATCCGAAACAAATACGAAATACTAAATCCGAAAGAAATCCGAAATACGAAATTCTAAATCCGAAACAAAGCCGAAATGCTAAATCCGAAACAAAGCCGAAATGCTAAATTCCAAAATTCCAAACAGTTTAAATTTAGGTTTAGTATTTCGTGCTTCGGATTTTAATCTGTGGATTATGAATATTCCCAAACAAGTTAAAATCTGTTTAAGCCTTATAGAGAAAGCGGGCTTTGAAGCATATATTGTGGGTGGTTGTGTGAGAGATTTATTAAGGAGCGTTAAGCCCAATGACTGGGACATTGCTACCAATGCTATTCCTGAAGAAATTCAGGCGCTTTTTAATGCGGCTGGTTTTAAAACATTTTATGAAAATGCTTTCGGCACAGTAACTGTGGTTACAGATAGCACAGACGAATCGCTAAAAAATATTGAAATCACACCTTTTCGTTCCGAAGCAAAATATTCCGATAAGCGCCACCCCGACAGCGTAACTTTTGTGCGCTCTTTGCAGGAAGACCTAAAACGCCGCGACTTTACCGTAAATGCTTTGGCTTTAGATTTAAAAGGTTCCCAACCCCATATCATTGACCTTTTTGAAGGCAAAAAAGATTTACAAGCAAAAATTATTCGCGCCGTGGGCAATGCCCAAGAACGTTTTCAGGAAGACGCTTTACGTATGATGCGCGCTGTCCGTTTTGCTGTCGCGCTGGACAATGAACCTTGGCAAATAGAAAACGCCACTTATAACGCTATTGTCCAAAACAGCAAATTACTTTCTTATATTGCCAAAGAACGTATTAGAGACGAGTTAGTGAAAATTATAATGAGCCCCTTAGCAGACAAAGGCATTGAACTTTTGCGCCAAACCGGGCTTTTAGCGTATATTATTCCGGAATTATTAGAAGGCTATGGGGTAAGCCAAAATAAACATCATATTTATGAAATTTACCAACACAATCTTTTAAGTTTGCAGTATGCCTGCAAAAAAGGTTTTTCTTTAAGCGTGCGATTAGCTGCGCTTTTACACGATATTGCCAAGCCCAGAACAAAAAAGGGAGAGGGCCCTGACGCCACTTTTTATAACCATGAAATAATGGGCGCAAAAATGACCCAACGCATTTTATTTAATCTCAAATTCCCCAAAAAAGAAATAGAAAAAATTGTAAAACTGGTGCGCTATCATCTTTTTTACTATAATGTGGGTGAGGTAAGCGAGTCTTCGGTAAGAAGGCTTTTGCGCAAGGTAGGACAAGATTTAATAGAAGAACTTTTACAGTTAAGAATCTGCGACCGCATTGGCTCAGGTGTGCCCAAAGCCGAGCCCTACAAACTGCGGCACTTAAGATATGTACTGGAAAAGGTTTCCAAAGACCCTATTTCGCCTAAAATGCTCAAAATCAATGGTACGGACATTATGGAAGCATTGCATATTAGCCCGGGGCCAAGGGTAGGACAAATTTTAAATATTATTTTGTCCTATGTCTTGTCCGAGCCAGCAAAAAATGTCCGAGCTCTCCTTTTACAAGAAGTCCAGCGATTAGGCAACCTTCCTGATAACCAATTAGCCCAATTAGCGCAAAAAGCAAAAGAAGAAATAGAAAAAATAGAAACAAAACAAGACCAAATGACAAAGGCTAAATACTGGGTGGTGTAAAAAACCTGAAGAAATTTTCAATTATCAATCAATTGTCAATAGCAAATGAATTAATTTTCAAACAGACAAAAAACTAAAAAGGAAAAGGGGGGAACCCCATCTAAAAAACTGCATTAATATGCTTCCTTTTTAAATTTTATCTAAACATTGCGAATTTTATTTACAAAGGCGCACGCTTTATTCAGCAATTGCAGAGGACATAAGGCTTTTATCCTGTTTGAAGACAAAACGGAACTGGAAAAAGCATCGGAATTAATGTATAATTGTATAATTTTAAAAATATGGTTTTAATTTAATAAAAATCGGGTTGTAACCCCCCTACCATATTTTAATGGTATGGCTGTGGGGATTTTTGTGTGCCAACAACTCCCTATTTATAAACACGCAGCCATATTTTAAATAAATATGATTTGTAGGGTAAAACAATTTTTAAACATATGCAATTTCAACTCATCAACAATGTAGGAAGCGAAAAAAAGAAAGCTCGTCTTCAAAAAGAGCTTGATCATTTTGTTGTTCATTTAAAAACATTAACTGCGCAATCACATTATTTGCTTACTTCGCTTCAGAAAATGTCTAAAAAGAAGCAAGAGAACAAGGTTGTACGTAAATTAAAAAAATCTTAAACTTATGCAAAAGAAATTTTCTATAGAAACAATTTCTCCACAACTGCAGCAAGAACAAAACCTAAAAGAGAGAGTTGAAACATTGCCTGATATTGGCGAGATAATAAAACAAGGGCATAACGTGGCCAAAGAGGCAAGCGTTAAAATTGCTGCTGATTTAGAAAAAGCCAGGGTTTTGCAAGAACAACTTGGAGAACAGGCGCGTCCTCTCGTTGAACAAATTCAAGATTTACAACAAGAAATAGAAAAAGAAAAAGCAGCTTTTGATGTTCGCGCTGAACGGCTCAACTCACCATACGTTCTCTCACCACAATTAGCAAAGGTACTGAAGGTTTCAAGGTTACTAAAACGTCCGCTTCTTTTGGAGGGGGAGCCCGGAACCGGCAAGACTTCTTTGGCCTATGCTTTGGCTGGTCATGAGGACTTGCCCATTATTCATGCTCAGTGTAAGAGCACTACTACTGCTCAAGATTTGCTTTATACTTTTGATGTAGTTAAACGTCTTCAAGACGCGCAATTAGGTAAAGATGTTTCCGATTCCAAAAAATATGTTAAGTTAGGCCCACTCGGTAAAGCATTTTCCGCCCAAGAACAAGTTATTCTGCTGGTGGACGAAATTGATAAAGCTAAACGTGATTTTCCCAACGACCTTCTGCACGAACTCGATCAAATGTCATTCTTTATCACAGAAACTGGCGAGGAAGTAGCAGCCAAGCATAGACCTATTGTTATTATTACTTCTAATCACGAGCGCGATTTACCGGAACCAGTGTTACGCCGTTGTGTTTATAGCTACATTGAATTTCCAAGCCCCGAACAGATGACGGAAATCGTTAAAGCCCATGTACCGGATGTGAGTGAAAAATTATTGCAAGGTGCAATACGGCGATTTTATGAAATTCGCCAAGTTGAAGGATTAGAAAAAAAGCCTTCCACCTCGGAAATGTTGGACTGGATTAAAGTGTTGAAAGAATTTGGTGTTGAAGAAATTCACAAAGACACCCCCTTCCCCGAAACACTTTTGAAATACAAGGAAGACCTGGAGAAAATTTTAGGAGCAAAGCAGGAAAAGTATGAGGAATTAAGAGAAGCCGAAATGCCTGAGTCAGTGATAGCCGCTCTTAATGGTGAAAAAGTAGTAAGGATTAAAGCTAAATCGCCGTACGATTCTTATGAACCAGACAATTCCATCTATACATTATTAGCAAACGAAGGTTATGAATTTACAACACCAAAAGATTATGGGCGCAGACCTTTTGATATACATCTGAAAGGAGTTCGTCGCGTAGATGATCTAACTTTTGCCTTATACAATCCTCAAAGCCCCCAAAAAGGTGAGCCATATTTATATGAGTTATTAAAAGATCAAGGGTTGATTGAAAGCGAGTTTATTGTTACGGATAAGCCATTAGAGTTTGCAGAGGTTGAAGAGAGTAATGAGTTATACACAAAAGGCAAAGACACACAAGGGCGCACTATTTATCGTACTGCAGGTGGGGAATTCGTCTTTGAACAAACATTATCTCCCAAAAAGAGGGAAAACACTGATGAATAAAAGGCTATGAGTGAAAGACTTAGACCACTTTTTCAAACAGAAAAAGAGATTATTGCCTCCAAAAATACTGAGAAGGAAGAAACCACTAGTAAACAAGCAAAATCTAGGGAGGTTTTGTATGACCCCCAAAAACAAGATATTCTTATTTTGTCACAAACTAAAAGCGGTGAGAAAAAGGAATCACGCCACCCTTTCCAAGATTTTTTATATGCTTTACGCAAAGCAGAAATAAAAGCATCAACAAGCGAATGGATTGATTTGCAAAAAGCATTAGCGGCGGGAGAAATACAAAGCCTTGACGATTTGTATATCGTTTCTCGCGCCCTTTTGGTTAAAGATGTAACTGGTTATCCAAAATTTGATAAGGTTTTTGGAGAAATGTTTTATGGTATTGAACCTTCTGGGCCCGAAACTAAAGAAGAATACGAAGAAGAAGAGGAGGAGGGAGAGGAAGAGGAGGAAGAAGAGGAAGAGGAACCGGGAGAACAAGCAAAAGAGGAAATAGAGCAAGAAGAAAAAGAAGAAGTACAAGAAGAAAACCTATCTCAAGAAATTGTAGAACCGGGCTATACCGAAGAACATCACGGCGGTGAAGATACTCACAAAAACATTGAAGAATCAAGATCTCCCAGCCGCAAAGGCGTCGCCAAAACACAATCAAAAAGCGCAAAAGAAGATGGAGCCCAAGAGAAAAAACAGGAAGAAAAAGGACAAAAATTAGAGCAAGGAGATAACGGCGGGAAAGAAAAAGAAGCTGGCGATGGTAGCGGCGGAAAAGGAGAAAAAGGACTTGGCGGCGGTAAGCAAAAAGAAAAGCAAGGTATACTCACAGAAGGAAAGGGTGGATATTCTGCTCGCCAACTAATCGTTGAGCGCAGATATGAACAATATGATAAGGACCAAATTTTGAATTACGAACAATTTATTCGTGTATTATCAAAGCTCACTGCGATTATCGAGGAAGTAACTGAAGTGCCAACAAGAAAACTGGACACTGCAGCGACAGTAAAAAGCATTGCTGAGCACGCTGGTATTCCTGAATTAAGGTGGCGGGAGGAAACTGAAAAAAAACCGAAGGTGATTTTAATGTTTGATGTGGGAGGAAGCACAGACGAATTTCGGCCCATTATGGAAAAACTTTTTGCCGCTGCCAAAGATTACCTTGATGATGTGGAGGTTTACTATTTTCATAATGCAATTTATGGTGAAGTTTGGCCACAAAAAGACGGAAACTACGGCAAACATTTTATCCCGCTGAAAGACATTTTAAAAAAAGATCCAGATAGTCGCATTATTATTGTCGGTGACGCATGGATGGCCGAAGACGAACTTTACGGCGATTATACTAATGAGAGTGGTCATTATTTCCCCTCGGGTATTGATTCCTTTAAACAATTGCAAAAAAATTTTGATCATGTGGTTTGGATTAATCCGATTAAAGAAGTGGAACATGACAAATGGGACGAGTCAGGAACCATAGCAGAGATTAAAAAAATTTTTCCTATGTACGATATGACTCTGCGTGGACTTGAAGGTGCTGTGCAAAAGCTAATACAAGAGTAATACTCTATCACATCATTATAAATATTGCATTCAAAATTTTCCGCTAAGCAAAATCTTATATTATTGTAGCATTATAGTGGGGTTAGGGGGTAAAAAAATATGAATAAGCCAAGTAAAAAATTGGGTTAATTTTTTACGCGGGGTGGAGTATGCCGGCAGTACGCGCCCTTCGGGAGGGCGTAGACTGGGTTCAATTCCCAGCACCCCGACCAATTCAGGCATTTTGAAAATTAGAGCCATTTTGTTTGCTCGCAAAAATCTCAATGTTTTGACGAATCGCAATACTAAACAAAACACGAATCTTTTTGAGCAAAATCCTAAACGAAACACCGTCCAAAAAATCGCCAAGGCGCTTGGCATTTCATTGGCGTTTCAATTGAGGATTTGATAAAATAAACGCGGCGTTGCGAAAAGCATCGGGGGAGGATAAAATATAAGTAATAGAATTAACAAGGTCAAAAAATATTAACTTAAATTTTCCGAAATTGACCTTTGGGTTATATAAGGAAAAGAAAAAAATATGCAAATAGCATACAGCAAAACAAGAGAACAATTTCCACTAAGCGATAAAAAAATTATCAAAAAGACAATAGCAAGTATAATTGTGATTACAATTTTTCTACTTGTCGTTTGGGGACTTTTAGCCTTTGTGTTTGGTTCAATCGGCAAAGAAGCGATTGGCTGGTTAAGAACAGCAACTTTTGGAATTTTCGGTTTTCTGTTTTTAGTTATTTTATTAATTTATCTTTATCAACGTTGGTATTTTGCGGTTTACTTCTATGATTTAACTCCTGATTTTATCCAGATTAAAAAAGGACCAATTACACCACGAGAAATCACGCTTCCCTACGAGCGCATTCAAGATGTTTATGTTGATCAAGATTTGCTGGATAGAATTTTCGGCCTTTATGATGTCCACTTATCAAGTGCAACAATTTCTTCGGGAATAGAGGCACATATTGATGGACTTGAAAAACAAGCCGCGGAAGGATTGCGTAATATTCTTCTTCAAACAGTTCAACAAAAAATTAGTAAAAACAGGGGCGCAAATATTCCAACAGGTAATAATCCAATGAGTTAAATTCTATGAATAAAATTATTACAGAAAAAAATTATCCGGTTCAATGGTTATGGGTTTTTAAATCACTTCTCATCTCTTTATCCCCTTTGATTTTTTCCATTCCTTTTTTCCTTATTATTTTTTATCTGCTGAACGAAACTGGTAAAGATAGTAAACTAAATTTCTTTATTGTTATAATTGTCGGTTTTGCGATTTTTAATTTTATCATAACGATCTTGAGGAAAGCAAATTTTCATTACTCTATTGAGGAAAAATTTTTAACCTTAAAACAAGGTATATTATCAAAGCAACAACGACACATTCCCTACGGGGTTATCCAAAATCTTTTTGTTAAACAAGGTTTGTTCGACCGAATTTTTGGGCTTGCTTCTCTGACGATTGAAAATGCCTCGCAGGGCGCCGGAGCCTTAATGGCTCCGCAACAACAAAAAGTTTTTGGGTTGCGCATTGGAGCTCAAAAACGCCAGCAAGTTGAAATAATCGGATTTTCTGGAAATAGAGTTAGTATTCCCGGGCTTACCAAAGCAAATGCCGAAAGTTTGAAAACTATTATTTTACAAAAAATGAAAGAAAATCCAATTGAAGATAGTCAATCCGGATTGTGATATTTCTTAAGCGGCGCGCCAATTTCACTGGCATACCCCGAAGTACAGCAAAGCTGACTACGAGGTAAACAAAAATTCTTGCTTTTTGCTTGCCCCGTAGCAAGCCGAAGGCTTTGCTATGGGGCCCGCCCGAGTGTTCAGCTTCGATTCTCCCCCGCGGCTTCGCCTCTGTCAGAAGCAAAGCACAAAGCAAAACAATCTTCTCTTTTTCTTTTGGTTTGGCGCGCGAAAAATTTCTTCTAAATTGACGATTTATTGAAATGAAAATATGAGCAAATCATTTACTATTCACGACTTGCCAAAAGAGGAACGCCCGCGCGAGCGGTTAGTTAAGTTTGGAGAACAAGCGCTTTCATCCCAAGAATTGTTGCAGATTATTTTAGGCCGAGGCGTTGCCGGCGAATCAGTGGCAGTTACGGCGCAAAAACTACTATCGCAATTTGGCAGTCTACAAAAATTAGCCGAAGCGGGTATTGAAGAATTATCCTCAATTAAAGGTATTGGCTTGGCAAAAGCAACACAAATAAAAGCCGCGTTTGAAATTGGCCGCCGGCTTTCCACTCAGACTCCTTCTTACAAAAGCAAAGAACTTACCGATCCGGAAAAAGTTTATCAGCTAATAAAGAGCAAAATCAAAGATTATCACAAAGAACATTTTTATATTATTGCTCTCAATAGTAGAAATCACTCAATCGCCGAAGTTTCAATTGGCAGTCTTAACGCCAGCATTGTCCATCCTCGCGAAGTCTTTGCGGAAGCTATTAAAAACAAAGCCGCATCAGTTATTATTGCCCACAACCATCCCTCCGGCGACCCCGAACCATCAGACGACGATTTAGTATTAACCAGAAAATTAGTAGGGTCCGGCAAGATTTTAGGGATAGAAGTGATAGACCATATTATTGTAGCCAAAAATGATTTCTTTAGTTTTAAAAATAAGGGGTTAATCTAAAACTATGGCAAAAGAAAATAGAAAATCAGAAATTGAAAAATTGAAAGCCGAAGTTGAGCGGTTGAAAAAAGAATTATAATATAAAAATATGCCAGACCAATTTTACAAATCGCAAAAAGAAGAAGTTAATTCAGGACAAACAGGCGGTGTAATGCGCGAAAGTGATAGTAGGATGATTATTGATAGAAAACTTCGTGATGCTGGTTGGAATATTGAAAATAAAAATCAAGTTTCTACAGAAGAACCGTCTAAAAAAGGAAGGGCAGATTATTTATTAAAAGATAGGAGAGGAAGGCCTTTGGCAGTAATTGAAGCAAAAAGATTTTCAATTGAACCGGAAATTGGTAAACATCAAGCGTTAGAATACGCTGAGAGTTTTGGCGCAGATTTTATTTTTCTTTCTAATGGCGAAGATATTTATTTTTGGGATTATAAAAATCGTCCAGAACAAAAAGTGATTAACTTTTTTTCTCAAAAAGATTTAGAAAGAATTTTAATTTTAAGAAAATCAAGAAAACCAATTTCTATCATACCAATACCGGATGAAGTTTCTATTCGCGGACAAAATAGAAAAATTCGTCCATATCAAAAAGAAGCTCTTCAAGCAATGGACAGAGCGATAGAAGCTGGCAAAAGAAAAATGTTAGTGGTAATGGCAACTGGCACGGGAAAGACTTTAACTATTGCTCTTCAAATAAAAAGAATGTTTGACGCAGGCTTAATTGGAAAAGTCTTGTTTTTGGTTGATAGAATTGAATTAGGAAAACAAGCGCAGGAAACTTTTAATGAATATTTAAAAGATTATCCATCAGAACTTCTTTATGGCGGTAGGCAAAAGAAAGAAAGCATAATTATCATTGGCACGCTTCCAACAATTTATTCTCAATTACAAAATTTTACCAGTGGTTATTTTGATTTAGTCATTTCCGATGAGGCGCATCGTTCAATCTATCATCTTTATAAATCTGTTTTAAATCATTTTGACGCTATAAAAATTGGGCTTACCGCAACACCTTCAAGATTTATTGATAGAAATACTTATCAACTTTTTGATTGTTGGGACGAAAAAGAACAAACAGGAAAACCTACTTATGTTTATGGCCTTCGGCAAGGAATTAAAGAAGGCTATCTTGCTGGTTATGATATCGTAAGAATTGATACAAAAGTTTCTTTAGAAGGGGTTAGATATGAAGAAGAAGATTATAATCCAGAAGATTTGGAAAGAGTTATTAATGTGCCGGATAGAAATAGGCAAATCGTAAAAGCTTATAAGGAAGATGAAGAAAAACGTCAACCTAAAAAATACAGAAAAGCGCTTGTTTTTGCTGTTACTCAAAAACACGCGGCTCAATTAGTATATTATTTTAATCAAGAATATCCGGAATTTAAAGGTCGTTTTGCCGAAGTTATAACTTCAAACGTTCCAGATGTTGATCAGGCTATAAAAAGATTTAAACAAGAAGATTTGCCCTATGTGGCGGTTTCTGTTGGGATGTTAGATTGCGGTTTTGATGCGCCAAAAGTTGAAAATATTTTAATGGTTAGGCCAACAAAATCTCCGATTTTATATCAGCAAATGAGAGGCAGAGGTTCTAGACTTTGCCCAGAAATTAATAAAATCTCGTTTAGGATTTACGATTTTGTCGGAGTTACGCGCGATTTTAATGATGAAAGCTTTAATCCTTATTCAGAAATTTTAGAGCATCGTCGCGGTATTCCTTGGGGCACTGAACCAGAAGAATTAACTCAAGAAGAAAAAGAAATCCCGGAAAATATCAAAAAGGTATTTGTGCAAATTCCTGAAGAAGCGCCAGAAAATATAGATATGGTAGTTAAACGAGAATATGTAGAAGTTGGTCCAGAAGGCGAAAAAATAGATAAAGCTGAAATAGATCCGTTAATCAAGAAAATAAAAGAGGGTCAAGAGTTAACAAATGAAGAAATTCAAGAATTATCAGAAAAGCTTAATTCCCCCGAATTTTATTTCAACGAAGCAAATTTAAAAGCCGCTTATCATTATCCCGAAGGCACTCTTTCAGAATTTGTTAAATCTGCTTTAAAAATTTATGAATTGCCAACCCAAGAAAAAATTAAAGAAAATAAAATAAATGATTTATTTGAATCTTGGTTAATTGAAAAGAATTTTAATAGTGAACAGGTAAAAATTTTAAGAATGTTAAAAACTCAATATTTAGTTAATAAAGAAAAAATTGATATTTCAATTTTTAGCGAACCTCTTTTTCTTAATCAATTTGGAGGATGGCCAACAATTGTTAAATTATTTGGCGAAAAAGAAATTCAAGAAAACATTAAAGAGTTAAACGAAAAGGTTTTTGTAGTATAAAAATATGGATGAAAAAATAATAAAATTACAAGAAGAATTTAAGCAAAAATTAAACGTTTTAAACGATTATCTTTTTGCCAGCGGCTTGCCAGACCCTGTAACGAGAATACAACAGATTACTTTACTTTTCTTTTTGAAAATGCTTGAAGAAAGAGATAATGCTTTAGTAGAAGAAGAAAAAATAACCAAAAGAGGATATAAATCTATTTTTGAGGGGAAAAATAGCCAATATCGCTGGTCAGAATTTGTTTATAAAACAGGTAAAGAACTTTTAGAATTTGTTCGTGATGATGTATTTGATTTTGTAAGAAATGTTAGCGGTCATAATAATATTAAAGAAATATTTCGCGAAGCTCGTTTAAAAATTGATGATCCATCAACACTTAAAAGAACTTTAGAAATTATTGATGAAATAAAATTTGAACAACTTGATGCTGATATTAAAGGTGATTTATATGAAGACATATTAAACCAGATTGAGCATGCCGGAAAATTAGGTCAATTTAGAACTCCTCGTCATATAATTCGCTTTATAGTTGAAATGGTAGATCCTAAAATTGGTGAAACTGTTTTTGATCCGGCTTGTGGCACTGGTGGATTTCTTATTATTAGTTATGAACATATTAGAACAAAAAATTCTTCAAAAGAATTAATAACTCCGCATAACGGAGGTTTTCGCGGTCCAGGAGATAAATTAAGCAAAGCTCAATGGAAATTTTTGCAGAATGAAACATTTTTTGGGCAAGATGTTGATCCGGAAATGGTGCGATTAACTTTAATGAATTTCTTTTTGCATGGTCTTGAAGAATCAGATGTTAAAAGAAAAGATACTGTGGCCGGAGCAGAAGATGAAGAAGATTTAAGAAGATATGATGTTATATTAACTAATCCGCCATTTGCCGGAAAAGTTGATAAAGAAAGAATTAAAAAATCTTTACCAGTAAAATCAACCAAAACTCAAGTTTTATTTTTAGGTTATGTCATTGATTCTCTAAAGCCAAATGGCAGAGCCGGAATAATTTTGCCAGAAGGCACTCTTTTTGGCACAAATAGAGACGATAAAGAAATTCGTCGCTATCTTTTAGAAAAATGCCAACTGCAAGCAGTTATCTCAATGCCAGCTGGAGTTTTTCAACCTTATGCTGGAGTAAAAACATCGGTTTTTATTTTCAAGAAAAAACCGGTTCCAAAATTAGACGAAAATGAAAAAATTTGGTTTTTCAATATGCAGGGCGATGGATCGTCTTTATCCGCTGCTAAAAAATTTGGTCCTCAATATAGAAACGATATTCCAAAACTTATCGAATTATGGCTTGCCCGCCGAAGCTTCAGCGAGAGCGAGAAGAAAAACACCGCCGTAGAAAAACCCTATTCCTGGTTTACCCCAGTAAAAGAAATAATTGAAAACGATTATATTTTATCAGCCAATGCTTATAATCCATATATTGAAGGAGAAGAAAAAGAATACAGAGACCCGAAGGAGATTTTAGGGGATATAGAGACAGGAGAAAAAGAATTAAGTCAAAAATTTAAAGAAATTAAAGAAAAATTATAATTATGGTTAAAAATTCATTTAAATTTATTTTACCAATTATTGATATTATTAATGTTATAAAAGGTTATTGTGGCCTTAAGGGTTTTAATTTTGAAGAAAAAGAAATTGAAAAAGGCAAAAGATTAGAAATTTCTAATCTAAAAGAGAAAATACCAATAAATATTTATGAAACAGGTACGGTTTTGCTTCAAGGTAGAGAATGCGAGCTTAAAACTACGCTATCTGAATTTCTTGCAGATGCAGAAAGCAACCCAGAAAAATATTTAAAACAGCAAGTAATTAGTGCGGAGACATATAAAACCAGAACAACAATTTATCGAATTGCAAGTAAAAAATTGCAGGAAGAAATACAAGAAGAAATAAAAAAGAAAGGGTTGAAAATTGATGATTTAAAACCACCGGAAAGGACAGGAATTTTATATCGATATAAAATTACTAAATTTCAATTTCAAATAGTAATTACTCAGTTTAATAGTGGCACTTTACTGGTTCAAGGTAAAAATGATAATCTTTGGGATGAAGTTTGTACATTTATAGAAAAAAAGGCTGAGTTTTCTGCGGCAGAAGTTGCAGTACGTTTCATTTCTAAATCACAAAAAGAAGCAGAGCAAATTATTTATCTATTCACAGAGGAACTTATTTTTTTATCTCAAAATCAATTAAAAGATCAATTAAGTAATGAATGTTTAAATTTTCTTGATGAGTGGGATAAAAAATATCTTATCTCAGCTCTTTGTCTTTTAAATATTCAATTAATTCTTCCAGAATACTCTGTCTTAGTAATGCCAGCGGCTAAGGCTTATGAAGGTTTTCTTAAAAAATTACTCATTACTATTCATTTATGCACAAAAAAAGAGACGGAGGAGTTGAATTGGAACTTTGGAAAAGTGTGGAGAAATCAAAAATATAATACTTATATAAAAGCAAATAAATTAAGACAAACAATGTTGGTTAAATTAGAGAATAAATTAGCAGAACATAGACATTTTAGCATGCATAGTAGTAGCGCTATTTTAACTCAAGTTACTAATATTCAAGAAGCGAGAGAGAAAATTTATGATATTTTAGCAACCATTGAAGAGGCTTATCAATTTTTTGTTGTTCGCGGAGGTAAATTATAAATCAATCTTTATTTTTATTAATAGAAAATAAAAGTCGAAAATTATAAATAAAAAATTATAAATTTATGCGACAAAAATTTGATCCACTTAAGAAAATAACAAAGAATAATCTTAAAAAAATACCAAAAGATCAACCCGGCGTTTATGGAATTTTTACTGATAGTGGAAAATTACAGAAAATTGGTAGAGCCAAAAAATCAAGATTGCATAAAAGAATTTTAGAAAGCGCCAAAGAAATAAAGAAAGCAAAAAGAGAAGCAGAAAAATTTGCTTTTATTAATACAAAAACCGTTGAGGAAGCGAAGAAATTAGAAACAAGATTAATTAGAAAGAGAAAACCACCGTTTAATAAAGAAGAGAAAGGCAAATAATTTAATTATGCTTGGTCAATAAAAACCATTAAATCTAAAATAGAAATGAAAAATTTAACAAAGAAAGAGAAAAAAATATTAAATGAGATTAATCAAATTAGAAGTATTATTTATGGTTATAACGAAAATAATCCTGAATGGATTAAAGAAGTAAGACCATATAAGCTTGCTATAGAAAGAGATGAATTAATTAGGAATTTTATTATTTCACACCATTTAATTACTGAGGAGTTTTTGAATACTGAATTACTGAAATATTTTATAAAATATTCAGAAAAATCGAAGCACTATCAAATTTTCGAGAACTTTATTTTAGATAGATTAAGCTATAAAGAAAAAATTGATTTAGCTTATAAAGCTAATGTTATTTCTAATGGAGTCTATAAATTTTTAGAAAAGCTTAATATTTTAAGAAATAAATGTGCTCATAGATGGTTTTTAAAAGATAAAAAAGTAAAATTATTATATGAAAGAAAAGATTTGTTAAACATTAAAAATTTTGAACAATTTGTCGATGATGTTTTTACAGCACACGAGGTATTATGGAATTTATAAAAATATGACTAGCTGGCCAACAAAAAAATTAGGAGAAGTTTAATAAAAATTTAAAATTCAAAATGCAAAAGTCAAAATTACAATTAAAAAGTAGAAAAGTTATAGATGAGAAATTTGTTCGACGGGCTATTCGCGATTGGCTTTTTCGTAATGGTTGGGGTTTTCAATATAAAGAAAAAGAGACTCATGAACAAGGCGTGGATATTCAGGTTAGAGATAATATAACCCCGCATCATTCCCGTTATTTTTTTATTGAAACAAAAGGAGAGTCAAAATCTAAATCAGCTCGCCAAGTTTCAGAAGTTGCTTTTGTTTATTCTCTCGGCCAGATTGTAACAAGAATGAAAGTTGTTGATGCTCGTCATGCTTATAATTATGGTTTGGGTTT
>Ga0078972_1010801_pt1 | contig 16770 bp, 16 predicted proteins | sample YelNatPaOPGAMG01_FD_67568 | JGI IMG/M metagenome (GOLD analysis project Ga0078972, IMG submission 67568) | Hot spring thermophilic microbial communities from Obsidian Pool, Yellowstone National Park, USA - OP-RAMG-01 (SPADES assembly) (version 2) | ecosystem: Environmental > Aquatic > Thermal...
TATATTCACTTCCTGGATTAAGACAAAGAGTCCGTCCTATATAGACATCGCCAGGAGACTCGTGTATGTGCCCGAAAAGACCAAGTTTAGGCTGGTATTTCTCTATAGCTTGGCGAACAGCGGTGCTTCCAACTGGAACTTTAAGTATTTCACCTCCCACTATAATTGGTTGGAACTCTTCGTTTAATTTCGGAGCCAAATCTAACCCGGAGTCAAATGGTGGACAATGAAAATTGAAAACACAATTGCTGATATTTCTGACTTTGGAGGTCAGATCATCTATCTTTTTAGCTAATTCCTCTTCTGTGAACTCTCCATACGTTCGCCATGGAGTTATGTTCGTTGCTCCTATGCTGATCATTTCGTGAAAATCGTCTAATGTTACAACTTTATTTTCTGGGTATGCTATAACATTTGAGTGTTCCAAAATTTTGGCAATTCTTGGATCATCATCATTGCCTGGAACCATGAAAAATTTTACATGTGTACCCTTTAAACGTTCTTCAGCTAATTGAATCCATTCCTCTATTCTTTTAACAACCAGATTAGAAAAAAGCTCTGCAAATCTTTTTCTATTTTCTTTTATTTCCTCAACTTCATTAACTGTGGCTATGTAAGGATAATATCCGCAATCGGAAATTTGCTTTGCCACTTCATTAAGTTGATTATTAGACTTGATGAGTATCTCCGAGCCTAAGAACTTAGTTTTAAAGGTACCATTAGTATTCTTTACAATTGGTACGATCATCTTCCCAGTTAAGTCTCCACTTACAATAACCACTGAAGCGTTGTATATGTTATATTTCACCGCGTTTAGAATTTTCCTAAAACAAGTTTCTGACCCATGTACGTCACAACAATAATATATTCTCGTATGTATCATTATGATCCCTTTTTCCCTATTGAAAAAAGGGAAAATATAAGGCTTATTCGGGAGGAATCAATTTGAACATTTTATCAAATTCTATGCCTTTCTTTATGTTCCATGCGCGGACTGAGTAGTATATGATTACTCCGGCTATTATAACTACTAATGTGGCGATTAATCCTGTTGTTATTGCCCATGACCAAAGTGACATTTCAGGAGTTATTGGTGCAGATCCGTAAACGCCTGCAATTAGATATACTGGGATGATCCATGCTAACTGGAGTATCCCCAACGGAACAAAGGCTTTTTTCCATGGTACTGCCCTATATAGATCTGGTCGTCTTTTTTTCATCACAATAGGAATTATTCCGGGGAATATCAATGAGGTTGACATTAAAAGAGTTGTCCACAATGCATATGAAACGGGATTTACTCCTGTAATAGTCGTCGCGAAGAATATTATCCCCATTAGACCTTCTAGTAGGAATATTTTCATTGGTTGATGAAGTCGAGGATGTACATCAGCGAGTGTTTTGGGAACCATTCTGTCTATTCCCCAAGCAAAAATTTGCCTGTTGATGTAAACCATGCTCGCAGGTATACATAGCCAAGTGCCAAAAACTCCAGCGACCCCTGCAATAAACCATAATGGCCACAGATTTGGTGTTCCTATGGTACATATCAATGCGTTAATAGGTGGCAAACCGAATGGGGCAATGTCAGTATTCCAGAATAAGTAACTCCAACCTATGACGTTTCTATATCCAAAACCTGTGAGTACAAGCCAAACGAAAGGTATCTGGTATAGCATAAAGAACGTCAAAGATCCGATGATCGAAATAGTTAAGCCCTTTTTCACGTCTCCTTTTATCTCACCGCTTATTGTTGCGGAGTACTGGTAGCCCCCTATTACAAAAAGCACGTATCCTAGCAGGCCTATTAATGAGTTAAAAGTTAGAGTTTCATTAGGATTCCAACCGTTTTCAATTGCTCTATTTACAAGCTCCGTTGTAGAGTATCCCAAATACATTTTGAAATTTGATTCAAATGTTGGCATCCCTATGACTACACCAATAATTGTCAAAATCAAGCCGACAATGCTGAATACTGCAAGTGCTGATAAAACTGTATAATATCTTCTTGGAGGTAGCATGCATAAAATCATTGCAAAAACAATTGTTAAAATGCCCAAGATCCACACCGTTGGCGAATTAATAATGTAACCAAACGGCCCTTGTATAACATTGACAATTGACAGGACATCCAATAATTGTTTTAAATTTCTGACGGTTACCCACGCCATCCATCCCCAAACTGGGATCCATGACCAAACTATCATCCAAGAGTTTATGAAGCCCCAGAATGGACCAAGTATCCTTGCAGGTATCACATAATCAGCACCGCTTCTAGGCATAGGCGTTGTAAATTGAATGTACAATATCGCCGTTATATAGCTCAACAGCCCAATTATTAAGCAAATTAGCAAATACGGCGGCCAGCCCAGAATAAGACCTGCGGGAAAAAGCCCGAGATAAGCGACAGACCACGCAAATTTGCTACCCATTATGTTCGCTATATTGAAAAATGCTGCTTTAGTAGCGCTAGCTTCCTTAATTAATCCCGAAGCTTTTCTCGCAAACAATTTCTCTTCATCAGTCATCTCTTATTCACCTACTTTTTTGGTTATTAGTCATTATTCTATTTTTATAAAACTTACTATTTGCGAGCGATGGTCTGTTAGTCGCTGTTAACGGAAACATTAGTTTCAAGTTTCGACGCTATGGAACTGGGATATAAAGGGAATGTTACTCCGAAAGGAACATGTAACAATGCATTAATTGAGAACTTTTCTTTTTGAGTAGTTTTTGTTTCAGCGTCTTGTCTACAATTTTCTCGGCTGGTAGCTCATCTTTCTCCGTTAGCAACAAGTCCGTTAATGGCGACTCTTTTGGCAGCATCTCGGATGCGAACAAAATTTTTAAACAATTATATCCTTGTTAAATAGCAAGTGATTCAAAATTGCCGGGATATGATGAACGCTTATTGAAAGGCGGATATTCCAAAAGAGTTAGCAAACCTGTTGACGAGCACGTTCAAGCTGCTCTTGAAAACTTCTCTGATAAAGCCCGCAAGTTACTTGCGTTCATTCCTCAAGATGAATATTCTGTCGGAAATAAATCCCTGAGAATTCGCTTGGGTTTTTCGGAAGAAGAATATTTGAACGCTAGAAAAGAGCTTCTATATGCTGGCCTTATCAAAACAGGACACGGTCGTGGAGGTAGCGTCAGTAGGACCACAAAAGGGGTCAAGTTCCAAGATTCTGTTTTGAGTCGTGGGTTAACTGCTTCTGATGCTGAGCAAAGGACGAAAAAAGACATAGAACTTGTTTTCATGAAAGATGGAATTGCTATGAAAACTGCAATAGAACTTCCCATTGTTGGCAGATCCTTTCACGAAGAAAAATAGGATATGACAAATTTCCAAGAAAAGGTGTTACTATCACCATAACTTCAGTGGATAGGGTTGTGGATACATCGGGAAACTTGGTTAAGCTTGTTTTCAAAGTGAGTGACTATCGGGTTTCGGAGATGCAAAAGTCAATGCCAATCATAACGGAGAGCGTGTTTGTATTGTCTCAAACCTCACTAAAATATCATTTAATAAGGGTTAGTCCGTATCAACGGCAAATGTTTCCTGGTTACAAAGTACCGTTTATCCTTGATACGGATGTAGGTCGCATTATAACTCGAGTTTCATCTGCGCCCAGAGGTACTTTGAAAGGCAATCCTTTTGCTGGGCAATTCATTAGCAAAAACTTGAAAGATTGGTTTGTTGCCCATCCAGAACTCAAAGCCGGAGACAAAGTGCAAATCGAGACTATTGAAAGAGAGAGGCACTATAGGCTTAAGCTTTTATCCACTCAGTCAACATTGAAACCCATAAGCACACCTTATCTTGTTGATAAGTCTCTATAACCAGAATGCGCGCGCCTTTTCAGCTCGGAGGTTGACCATGGTTATTAGTTCTTTGACACCATGTACTAATCACAGGAATAGGTTTTGGTTTCGACAATTATCGCTTGACAAGTCTTTTAGTGTATTAATTTAATGGATTTTCTTATGATAAATTCATAAGAAATAAATCTGGAAGCAAAGAACTATAAAAAAGGGAAAAATTTGGAAGAATCAAATAAAAATTCAATTCAAGGTGCTAACGAGGTTAAAACCACGTTAGATTTAGCTCAACTAGAAAAGAAATTAAAAAATTTAGAAATACGGTCAAGTGTAATGAATATTCTAGAAAGCGCCATAGAAGAAAACGTTTTTAGTGAATACTTGATCTTTAAGAAATTGCAAGTACTCATAGGACGAGAAGCTGCGAATACTTTACTTTTGATTCTTAACATTAATGATTTGAATATTGTTAAAGAAATGGAAAAAGCTAAGGTTTCAAGAGATGTTATTAGCTTCGTCCTCGAGTTGCTTACAAAGTTTGGGGAGCGCTTAAAGGATAGGCAAGCCGTGGAGGAAGAGCCATTTGTTCTTTCCAGTGCTCAGACAATGGGATATTATCTTCCTGAAAGCGAGAAAATAATGTTTGCTATAAGGTTACGAAGAAATGACGGTGAAAAATTTCATTTCGAAACCTCATTTGAATCGACGATTGAAATATTAAATGCTATCGCTAAGGATATGCTGAACTTTGCGATAACAATAACGAATAGTATGCCCCATGTTAAATTGGCTTTTAGCCGAAAAGAAATTAATGAACTTAGAAGTAGTTTACTTAAACTGTCAAAATCGTTAAGAGTCTAAAATAGCCAACATGATCTTTCAGAAAGAAAAAGTACCATAATACTTGCAAAACTGGATGCGCGTTCTGAAAAAGAGTTAAAAACGAGGTTTCAAAAAATCCATGAGAGAAAACTTCCCGCATTAGTGGAGCGACGATGTTATACAAAGAGTGTCCTGCCGTACTTTCCTCTAAGAGGAGCTATTGTTACAGACATAATTTCCGTATCTGGAAATAGGCTATTTATATCAGAAACAATGGGTCTTTTTCTTAAAAGATGTTTTCTAATTGGTTGAATGGCTCGATCTATTCTTTTTTCAAGCTCTTCCAGTGTTTCGTTGGGATTAACTCTCAAGTCACGAATATCAATTAAATATCTCCTTGAATTTTCCACTCTGCTTTTCCATCCCCATTCCCATCTTATTTCCTCTATTTCAAATGGTATCCTTTCATCTGGAATCCTTTCTATTTCCTCAGCAGATGGTTGACCGCCAAAAGTTTCCCAAACGGAGTCCCATAGTTTATCAGTTTCCCAGTTTCTCAATTCTAGGACAATTTCATAGAACTTTTTTGCATTTTTTAAATCTGCAGAAAGACCGTCATTAATAGTTGGGTCAACCATTCGGCCCCCTCTAACATTTAGCAGATTCTTGGTGAAAAGAAAGACGTGTGCCAAACAAGATTCGAGGCAATCTGAATGTGGGCTCACAATCATAATGCCTAAATCTCTGGTTTTTAGCCCAACCTTTTCTTCGATGTCCAATCCAGAGACGAATGTTGAATTTTTTCATAATCTTTTCCTTTGTTTATTTTCTGACCAAGTTTATTGGCTATTCCTTTTATTGATTCTCTCATAAAGCGTGTTTGTTCTTCGCAAAGCTTTTTCAGTTTTTTACATCGAGTTGCCCCCAAAGTCTTCTCGTAATCTTTCAAATAGCTTAGTAATTTTTGGCAATCCAAGAAAATCTCTTGAAGAAAAAAGTATCCGTAAGTTGCTGGAATTAGTTTGTTCAATAACTCTGGAACTATCTCGCGTATTTCTTTACCTCTAATGATTTCTTTATTTTTCAATAAAATCTTGTACGAATCGTATTTATCCATCGAGCTCTCACCAAATGTGATTTCTAGTATGTTCTCATATAAATTTTTAAAGATGGAAAATTTAAAATACGTATTGTTAAGCATTAATACGTATGCCCAAAACTAAACTCACATTATCTATTGACAAACACGTCCTTGAAGCGGCAAAGCAGACAGCGGATCAGAAACATATTCCTATCTCTCGTTTGGTTGAGAATTTTTTGCGTTTCTTTGCTAGCCCTTATGTTTATTGCTTTAAATGCGGTAGACGATTCAGTGTAAAGGAAGCCAGGATTTGTGCAAAGTGTGGGTGGCTTATTTGTCCTGAATGCAAAGTATGCGGTTGTGGTTTGAAAGAAGAGACGGTCATAGGGATTTTCCATATGAGGAAAGTTTATGAGGACTTGTTGATGGGGAGAGTGGAATAGACTTGAGAATTGAGGCCTTGATGGCGGCGAGAATTGGTATTTTTGCTGCCTTATATGCTGTTTTAAGCCTAATGCCCATTAGCGTTTTTATTGGAGCACCAAGCTTCTTAGCTCTGAGTTTAATAGTTACACCTGTTATTGCTGTATTGCTTAATCCCTTTGAGGCGTTTTTTGCTTCACTTTTTGGCAGCGTTGTTGCTTTATATGCTGCACCTTTTCAAGCAATGTTTGGGCCCTTCACAATTTTATTGCCTGTTGCTGGTTCTACCTTTGGAAGTCTGGCATTTCATAAGGGCAAGATGGGTGCATTGGCGACGACATCTTTTCTGGTAGTTGCAATATCTGCCTATCTCATAAAGAATTTTCCTTTTCCTTACTTTGTTGTGCCCCATTTAATGGCAATATTCTTGGTATTGGTTGTTTCTTTCAAAAAAATGACCCCTATAAATTTGAAAGCACCTTTGTACGCTTTTGTATCTACTATGTGCGAACAAGGAATGATGATGATTTTTGCTGTGCATCTGTTAGGCTTACCATGGCAAGCTTTTGTTGGCATATTGCCCTTGATGGTCTATGAGAGAATAGTGGGAACAATTGGAGCTACACTGTTAGCTATTCCCTTAATGAGAATCGTTTCTAAATACTTCACAAGAGGAAAATTTTAGAAAAGAAAACCGCAACATATATTACAGGATATTAGAAAGTCTTTTAAATTTGATTCTTCTAACCTGATTATCCCTGTGAGGGAAAGGTTTTGAACGAAACATGCTTGCTCGCCCGAACTTCAATTCCAGAGCCAGGCTTTATTGTTTTGGATGGTGGTGACGAATTATTTTTCAACGAGCACGTTTTGAGGTTTTACCGTTATGTTTTAAATGGCTGGAAGCCTTCTGAGAAACCTATTGCCTTGTATTTTGGTTGTTCTCATCATAAACCCTTTTCACAGTCTTTCATTCACATGAAGACTATTAGGATGTTAAAAAAATATGATTTAGATTATTTTGTGCAACAATTTGTCATCTCAGAGCCTTTGACGGTTTGTCCTCGAGAATTGGAAACAACTTTTCCTGCAGCTAATTATAATTTTCCGCCAGAGCGTCTTGGAAAGAGGGGGAAGGAGGAGTTTGTTAAGCGTTTGAGGATTTTTCTTCAGAGACGTGCTTCTAAGGCTTACAAGTATCATGTTGTTTTTGTGCCTAATCATCACAAAGAAATATTTAGTGAGGCTTCAGAGAAGGTGCTGGAGCCAACATATGTGCCTTATAATTTGTATCAATTGCCAAAGCTTCTAATAGTTCTTGAAGGGTTAAAGAAGAAGTGTAGGAGATAGAATGGTTTGTTAGTGGCTCTGGGGACACCCTTGCAAGGAAGACCTCGTCCTTGGGAGCATTTTGAAATTCCAGCTTTAATGGTAAATGCTTACGAAATTATTAAAAGTGAAAAACTGCGCCGAGATATTCAAGCAAAAGGCGGGCTTCACAGTTTTCTAAACTATGATGGAACCATTTTTCTCGATTCCGGCGGATTCCAAGCAATGAAACATGGAATTGACATAGAAATCAGCAAACTCATTGATGTTTACAAGATGGCTGGAGCTGACCATTATTTTTCACTAGATTATCCTTCTCCTTCAGCAAGAAACTCGGAAAAGAGAATCCTTCGAACAATTTCAAATTTTGAAAAGTTAAGAAAATCAATAGAACACGTCATTCCTGTTGTCCATCCAAATATCAAACGAGCCTTAAGAGAATACGAAGTATATAAAGAATACAATTCAGGATACATAGCAATTGGCGGTTTAGTTCCATTAATGTTAACAACCAGAGGTCTTTTAAACGGAAGAAAAAATGCCATCGATTTAATAGCAGAAATGAGAAGGCAACACTTAGGTATGCTTCACATAATGGGTTTAGGAGCTCCGACCGTGATTCCAATACTGAAAACCCTAAAATGTGATTCGACAGACTCTGCAGCGTGGAGAATAAAAGCTGCCCATGGCAAGATAATGTTACCAGACGGAGGAGAACGATACATTTCCAATAGAGACGCAAGTTTTGGAATTATTCCATTAAACAAGGAAGAGAAGGCTCTTCTCAGTAAACTTGAATGTCCAATATTAATTGAGTATGGTTGGAAGGCATTGACAAAGTCATTCGAAATTCGTGCTCTTTTCAACGCATGGATAACCATTTATGCGATGAATAATGAAAGAAATATAAATGGGCCATTCAACAACCTCCTTCAATACGCGCAAGTAAAACATTAATGAAAATTTGATGTATATCAAAAATTAAGGCTTCCATTATTCGCCTATCGTACCTGGATACGTAAAGAAACTCCTTTCCAGAAGCTGTTTGTTAGTAAGCTTGCTGCTGAAGCATACAAAGTTCATATAAGATTAGCATATATGCGTGATTTATTTGAACAGAAATTGTGATTAGAAGCACGTAAGTTTAATATCTCTCAGCCACCTTCTATTCAAATGAAATACGGCGGAAGGTATCCAATGCCTCATGAGAGTCTTGAGGAAATATACAAGTTATATGAATTTAACAAGACCGAACCCGAAACATTGTCATGTTTGATTAAGAGTGCAATAGAAAAGAGTGACGGTATAAGAAACAACTTTGAATTATGTAAGGATCTCGCTAGGACAATACATGAAATTTTTGTTCGAGAGAATTTTGTTCATTCCTTGGAAGTATCCTCGGAGGATGTTGAGAGAGAAATGGGTTGCGTGGGCATCGATGGAAGCTTTCAATGTGTCGGTGGCCTTGGTGGAATATGGTATACCCCAATTAGTTGTTCACGTATACTCTTCAAAGGTTTTATGGATAATAACCCGGAGGTTGAGGTTGCCGCAGATATTCACGATATCAATGAAATTGAGTACCCTGCTGTAGAGAAAGAAGCGGAGTTTCGAATGCTAGTCGGCGAGACGAAAGCGATCAATGAATGGCTCTCGAAAGGCGCCTTATCTCCTCAAAAGGTGACTGTGTCCATCGATGGTCCTATAGTGGATCCCCCATGGTTTTCTAGTGACAAAAGATATAAAGAATATCTAGAAGATCGATGCGACGTTATCAAGCGCTGCATCGAAAAGAATGTTTTGTTAATTGGCTGTGTGAAAAGGATATTCGGTAGATATCTAATAAATAACATCAGGGATAAACTAGCGAAAAATGACCAAGAAAAAGAGAGAGCTAAGCAATTCATTTCTGACGCCCATCTAATTTCATTTGTGTTTACAAAACTGTCGATGGAGCACCCAAACAAGGTATTCCATACAACTCCCATCAGCGTAAGCACCACCGATGAAACTCATGAGGCATATCTAAAAGAAGGGATAGATGTATTTACAGTCTTCATGCAGAAGGACTTGACTTCTGCCCCAACGCGCTTGGATATACCGGTTTTGTGCGGCAAATCATCGGATATCTCGGAAAGAACTGCCAAGGCTGTTAAGATTTCCGCACTCTGGACCCTTCCAGGCCAAAACTGGCCTTTACCGATAATCTTGGCCCACTACAAATGTAACATTCGAAAGGGGTGTGCAGAAGTATTATACAACGAAATGATCACCAGAACAACTTCACCTAATCTATTTGATAATATAGTTAAAGTAAAACAGGAAGTGAGAACATGAAGCCCTTGGGTGTTATTCTGACAGAAGCTTCAACACAAGTTGCAAAGTGTCAACTATTCGAACATGCTGAAAAAGGCAAGATCAGAGAGGGAATGTTCCTCCAAGTACATACGACAGGAGAAAGAAAAATCCTTGCTCGCGTGGCAAGTATAATTCCGCAAAACGAATTTTTCGTAGCTGGCGATGCTTGGACAGAAGCACGCAGAAAACAGCAGGAAATCCCAACCAATCTAGCAAGAAAATATGAGATATGCGAGCTTGAGTTATTAAGGGAAGTCCCAGGACTAAGTGAAGTTTCAATTCCACCATATCCCGGAGACAAAGTATACGAAATCGATATTTCAAAAGACGTAAAGACAATTTTTGGCATAAAAAAAGATGACGGCATTTTATGGTATGGCTCTCTGCTCGGATATGAAGAGGCTCCTATTCCTTTGACAATAGAAGCTATCCCAATGCACTTTGCTGTTTTTGGAGTCACGGGTAGTGGAAAATCGTATGATGTTGGCGCTTTAATAGAAGAGCTTGTCAAAATTCCTGCAGGCAACAACATTATACTCTCGATGCCGATGATAATTATCGACTCAAATGCAGATTATGTAGACTATCACACTTTTTTCAAAGAGAAAGGAAGTTTCGGGGCATGTCCTTCAGTCACAAGGTATGTTTTCCCTAATTCACCTATAATGAGGACCTATCAAAGCAGCGTCAGACCAATTGCTATAAACTTGAACAATTTGTCAATACGAGAACTGGCCGAGCTTATAGTTACATATTATAGCGGGGGAGAAAAAAATGAGTTGCAGATCACCGGAGTCGAACTACTAATAGAAAACATGATATTCCGAGGAGACATAGCTGATGGTAGCTTTCAGACCATTTTCACAAATAATGAAACCTTCGATCGGGCAAAGTCACGTCTAGCAGCTCTTAGCGCCAGAAACACGCCTATACATAGCGCAACAGCGGCTGCTATACAGAGAGGCTTGGAGAAGTTTCGAGAAATAGAAAATCAACATAGACTTCTATCGACCAAACCCTTTCTGGAAAAGGAGTTCATCGATGATCTCACTACAAACCGTGGGATAGCTATCATAGATTTTTCAGCAGATGGCGCCCCTGGCATTCCCCTTTCAATCAAACAACTCGTTATATCCTATTTGTCATCAATTCTATATCTGAGATTTACGCACTATAAGACTGAAAGAGAAGAACGCTACTTGATTTTTCTTATGGAAGAAGCTCAAAACTATTGCCCAAACCTATCAAGATATGACGTAGGATACAGTCTAGCACGTGAGAAGCTTGCAACTATCGCAACCCAAGGTCGCAAGTTTGGATTGAGTCTTTGCTTAGTCTCTCAGCGGCCTTCATTCATAGATCCCGTAGTATTGTCTATGTGCAATACTTTCTTTATTCACAGAGTTGCGCCGGATGACATAAGCTATATAGTACGGGCATGCGGAGGATTGCCAGCTTCTATGGAACGAAGACTCACGAGGCTTGAGTTGGGTGAGGTTATAGTAACTGGTCAAATGAACATGGCGCCGTTCCCGATTGCTATCAAAATCCCCAGAAGAAAAATGGTTCCTGAACATGTTGCAGGGAAAACAGACGTTCTTGGAGGCTTGAAGAGGCTATCAAAATGATGTCAGTAGACAAAGAAGTAACCAAGAAGTATGTTCAGTTACCCCCTCCACAAGCAGTTCCATTCACAGGATTTAGTTTTGCAAAAATAGAAAGTAGAGAACCTGTGGCGAAAAAATTAAAGACGTTCATGAAGAGAACTAGAGAAGAGAAGTTCTTCAACACTGCACTTATAATAGCCGAATGGGGAGAAGGAAAATCCGATTGTTTTGAGAGGTATTTGAAACAAGAGGCTGATGAAAGAGGGGATTATGCATACTTGGTTTCCACTTCAACCATAGTCAGTAAGTTGTCTAGAGCAGAAACTCTATTCCCGCAAGGCCCCCCTGAGAGTGTCACTTTGACTGCATGCATATTCTATGCATTGAGAGACGAGTTGGATCTGAGAAATGAGGATTTATCCAAGTTTCCTGACTATCAAGAGTATAAAGAACCATCAAAATATATTGAAGAGGTTTTGACTAGACACCTAGGTAAAGAAAAAAATGTAATATACATTTTCATCGATGAATTTGAAGAAATACTTGCCCAGAAAAGCGAAATTCAAAAAAAGTTTATGTCTGGCCTAAAGGAGCTCTTGAATGGACAATTGAAGATGGTTCACCAAGGTGGGAAGTTCGCTGGGCGCCTTCATTTCATTCTGGCATGTACCCCACACGCTTACAACAGAATTAGGGCAGATGTGGATTTAGCTCAGATATTTGGCGCCCTTGATCAACGCTTAAGCTCAAATAGGATAGATCTCCCTGAAATTGGGAAGGAAGAAGCGTTCAAGTTTCTCATCGATCTCTTGAGGTTTTGCTATAAACATTCGCTTCCCGAACCGCTGCCATTCAAGAGTTCAGGCATTCTTAATGGTATTTTCACGATATCCCAGCGAAATTTGAGAAGCTTAGTGCAGTTACTGACAGATCTTCTGAGCGCGGCTGCTCTAGATGGCCAATTACGTGTAGTGGACTTTGAACATTTCTTGAACACTTTGAAAGGCAAGCCTATAAGCGTGTACGGCTGTTCTACGCAATGTATTGACAAAGATCTTCTTATTAAAATTGAGTCTGCACTAGGTAGCATTGGACGCGGACAAGAATACATCAAAATATTCCGGCTTCTAGCAGGCGAACTCAAAGCCTTTTCAGCTGAAGAAGTGTATTCAAGGGTAGGCGTGAAAGACGCAGTCTATCGCATTAATGAAATAAATCAAGAACTCAGGAAAATAGGAATATCTCGTTCTATAACTCGCCTTAATCCACTTAAGGAAGATGTGACCATCGAGCAAGTCTTGGATCAATTAAAGCCTATTGAAAATCAGATCTTGCTAAGTACTGGAAGAAGAATACCAATAGAGTTGTTCAAGGATGAGACAATTCAAATTGAAATAGACTCCACCGGCGGGATTTATCAAAAGATGTTCATTCCAACCGAAAAAGAAGAATTACAGAAGATTTTTGATCTGCGTGAAGAAGAGGCTGAAAACATATATCGTATTCTGTCCAAGAACTTTATAGATACCGCTGCCTCACGTCATTTCAAGTTATCTAAAGAGCTAAGTGACCAGTTGTTTCCGTCCCCCTTAGTCTTGCAATTGGACTTCATACATGACAGACCAAAGCGAATGGAGCTCTGGCGCAAAGCCATGAAAGAGTTAATGGAGAGAAATATTGAACTAAGAGACAGCTTAATTGAAGTCATTAATACAGAACCTGACTTCAAAATTGTCTCAAGTAATGGCGGATACAGCTTAAGATATACACTCCCGTCAAGAATACAAGTGGACCTCCCCTGTGTGATCACCGTCATCACCGGACGAGTATCAATGAACGACGCGGAAAACATCAAAGAATTAGTGAAAAAGGAGAGATTCGGTCTGCTATTGCTTTTCCATGTAGGAGAGATTGAGGAGAACGCTCACGCGGAGCTCCAGAGCATACCAAATGTATTGGCAATTCATCTCAGACCAATAAGAGCTCAGCAATTGATAGCCTTGTCATTGGCTAGGCAAGAACGGGCAGAATTGAACAATACAATTCTTGACGGACGACTCCGAGAGATACTTTACGAACTGGATTTCGGTCAGGAGTTTGGCAAATGGCTTGAAAAATGCAGAAGAGAAGGACTACTTATTGAAGATCTTAAGAGGCCGTCTGGAACATCGGAAAAAACATTAGTTCAAGCAATGACTTATTATATTCAGACAATAGAAGAGGATCTGACACTTCAAAGAGTTTTTGAAGAAAGCAAGAAACTAGAAGGTCTAACGTTATATGGAGCTGGAAAAAAGCCTTCTTTTGCTCCACTAGATATAGAAAATGCAGAATCTCTAAATGAATACAGAGAAGAACTCTGTCTAAATGGTTTTCTCCAACAAGAGAAGAAAGGGGACAAAATCCTAACTACAGCTATTGAAAAGAGAATACTTGAAAATTTGCGCAAGAGACAACTCCCTGTTGATGAAATGGAAAGACGTTTTATGATTCTAGCTCAGAATGAGAAACTTCTGGAGCAAGTCTATTTACCTGTTCTGGAAACCAAAGGATTGATTCAAGTTGCCAATAACGAGATAGTTCCAATAGATGTGGAAGGAAAGAGCAGAAAAGTTCAACAAAGGATAGAGCACTACAAGCAAAGACTTGCGGAGAAGGATTCCAGTTGGTGGACATATGCTCATATATGCATTAGCAAAGAGAGAGAAGATCGCATTATTACGCTAAGCGATTTTGATTCCTATGTGCAAGGTCTTCTTTCGAAACTGAATTCCCCAGCTGTCAAGTATGATGAAGAGAAGTACTTACGAGCATTGCGTCTGATTGATGAGCTACTATCATATTTTGAAGAAACACTTGAGCCAATGATGTCAGATGCTAATAACAAAGGCCAAGAGCTTAGCAGAGATCTAAAAAGCAAAGAAGAACAGATAGAAACAGCCATAGACTCTATTCTTCAGTTCTATAATAGCTATTCTGAAAAGAAATATACCCGAAACGATGTTGAAGACTACGTCAAACTAAGAGCCTCTTATGACGATTTTGCGCAAACATCCAAGGCAGAATACAAAAAAAGCGACATAGAAGAAGGATTAGAATATATCTCTACAATTTTTGAGCCTCAACAGAAATACGAAGGTGTTCCAAAGTACTTTCACTATACGCGAAGCAATGAGAAAGCCAGTTTCTTTAACTACAAAATCTACAAAATGGAGGAAGCTGAACGTGGATTCTTGACCCGCTACAAAGAGGTTGAAGAGGCAGTAAATCGTATTTTTACCGAGATACGCAACTTGCGTAGTTTGGGTGATGAGAGCAAAGCAAAACTTCTAAAATACTCCATCACTGAAGAATATCCCCTTTCATCCGCACTTCATCAAGCCTTATTAAGCTATCAAAAAGGCACTACCAAAGCTTCGCCTCTCAAAGTTCTTAAGCTCGATGACATTCTGGTTTTCACCAGAAACTTGTTTGAGACAAGCAAGAATTTTAACGCAAAAATCAATGACGCTCTTGAGACCCTCGAGCAATTAATCAATAGAGAAAAAACATGGCTTGTAGCAGAAAAAAGCATAACAGATCTTGCCACCAGGACTGTATCTTTCTTTGATGGGGGAGGGGAGCTGTTCACCGAAGCCTCAGCCTCTTTTTCGGAAGTAGAACAAATTGTCAAAAATCATGAAGAAAAAGCTGCAGAGTTCAAGAAATCCATCAAGTCGGACAATGAATTGTATGAAATGAATCGGAGAGCAGCACTAGCGTCTAGAGAACTTGAAGAACTGATCGAGTCCCTAGGAAAACAACAGACATGCCTCCAAAAGCTCTTCGAAAAGTGCGTGACTATTCTTAAGAAACATCGAGAGAATATTGTCAGATTTCTTGACGTTTTAGAAAAACGTGGGGTTAATGTGACTTTGCTTTCTAAGCCCTTCGAGGAAGTAATAGGACAAGCGATAAGCGACATTGAAGATTATGCCAACAGAAAGGAGACAAAATACACTTGGAAAGAGGTCTTAGAAAATCTTAATAATCTGAGGGCAGGGCTCTATAATGAACTAAAGAATATACTCAGCGAAGGTCAATTTAACGTTCTGTTGGCGTTAGCAGAGGTTTCTGCAGAACAAGAGTGGTTTGATCTGGCGGTCTTAAGTCAGAATTTAGCTGCCAGACTTAACATGACTGAAGTTCAGATTAACAACATAATAAAATCTTTACTTGAAGCTAAGATGCTAAAGCAAGGTATCTCATTACCTATTTAGTGAGTTGTTGTTATATTTGGTAAAATATAGATCTTTGTTTCATAATGTTTTAGTATTATCGGTAAATCTTTTTTGGCGAATTGATTGAGAAGACAAAAAATAAAAAGAGCCCTATTGCGTCTGAAAATGAAGAAGAGAGGTTTTATTGTTCTGTTTGCGGTCGGGAAATCAGTGAGGATGAGTATGACAATTATGACGGCATGTGTTGGGAGTGTTGGGATGACCAGATGACTGAAGAAAGCGAAGACTTGTTCGGAGACGTAATGTAAAATGAATGAGGAAAAAGTTTACGAGTGCATGAGGTGCGGCAGAAAAATCACAGAAGAAGAGTATGAGGCATACGAGGGCTTATGTGAAGAATGCCACGAAATCGAAATAGACGAACTCGACTACGAAGACGACGATTACTAAAAATCTTCAACTAAAGTATGCTAATCTTTTCAAACAGCCTGAAATCTAAAGCATTGCAGCAGTGTCATAAGCCTTCTCTGCTAATCTTTTAACACTTAGCAACTCTTTTTCCAGCTTAACTATTTGTTCTTTAATAGTTTCAATCTCAGCCTTCAATTCCCTATACTCTTCAGTCTCCACACACTTCACCCTAATAATTTCTGATGTACGTTAATTTATTAGTAAACTGCCGATATGGATTTCTGCCTTTTACATTATTTTGTTATGTTTGATGACTTTTTAAATGAGTTTCATCAAAGCGTAATTTCAGAGTTTCTTATTTTAGGTTTAACATGGTCTCCGATGTCAAGGGGGTTACGGCTTAAGTTTCAATTGCTTTGGGATAATTTTCTGTTAGTTGCTGCTAATGGAAGGCTTCTGTAATTGTTTTTTGGTTTTTGTGTTTTCCAGTTGGGTTATGAGGCATAAGTCTTCTATGCTGATTTTTAGTTTTGAAAAGTCTGGTTTCATGTTGAACTTCTTCAGCGTGTAGGCAGCTACCGTGTCGCCAAGCCTGTAGCTTATGGGCTGTTTACTTATAATTTTGAAGGCTACGAGCTTACGCGCCAGCTTCCCCGCATAGTCAGCCAGAAGCCAGTTTTCCCTCTGCCCCATAACA
>Ga0078972_1010802_pt1 | contig 16768 bp, 19 predicted proteins | sample YelNatPaOPGAMG01_FD_67568 | JGI IMG/M metagenome (GOLD analysis project Ga0078972, IMG submission 67568) | Hot spring thermophilic microbial communities from Obsidian Pool, Yellowstone National Park, USA - OP-RAMG-01 (SPADES assembly) (version 2) | ecosystem: Environmental > Aquatic > Thermal...
TAGAAAAAGGAAAAATTTCTAATTCAGAAGATTTCTTAAAAAATCTTTCAGGTAAGATACAGTTGAGGAATATCTATAAGTTATTTGGAAGGTATATTTTCTTTTATAGTTTAAGGCCTTAAAATATGAAAATATTAGTTATAAATGAGCCATTTGTTAAGGATTTCTGCCGTACTCAACGCTGGGCAGCGAGAACAAGAGGAAGGGTATTAAGGGCTCCTGATTGGTTAGCTTATGCTACTGCAGTATTAGAAAAGGCTGGTTTTAATGTGAAATTGATAGATATGGTAGCTAATAATCAGACAAAAAAGGACTTGCGTATTTTGATTAGAAAAGAAAAACCCAATTTCGTTATTTTAGATTCTACCACTCCATCGATATATTCAGATATCGAATGTGCTAAGATTGTAAAAGAAGAATCCGAAGCAAAGGTAATTATGGTTGGGCCGCATATCTCTGCTTTACCTAAAGAGACGCTTAGTATGGCAGAGGGAGCTATAGATATCGCTTGTATAGGTGAATATGATTATACGGTTAAAGAGATAATAGAAAATTATCCTAATTTAGAGAACGTCTTAGGTATCGCTTATTATGATTGTGGTGTTGTAAAAATTACTGGCCGGCGACCCTTAGTTGAAAATTTAGATGAACTACCTTTTCCGGCTTGGCATCATTTAGATTTAATGAAGTATTTTGATGGAGGAAAACTCTATCCTTATATTGATGTTATTTCAGGAAGAGGTTGTCCTAATCAGTGTATATTTTGTCTTTGGCCTCAAGTGATGCATGGAACTCGATATAGATTAAGGAGTCCTAAAAATGTAGTGGATGAGATAGAATATGATATAAAATTATGCCCTCAGGTTTTAAAAGGGGAGTTTTTCTTTGAAGATGATACATTCACTGTGAATAAAGAAAGAGCGATCTTAATTTGTGAGGAAATCCTTAATCGTGGATTAAAAATAACTTTTTCTGTAAATGCACGTGTTGACAATGCTGATAGAGAGATGTTTAAAATGATGAAAAAAGCTGGATGTAGGGAACTATTAGTAGGGTTTGAGTCAGGAGTACAGCAGATTTTAAACAATATGAATAAACATATAACCTTAGAACAATCGATAGAATTTATGAGATTAGCGAAAGAAACAAAACTACAAGTCCACGGATGTTTTGTTATAGGTTTGCCTGGAGAAACAGAAGAGACTGCAAAAAAGACTATAGAGTTTGCATTAAAACTTGGTATGGATACTATACAGTTTTCAGGTGCAGTACCATTTCCAGGAACAAAATTTTTTCAGATGTGTGAACAGAATGGTTGGTTGATAACTAAAAGTTGGGATAAATGGCTTTATTCGGGTGAACAACAAGGTGTTGTTTCTTACCCATGGATGAGTCAAGAAAGAATAAACTATTATGTTGATTTAGGGCTAAAAAAATTTTATTTCCGACCTCTTTATATATTAAAATTTATTTTAAAAACTCGTTCCTCATCCGATTTTTATCGTAAGTTTAGGGGAGCAAAAAATTTTCTTTCTTATCTTTTAAAAAGATGAATACACCTTATGTAAGTATAATTATTCCTGCAAGAAATGCTGAGAAAACGATAAAAAAATGCCTCGATTCAGTTTTGAATTTAGATTATAAAAATTATGAAGTGATAGTTATCGATGATGGTTCAGAAGATAGGACTCCAGAAATATTAGAAAATTATAAAGATAAAATAAAAATAATAAAAAACATTAAAGCCTTAGGACCTTCTCAATCAAGGAATATGGCAGTTAAAGAAGCGAAGGGAGAGTATCTTGCTTTTACTGATGCGGATTGTTTTGTAGATAAAAGTTGGTTAACCGAACTAATTTCTGGATTTAAAGAATCTAAAATTGTTTCTGTAGGAGGAATACAGGAGATCCCTAAAGATGAGACCGAATTTGGAAGAAAAGTATCTGAATTTTTTAAAAAGATAGGTTTTATTAGTGATTATATGCATATAGCTAAAAGGAAAGAATCTGTAGAAGTAAATCATAATCCATCCTGTAATGTGATGTATAGAAAGGATATCTTTTTAGAAGAAAATGGATTTTTAGAAAATTTATGGCCTGGTGAAGATGTAGAGTTAGATTATCGCTTAAGGAAAAAAGGCTATAAAATCATTTTTAATCCTAAGGCAATTGTTTATCATTACCGCCCAAGTAATTTGAAATCCTTCTTAAAGATGATGTATCGTTATGGTTGGGCGCAAGGGTTTTTGGTAAAAAAGTACGGAATATTTAGAAAAATTCAGATTTTGCCTTTTTTGACTTTAGGTATATTTCTATGTTTTTGCATCGCTCTTTTTTATATGAACATTTATTTATTGCTCTTTTTTATCTTTATTTTTCTCTTTCTTATATTATATTTCAAATTTGATCTTTATATTTTGCCCGTTTTTTTAAGTTGGCATTACGGTTTTTTAAATGGAATATTTTTTAAAGAAAATAATCTTCATAAATATGAAGATAAGGACGATTGATTGGAAGAGAAATTCTTTGGTGATTATTGATCAGACATTGCTTCCTGAGAGATTAAAGTATCTTTCTCTTTCCTCTTTAGAGGAGGTAATCGAGGCGATTAAGAATATGCGTATTCGGGGAGCGCCTGCCTTAGCGGGGATAGCAGCTTTTGGTCTATATTTAGGGATAAGAGACTCTAAAGCAAAAAACTACCCTGAATTTAAAAAAGAACTTAAAAGATGCGCCCATCTTATTGGCTCAAGTAGACCAACTGCGGTAAATCTTTTTTGGGGACTTAACCGTCTTTTAGACAAAGCCCAAAGTAATAAAGAAAAATCTATCCAAAAGATAAAAAAGATATTACTTAAAGAAGCAAAGAGTATTTTAGAAGAAGATAGATATATCTGTAGAAAAATAGCAAAGATAGGCGCAAGGATTATTAAAGATAACGATAGGATTTTAACTGTCTGTAATACGGGAATTTTGGCAACCGTTGATTACGGTACCGCTTTAGGACTAATCTATGAAGCAAAAAAACAAGGAAAGAAAATTAAAGTTTTTGCCTGTGAGACAAGACCTCTTCTTCAAGGAGCGCGCCTTACTACTTGGGAACTTATGCAGAATAAAATCGATGTAACTTTGCTCTGCGATAATACCGCAGGATATTTGCTGCAGAAAAAAATGATCGATAAAGTTTTGGTAGGAGCAGATAGGATCGCTTTAAATGGTGATACCGCAAATAAAATCGGAACTTACAGTTTGGCGGTTTTAGCAAATTATCATAAAATTCCCTTCTATGTAGTTGCTCCTTTATCGAGTTTTGATCCTTCAATAAAAGATGGGAAATCTATCATTATAGAAGAAAGATCTCCTTATGAAGTTACCCATTTATTTTTTAAAAGACCGATCGCTCCCAAATCTGCAAAAGTTTTAAATTTCGCTTTTGATGTTACCCCCAATAGATTAATCACCGGTTTTATTACTGAGAAAGGTATAATCGAAGCCCCTTTTGAAATAAATATTAAGAGATTTTTAAAATGAGAATAAGCAGGATTGGTGAATTCGGTTTAATTGAGAATATAAAAAAGTGGATAAAACATAAAGATATTTCAGTTATAAAGGGGATAGATGATGACTGCGCAATAATTGAATTTGATAAGAAAAATTATCTTCTTTTTTGCTGTGATATGTTGGTGGAAGATGTGGATTTTACAAGAGAAATACCTTTTTACTTAATTGGTAAAAAAGCCATGGGTGTAGTTTTAAGTGATATCGCTTCCAAAGCGGGTATACCTAAATATAGCTTAATTTCCTTAGGATTACCTAAAGATATTACTTTAAATTCGATTAAAGAATTATATAAGGGTTTTAAATTTTGGATGAAAAAGTTTTCTTTTGAAATTGTAGGAGGAGATATAAGTAGAGCGGAGAGGTTAATTATTGATATAAGTATGTTGGGGCGGGTAGAAAAAGAAAAGGTTCCTTTGCGCAGTAATGCAAAATTAAATGATATTATTTTTATTACGGATAGATTAGGAAAGCCCAAAAAGCATCTTTATTTTTTACCCCGCATAAAAGAGGCGAGATACTTAGTGAATAATTTTTCCATAAATTCTATGATCGATATTTCTGATGGTTTAACTCAAGATTTAAATCATATATTAAAACAGAGTAATGTGGGAGCAGTGATTTATGAAAAGCTCATCCCTACTTTTAAAACTAAAAAAGATATAGAAACTATTATTAATCAGGGAGAGGAGTTTGAGTTATTATTTACAGTTACTCCTAAAGAGGCAAAAAGGATTATCGCTAAAAAACTTTATTATCCTATCGGTCAGATTGTTTCTGGAGATTACGGTTTTAAATTAATCGATAAAAATTTTAAGGAGAAAGATATAAGGATAAAAGGTTTTAGGCATTTTTGATGCAGATAAGATCTAATTCCGAATATAAGACCTTTAATTTGGGAAAGAAATTTAGTCGTTTTCTTAAAGTCCAAGATGTGATACTTATCTTTGGACCATTAGGAGCAGGAAAGACTGTTTTTGTAAAAGGGGTTGCTTCGGGTTTAGGAGTGCTACCAGATGAAGTGAGAAGTCCTGCTTTTGTTTTGGTTAATGAATATAAGGGAAAAATTCCTTTATATCATATGGACCTTTATCGGATAAAAAATATAAAGGATATTGTAAGTCTTGGATATGAGGAATATTTTTATAAAGAGGGGATAATTATTATTGAATGGGCAGAGAGGCTAACTAATGATTTTTTACCCATTAGTTTTATTAGAATTGAATTTGAGATTATAGATGAAAATAAACGGAAGATAGATTTTTCTTATGTGGGTAAGGATTACGCTCTTATTTTGGATAAATTTAAAAGAACTTTAAAAAATGAAGATATTAGGTATTGATACTTCAACAAAATTTTTATGTATTGGTTTATCTGATGGGGTGGGAATCTATGAATATCGCTTGGATTTAGGCAGAGGTCATGATATCTATCTCATCGAACATATCGATAGAATTCTTAAAGCTTTAAAGATGAAAATTAAAGATATAGATTATTTAGCGGTAGGTTTAGGTCCGGGTTCTTTTACTGGTTTAAGGATAGGGCTTTCTACGGTTAAGGGTTTATCTCTGGTACTTAAAAAAAAGATAGTGGGGATTTCCACTTTAGAGTTGATCGCTTATAATGCTTTGGATTTAGAGGATGTTTCATATATCTGTCCGATTATAGATGCAAAAAGGAAGCTCCTTTATACTTCGGTATATCAAAGAGATAATTTCTCTTTGAAGCAGATTAGACCTTTATCTTTAATAGGGATAGAAGAGTTAATAAAAATTGTTCCTAAAGGAACTACTTTTTTAGGGGATGGATTGAATTTGTATAGAGACAATATTATGTATAATGTAAAAAATAGTCGTGCATTAGACCAGGACTATTTCTGGCCTAAAGCCACAAATCTTATAAGGTTAGCGATAAAATATATAAATAGAAAAAAATTTATCCCCCCAGATAAAATTAAACCTCTCTATCTATATCCTAAAGAATGCCAAATCAATATTAAAAATATAAAGAAAATCTAAAGATAAAAGTTTATTAAATTCTTGACTTAGATTTTATTTATGATAGAATTTTTTTTACTTAAAAAGGAGTGGTATTTATGGCTAAGATAAAAGATTTAAAAGCAAGAGAGATTTTGGATTCAAGAGGTAATCCTACTGTAGAGGTAGATATTATCTTGGATAATGGGATAATTTCAAGGGCAGCGGTTCCTTCAGGTGCTTCTACAGGAGAAAAAGAGGCTTTAGAATTAAGAGATAATGATAAAAAAAGATTTCAAGGTAAAGGGGTTTTAAAAGCAATTGATAATATTAGGAATGTTATCTTCCCTCAGATAAAAGGAAAGAAAGCAGATTTTTTGAAGATAGATGAATTACTTATAAAGTTAGATGGGACAGAGAATAAATCCCGATTAGGTGCTAATGCTATCTTGGCGGTATCTTTAGCGGTAGCAAAAGCAGAGGCGATTTCTAAAAAAATGCCCTTATATCAATTTTTAGGCAAAGGCAAAGCAAGGATTTTACCTATACCTTTAATGAATATTTTAAATGGCGGTTTACATGCAGATAATAAATTGGATATTCAGGAATTTATGATTGCCCCGGTAGGTGCCTCTTCCTTTAAAGAGGCATTAAGATACGGTTGTGAAGTATTTCATAAATTAAAATCTTTACTTAAAGAAAAAGGACTTTCTACCGCGGTGGGAGATGAGGGAGGATTTTCTCCAAATTTGGAAACCAACCAAAAGGCTTTAGATATTTTAATACAGGCGATAGAAAGTGCGGGATATAAACCCGGTAAAGATATCTATTTGGCTTTAGATACTGCAGCCAGTTCTTTATCTGAAGATGGTGGCTATAGATTTGAGGGCAAAGTAGTACCTAACAAATATTTAATTTCTTTATACCAGGATTGGATAAATAAATATCCGATCTTTTCTATTGAAGATGGTTTGGGCGAGAATGATTGGTCAGGCTGGAAGGAACTTACTCAAAGTTTAGGCAATAAAATTCAACTGGTGGGCGATGATATCTTTGTAACTAATTTAAAGATCTTTAAGGAAGCAGTTAAAGAAGGAATCGCTAACGCCATACTTATAAAATTAAATCAGATTGGGACACTCTCGGAGACTTTAAAGACGATAAATTTTGCTAAAAAGAATAAATATAAAACTATAATTTCTCATCGTTCCGGTGAGACTGAAGATACTACCATTGCTCATTTAGCGGTGGGGACTTCTGCAGGACAGATTAAAACCGGTTCAGTTTGCCGTTCAGAAAGAACCGCTAAGTACAATGAACTTTTAAGGATTGAGGAAGAATTAGGGAAAAAGGCTATTTTTGCCGGATTACTTTTTAAAGGATGAGGATCTTTTTTAAAAAAATTAGTTTATTTTCTTTGGTGGTTTTAGGATTGGTAGGTTTCATTTTCTTATCCAGTTTTACCCAAATTCAAGACTTAAAAGATAAGGCTAAACTCTACGATCAAACAATTGAGAAATTAAAACAAGAAAATCTGCTGTTAGAAAAGCAGATCTATTATCTTAAAAACGAACCTGCGTATCAGGAGAAAATTTTAAGAGATAAAACTGGTTTAGTGCGCAAAGGAGAAGTTCCTATAAAAATTACTCCTTATTCAGAATAAAAATAGCGGGGTGGAGCAGTCTGGTAGCTCGGTAGGCTCATAACCTACAGGTCGCTGGTTCAAATCCAGCCCCCGCAATTAAAATCCGCTAAAAGGCGGATTTTTATTTTAGTATGAAAAAAACACTTTCCTTTTTAAAAGTTAAAAAAGGTGCAATTTTAGATAAAAATAATAATCCCGTTATTCTTAAAGGGTTAAATTTAGGTGGTTGGTTGATGATGGAAGGTTATATCTTAGGAGGAAGGAATATCGCCGAGCAGGAGTTTAAGAGAAATTTCTTGAAAATTTATGGGAAGAAAGAATTGGAAGAATTTGAGAGGTTATTTTACAGTAATTTTATCAGAGAAGAGGATTTTAAAATTATTAAAGGTTTAAATTTTAATTGTGTAAGGATACCTTTTAATTATCGGATCTTAGAAGATGAGAAGAAATTTAGATACCTTAAAAGGGCAATAAAATTTTGTAAAAAGTATAATCTTTGGGCAATTTTAGATATGCATGCAGCACCTGGTAGTCAAAATGAGGATTGGCATTCGGATAGTGAAGGAAAAGCTCTTTTATGGAAAGAGAAAAAATATCAGTATAAATTTATAAGTTTATGGGAGAAATTAAGTTTTTTCTTTAAAGATGAAGAAAGTATTGCAGGTTACGATATACTTAACGAACCAGTATGTAAAGATTCGAATCTGCTACTTGAGGTTTATAAAAATACAGTTAATGCGATAAGAAAAATAGATAGAAATCATATTATATTTTTAGAAGGAAATTATTGGGCGCAGGATATTGATTTTTTAGGAAAACCTTGGCAAGAAAATTTAGTCTATAGTATCCATTTCTATGCTCCCTTAGAGTTTACCTTTGGATTTGTGCCAAATTTAAGATATCCGGGAAAGCTGTTTGGCAAATTTTGGTCAAAGAAGACCTTAAAAGGTTTAATTTTTAAATATTATAAAATAAAGGAAAGATATTCCGTTCCTATATTTGTAGGAGAATTTGGACAAAACAACCGCTGTCCTTTTTGCCATAAAGAGTTTAACTGGACCAAAGATATTTTAGATATCTTTAAAGAATTTAGTTTTAATTGGTGTTGGTGGACCTATAAGGCGGTGGCAAATAGAGTTTTCCCCGATGGAATCTATCAGTATCAAGAAAATCCGCCCTGGATAAATCGCTCAGGAAATGTTTTTGGTTGGGAGACCTATTTTAAATTATGGAGGAGATATAAAAAAGAGATTATAAGTTCCTGGAAGACAGAAAAATTTATTCTTTCTAAACATTTAATAAAGATTCTTTCTTAAGTTTAAAATCCTTTTTCTTGACATTTTATCAGAGATAGATAATAATTTTAGAATGATAGTTTAAACTTTATAAATAAAATATTGTGATAAATTAAATATTATGGTAAAATTTTAAAATGATTGAAAAGCGTAAGTTTCAGAGATATAAGGTTGATCTACCTATAAGATTTCTTTGTAAAGAAACCCAAAGAGAAGGCGAAGGTAGACTCTTAGATATAAGTGCAAACGGAGCAGGATTAATTTTAACCTTAGAGAAATTAAGTAGCGGGTTACATTTGGAGGTATGGGTGGAATTGGCGGACAAAAAAGAACCCCTTTATCTGACGGGTGTAGTAGTATGGACTAAGGAAATTAAGGTGGGAGTTTTCCATGCAGGTATACAATTTGATAAGGTAGATTTTATAAGTATGTGGCGACTTTTTGAAGTTATTAAGCCTAAATAAAGATGCCCAAGCCTCTAAGAGGTATCCGCCGAGTCTGGAAGATAAAGCCTTCTTTAAGGATAAAAGAAAGTAAAAAGATTTATAATCGGCATAAATTAAAACAGGAGTTAATCAAAAATTTAAAAAAAGATGAGTGAAAAAATATTAAAATTAGGTCTACCTAAAGGGAGTCTTCAAGAGGCAACTTTTAAGATGTTTAGAAAAGCGGGTTTTGAATTAAATGTCTCTGAGCGTTCATACCTGGCTTCTATCGATGATCCAGAAATTGAGCCTTTTTTGTTAAGGGCGCAGGAAATTTCGCGTTATGTAGAAAATGGTGCCCTTGATTGCGGGATTACCGGTGAGGATTGGATTTTGGAAAATAACTCCCGCATTAAACGCATCTGTGAACTTATCTATGCTAAGCAGACTTTAAATAAGGTAAGATGGGTTTTAGCAGTTCCGGAAAATTCTTCCATAAAATCTTTAAAAGATTTAAATGGTAAGAGGATTGCTACAGAACTGGTTAATTTTACAAAGAATTATTTAAAGAAAAAGGGGATCTCTGCTAAAGTAGAATTTAGTTGGGGGGCAACCGAATTAAAAGCAGCGATTGGTTTGGTGGATGCGGTAGTAGAACTTACAGAAACAGGAGCTTCTCTTAAGGCGCATAAATTAAGAGAGATTGATTGTATATGTGAATCTACCACTCAATTCATCGCGAATATAAACTCATATAAAGAGCCTTGGAAAAGAAATAAAATAGAGGAGATCGCTATCCTTTTAAAAGGAGCACTCTTAGCAGAAGAAAAAGTGGGTTTAAAGATGAATGTAAGAAAAGATAATTTAGATAAACTATTAAATACTTTGCCTGCTTTAAAGAGACCGACAGTTTCTAATTTAAGCCAAAAGGATTGGTTTGCGGTAGAGACGATAGTTGATAGAAAGATGGTGCGTCAGATTATTCCTAAATTGAAAAAGATGGGTGCGCAAGGGATAGTAGAGTATTCATTAAATAAAGTTATATATTAAAAAGAGGAGGGTTTATGCCTTGTGGACGCAAAAGGAAATTGCGTAAGATAAAGACCCACAAGCGCAAAAAATTACGCAGACGTCTTCGTCACCTCAAAAAAAGACCCTGGGGTTAATAAAAAATAAAATTTTATAAAGAGCAGATGCTATATATTTTAAAAAAGAAAAGGGGATTTCTCTTTGCGTGTATCTTTTTGTTTTTCCCTTATAAATTAGAAGCGGTGGATACCAAAACTTTTAATAGATTATTACCCCATCTAATTACCGCAGGTGTATTTGAATATTTAGAAGAGTTTTCTGATGCGATAAGAGAATATAAAACTGCCATTAAGTATGATCCCCAAGATTTAAATTTGCATCTAAAGTTAATTTCACTTTATATAAAAAAGGGAAACTATGAGGAGGCCATTAAGGAACTTAAATTGATACTTAAGTTTCATCCTGCAAGTTTAGAATCGCATTATCTTTTAGCCTTGATATATTCTTTACAAAATAAAGATGATTTGGCAAAAAAGGAATTTGAGGATTTTTTAAAGACTGCGATTAAACTTGATCCAGGAAACCTTCTTTTGTATCATCAGTTAGCCAGATACTATTTTGAGGAGAATAAGTTTAAAGAGGCAAAAGATATCTACAAAAATATCCTTAAAAATTCACCTTCGGATCTTAAGGCGCGTCATATGTTAGTTCAGATTTATATAAAAGAAAATTTAGTCTCTGAGGCTATTGAAGAACTTAAAAAGATCTTAAAGCTTAATCCTTCTGATCATATAGCCCTAAATAGTTTAGGCTATCTTTATGCTGAGAAGGGTATCAATTTGGATGAAGCAGAGATTTTAATTAAGAAGGCGTTAGAGTTTGAGCCCAATAACGGTGCATATAGGGATAGTTTAGGTTGGGTCTATTATCAAAAATCTAAATTGGATTTAGCGATAGAGGAACTCAACAAGGCAGTGGAATTATTAGAGGACCCCATTATCTACGAACATTTAGGTGATGCCTATTTTAAGAATTTAGATTTGATCAAAGCAAAAGAAGCCTGGGAAAAAGCTTTAGAATTAGCACCTAACAATATTAATTTAAAAAATAAATTACAAACAATCAATACTAATTTGCAGAATGCAAAATAAACTCTATATATATCCTCAAGAAGAGATAGAAAGACTTAAACAAAAAGCAAAATATATTCGTCGATTAATTGTGCAGATGATCACTAAAGCAGGTAGCGGTCATCCCGGAGGCAGTCTTTCCGCAACGGATCTAATTACCTGTCTTTATTTTGGAAAATTTAGTTCCGGAGAGTCTATCTTTAGACACAACCCTAAGGATCCTCATTGGCCAGATAGAGACCGTTTCCATTTATCCAAAGGACACTGTTGTCCTTTATGGTATGCGGTTTTGGCGGAATGCGGGTATTTTCCCAAAGAGGAAATTTATAATTTAAGAAGGTTGGGTTCAATTTTACAGGGACACCCGGATCGCCGAACTCCGGGAGTAGATGTAGCCAGTGGTTCTTTAGGACAGGGACTTTCCGTTGCTTTAGGGATGGCTTTGGCAGGTAAGATAGATAAAAAGAATTACCGTGTATATGTACTTTTAGGGGATGGAGAGATCCAAGAGGGAAATATCTGGGAAGCAGCGATGGCAGCCAGCCACTACCGTTGTGACAATCTTACCGCTATTGTAGATTATAACCATTACCAGATTGATGGACGGGTTGATGAGATTATGAATTTAGAGCCATTGACGGAAAAGTGGCGAGCCTTTGGTTGGTATACCTTAGAGATAAACGGACATGATTACGAGCAGATTTTAAATGCGTATAATACCGTCGTAAAAATAAAAGAAAAACCCCAAGTAATCATTGCCCATACGATTAAAGGTAAAGGGGTTTCCTTTATGGAAAATGTAGTAGATTTTCATGGAAGAGCACCCACTAAAGAAGAGGAAGAAAGAGCATTAAAAGAATTAGAATAACAAAATGCCTGAATTATTATACCAACGCGATATCTATGGTCAAACTTTGGTAGAACTGGGTAGGCAAGATAAAAATATTGTAGTTTTAGATGCAGACCTTTCCAGTTCTACGCGGACCTCTTTTTTTGCTAAGGAATTTCCGGAGAGATTTTTTAATTTTGGGGTAGCGGAACAAAATATGATGGCTACCGCTGCGGGACTTGCCAGCTGTGGAAAGATCGTTTTTGTCTCTACTTTTGCGATGTTTGCTACAGGAAGAGCTTGGGATCAGGTAAGGAATACTATCTGTTATAACAATTTTAATGTAAAGATTGTTGCCTCCCATGCAGGCATTACTGTTGGTCCGGATGGTTCAAGCCATCAAGCGTTAGAAGACATTGCTCTGATGCGGGCTATTCCTAATATGAAAATTGTTGTTCCTTGTGATGGCCCACAGACTAAAGATGCGGTTATAAGTGCTTATAAAACCGAAGGTCCTTTTTATATCCGATTAGGGAGAGCAAAATTTCCTACTATAGAAAAAAAATCTGAATTTTCTTTAGGTAAAGCACAGGTTTTAAGGGAAGGTAAAGATATAACGGTTATTGCTTGCGGTTTGATGGTTTATGAGGCATTGAAGGCAAGCGATGCTTTAGCCAAAGAGAATATTAAGGTTAGTGTGATTAATATCCACACCTTAAAACCTATTGATGAAAAAACAATTATTGAATTTGCTAAGAGATCTAAAGGTTTAGTAATCTGTGAGGAGCATTCAGTAATCGGTGGGCTTGCCTGTGCGGTAGAGGAAGTTTTATCTAAAGATTATCCCTGTCGGATTGTGCGGATAGGAATAAATAATAAGTTTGGTCAATCAGGAGAGCCTGAAGAGTTATTAAGAGAGTATAATCTTTTAGCTCAAGATATAGAGTTAGCGGTTAAAGGGCTTCTTTAGGTGGGGAAATATTATTCTTTTAAGTCCTTTGCTAAATTAAATCTCTATTTAGAAGTATTAAATAAAAGAAAAGATAATTATCATAATGTTTTTATTTTATTTGAAAGGATTTCTCTATATGATGAAATTTTCTTTAGGAAGCGCAGTGATGAGGTTATAAATATTAAGAGTAATCTCAAAGAGCTTTCTTTTTCTCCTTCCAATCTTACCTATCAGACAGTAGAGATTTTAAGAAAAAACCTAAAGATTAAAAAAGGGATAGATATCTATATAAAAAAATCTATTCCCATAGCCAGTGGATTGGGAGGTGGCTCAAGTGATTCAGCAAGTATACTTTTGGGGCTAAACCGATTATGGGAACTGAAACTTTCTTTAAATGAATTACTTATTTTTGCTAAAAAATTAGGCGCGGATGTTCCTTTTTTCTTATATAACTGTTCTTTTGCTTTAGGAAGAGCTCGTGGCGATAGAATTAAGCCCTTAGAGATTAAAAATAGATTTTGGCATTTGCTTGTTTTACCATCTATAAAGGTTTTAACTAAAGATGTTTACTTAAATTTAGATAAATTAGAAAATAGATTTCCAAAATTGACAAAGCCAAAACCGGATGTTAAAATACTTATTAAAGGCTTAAAAGAAAAAAATATCGGTTTGATAGAGAAAAATATATATAACCAATTAGAAACTGTTACCTTTAGACTTTATCCGGAACTTAATAAAATAAAAACTTTTTTAAAAGAAAAAACTCAAAAACCTTTTTTTATGTCGGGTAGTGGACCAACGATGTTTTTTATTTTTTCTTCAAGAAAGGAGGCGCGATGTCTTAAGGAGAGACTTTCTAAACATGATGGGTTTTTTAAAGTTATTTTAGCACACACAGTTTAATTGTACTTCAAAAGGAGGCAAGACGATGGAGATAACCGAGGTTAGAATTTTTCTGAAAGACTCACCAGATAAAAAATTAAAAGCATATGCGACGGTTACTTTTGATAACGCTTTTGTGGTAAGGAACATAAAGGTAATTGAAAGTCAGGGTAATCTTTTTATCGCTATGCCAGCAAGAAGAATAAAGTATGCCTGCCCTAAATGTGGAGGAAAAAATGAATCGCGTGCTAAATACTGCAGTTTTTGTGGAGTTGCCTTGGCACAACCTTTGATACCAACTAATAAATTAGGCACACAGATGGAGCACAAAGATATTGCCCACCCCATTACCCAATCTTTCCGAGAATATTTACAGAAGAGGGTTTTAGAGGCGTACGAAAAAGAAAAAGCTATGCGTTCTCAAAGACCCTCTTCCAGTTAAAGATAAAATTGCCCGGTAGTGTAATTGGTAGCACACGAGAATTTGGGTCTCGGCGTTGAGGTTCGAGTCCTCACCGGGCAGTTTTATATTTAGGGACGGTTCTGAATTTGTTCTCAGACCTGTCCCCATTAAATTTTTAATGGATCGATTAACCCATTATTTTCTGAAAGGCGCAATCTATAACTGCTCCAAGGGTATTCTATAAGATTTTCTATTAAATTAGCCCTTATAGGATTCGCTTCTATATAATTAATGCAATCTGTCAAATAAGAATTTTTGCATATTATTTTACTAATAAACCTATCCTGCCAGAGGTGTCCTGATTTTTTATATTTATAATTAAAATAAATAGCATAACTTAAGTTTATGCCATGCATAATTTTACTTAGTTTATTAGGGTCATCGACTTCCATCATTAAATGGATATGGTTAGGCATAAGGCAAAAACAGTAGAGTTTGAATTTATATCGTTTTTTATATTTTTTTAGGAAATAAAGATATTTTTGATAATCTTCTTCTTTAATAAAAATTGTTTGTTTTTGGTTGCCTCTTGTGATAATATGATAGCAACCGTTTTGTATAGTAACTCTGGCGCTTCTAGGCATATCCATCACCTCCAATTTAATAGACGAAAGAAATTTAAATTTCTCACTTAAAAAGATAAAAAGGGGACAGGTTTAGGTTCAAATTGAGAACCGTCCCTAAAAGGAGAGAGATGGATTTTGAGGTTATTGTGGTAGGAGCAGGTCATGCAGGAATTGAGGCAGCTTTAGTCTCCAGTAGACTCGGTTGTTCTACACTTTTGATTACCTTAAAAAAAGAAACGATTGGAGCAATGAGTTGTAATCCTGCAATCGGTGGCGTGGGAAAGGGCCAACTCGTAAAAGAAATTGATGCTTTAGGCGGTCAGATGGCTAAAGCTACGGATGCTTGCGGAATCCAATTTAGAACCCTTAATGCCTCCAAAGGTCCAGCAGTATGGTCTTCACGGGCACAGGTAGATATGTATAGGTATGCAAAATATATGCAAGATATAGTAAGTAATCAGGAAAATCTAACGATAAAAGAAGCAGAAGTAAAAAAGATTATCGTAAAGGATGATTTAGTCTTAGGGGTTCTTACTGATAAGAATGAAGAGATCTTAGCTAAATGTGTAATAATTTCTCCGGGTACATTTTTAGATGGGCTTATCCATGTAGGGCTTAAACATCATTCTGGAGGTAGATACAATGAGCCTGCCAGTATTGATTTAGCAAAAAACTTAAAAGAATTGGGTTTTTCTTTAATGCGTTTTAAAACCGGAACCTGCCCGCGCCTAGATAAAAAAACAATTGATTTCTCAAAACTTACTATCCAATACGGAGATGAACAACCTAAACCATTTTCTTTTTCTACAGAAAAGATAATGCAAAAACAAGTTCCCTGTTATATCACCTATACTAATGAAAAGACCCATAAAATTATCTTAGATAATTTAGATAAATCCCCCCTTTATACTGGAATTATTAAAGCAACCGGTGTAAGGTACTGTCCTTCAGTAGAAGATAAAATAGTAAAGTTCAGAGATAAAGAAAGGCATCAGGTATTTTTGGAGCCCCAAGGTTTAGATACGGATGAGATTTATCCTAATGGTTTATCTACGAGTTTGCCTGAAGAAGTGCAACTAAAAATTCTTCATTCAATTGTAGGATTAGAGGAGGTAAAGGTAATTAGATTTGGTTATGGTATAGAGCATACGGTAGTAGATGCGAGAGAACTTTATCCTACTTTGGAGACAAAAAAAATTAAAAATCTTTTTTTTGCCGGTCAAATTAACGGAACCACTGGATATGAGGAGGCAGGTGCTCAAGGATTAATTGCCGGGATCAATGCCAGTTTAAGAGTAAAAAATAAAGAGCTTTTGATTTTAGACCGCGCAAGTAGTTATATTGGAGTTTTAATTGATGATTTAACCACCAAAGGAACGAATGAGCCATATCGGATGTTTACCTCCCGCGTAGAATATAGGTTAATTTTAAGAGAAGATAATGCGGATTTAAGGTTAAGAAGAATTGGTTATGATTTAGGTTTGGTCTCCAAAGAGGAATATCAAAAAACTTTCGCCAAAGAAGAAAAAATTAAAAAGGCAAAGGAATTTTTAAGAAAAACTATCGTAAAACCAACTCCCGAAATAAATGATTTCCTTTTGAAATTAAACACCTCTAGTTTAAAAGCCCCTATTTCTTTAGAAACACTTTTAAAAAGACCCCAGATACATCTAAAAGATTTAAAAGAATTGGGCCTTTTAGATGATAATTTTAATTTGCCCCAGGTAGAAATTGAGGTAAAATATGCTGGGTTTATCCAGAGGCAACTAAAGGAAGTAGAGCGTTTTAAAAATTTAGAAAAGATAAAGATTCCTTTGGACTTAGACTATCAAAAAATTCCCGGGCTTTCGCGGGAGATAAGAGAAAAACTAATGCGCTTTAGACCCCTTAACTTAGGTCAGGCAAGTAGAATTTCCGGGGTAACACCGGTAGCAATTTCCATTTTATTGATATATCTTAAGAAAAAAGATGTCTAAAGAAAAAACCAATTATTCTCTTTTAAAAAAATATGCCCAATCT
>Ga0078972_1010803_pt1 | contig 16766 bp, 16 predicted proteins | sample YelNatPaOPGAMG01_FD_67568 | JGI IMG/M metagenome (GOLD analysis project Ga0078972, IMG submission 67568) | Hot spring thermophilic microbial communities from Obsidian Pool, Yellowstone National Park, USA - OP-RAMG-01 (SPADES assembly) (version 2) | ecosystem: Environmental > Aquatic > Thermal...
ACTGGAAAGGACTGTGACAAAGCAGGGTACATCAGCCAAGGCTGATGTTCCAAGGAGATACCTTGGGAAGAGAGTTTACGTCATAATTACAAAGTCAGAAGGGGGAGCGGATCGGGAATAGTGTCCCACACTCAAAATCATCAAAATTTCCTTTTAGGTTATTACCTATAAGACAATATAATCCACTGGACAAAGCCTCCATTATAACAAGCCCATAGGTTTCTCCATGTGATGGGTAAAGAAAAACATCGCATTGCTGGTAAATTTTCTTGAGTTCAGATCGTTCGAGGTTACCATGCAAAATAATATTATTGCAATTTATTTTAACAAATTCATTATAGAGGGGAACGCTCCCCACAATTTGTAGCTCCCCGTCTATGCTGTCCTTTACATTAAGAAAAGCATTTACAGCATCCTCCGATACCTTCCAGCTTTCAAGTCGACCGACATAAAGGAATTTAACGGTTTTGCTCGAAACAATAGAGGAATCCGGTTTAAAGATAGTTGTATCAACTCCAAGTGGCTGTATGAGTAATTTCTTAGCAGCAAGTTTCTCTGAGATATTCCCAGAATGAGCCGGAAATAGGTGTATTGCCGACATTTTCCTGTACACTAACCCTTTTTGTATCAAGGCCACGACTATACGTGTGTAATAGGAATTGGGATTTTCGAACATTCCATTCGCTGATCCAACTATGGAGGTTTTCAGAAATTTGACCAGATGATAATCCTCATTATCAACCAGGTAAACAATATCAAAATCCATAATTTATTTTAATGGTTCATTATAAATAGTTTTTCTAAGAAGTGTGATGAAAATAGGGGCTACAACGGCAACTTCCAATACTTTTCCCAATGGTAGTTTCCTTATTCTCCCAAAGATGGTGGATCTGAACCGGTTCGTATTTCCAGAAACAGTTATTATTCTGTCTTTTCCAACCTTCTTTTCAATCTCTTCCTCTGAACTCTGCACCGTATTCACCAAATCAGTCTGAAATACCTTTAAGTCAACTTTTCTCCGATCAATATTTTTGGAAAAATCCATAACAAACTGCTCATATTCTCTTCCATTTATTAGGGATGTTCCGAGAATAATTGCGAGTTTTAGTTTTCCATTTCTCTCTTCTATCATATTCAATACACCAGTGAACATTGTAACTTTGTAGTCATCATATATATAACAATTACAATAATGTATTGTAAAATCTTAAAAGTTCCTGTGGAACAAAGCCATCATATTCAATGGTTCTGCCTGCGTACACATCTCCTCTGGCAATGCCTCTACTGGCATTGGCCCCTATGTTGTGGGAATGGTAGATCGGGAAATCAAGATATGAGGTTGGAAATATCCTATTGATCTGTAAAGACTTATATATCTTAAATCCAGTAAAACTCCATGCATCAAGATCAGACGAAACCCCAAATTTTTTGTTTTTAAATAATCTTATTGCGTATTTATAGGTAGGATATTTCTGTAAATGCCTGATATCTCCATAGAAATGCACAAAAGGAAAAAGATAGCTATTTGTTTCATGTTTCAGAGCATCTCTGATCAAATCCAATTTATTTCGATCAGCAAATTCGTCAGCTTGAAAATAGTATATCCAGTTTCCCTTACACTTCCTTAACCCAATGTTGGTCACCTTCCCTAGAACTCTCGGATTTCCGTCAGGCCAAGATACTTTTATTATTCTGGCATTGCCATGTTTCTCTGCCATATCTGTTGCTATTTCCATAGTATTATCGGAGGAGTTTCCAACAACAATAATAAGTTCGTCCAGTACTGGTTCTATGGTATCATATGCATATCTTATTGGGTAATTGTGCAAAGTTACATTCTTAATAATGGTGAGTCCCGTTACCGTTAAATCCGACATATTGGATCTAATCTGTCCTATATATTTGAGATTTCTCAACTGGGAAATTTTTCTCATAAAATTCCAGGACGTTTTGTTTAAAATTTTCAAAGCTATATTTAGTTGCAAATTTCATCCCCTCCAAAGACAATAGTTCTTTGTTGGAAAGGGCCTCTTTTATGCCTGTCCTTATATTCCTAACATCGGAAACATCCACCAATACAGCTCTACCCATTGTTGTTTCATTGTATACTTCTATATCTGAAGCAACAACAGGGAGTCCGGCTTTCATAGCTTCAATTACTGGAGAACCAAATCCTTCATCCAGGGAAGGGGATAATAGCACATCACAGGCGTTGTAAATCATATTTAATTTTTCTTCGTTAACATTCTTAAAATTGATTCCTATATCGATTGGGTCCCCTATCTTTACAATACAAAAATTTTCACCAAGATTCAAGTCTCCCAGAATTTTCAGATTTTTTCTCTTTTCAGAACTTGCAACTACCAGTATAAGTGTCTTTAAATCCGGTAAATTCAATTTCTCTCTAATTTTCTTTTTATCCTCCATATGTGAAATTTTATCAGAAACAGGGGGATAAATTTTGGTAATTTTACTTTTGAAGCCATTATCCAGGAGTTGTTTTTTTACATAGTCTGAGACTGTTATCACGTTGTCAAGTTTTTTATAATATTCCAAATTCTTAATTAACCACCTCCTATAGAGTAAAGGGTAGTTATCACTATATTTTAAAAACATAAGGTCATGTATCGTGGCTGTTGAATTTTCAATCGGCTTTCCAAGTATAGATGAATAATGGATTATTGAATCTGAGGCCTTTTTTTTAATCTTCCCGTTATAGATTGAATTATAAAATGTCGCATTTAAGCGCCACCCATTGGTTACCGGAGGGAAAATCCCATTTATGGTTTGCCCAATGTTAAAATTAATTCTTCTATCCATACGCAAATTCAGAAGTGAAGAATTGGGGCTTAGCGCTTCATATAGGTAATTGGCATATCTTCCTATACCGGAAGTAAAGGAGGCTGCGTTTACAATAACTGAATTTTTATGCATATTTCCTACCCATATATTTCACCATAAAAACCTATGTAAATATTTATCAATCAACTTAGAAAAAGAAACCGAATGACATGAGTATAATTTTTCCTGATGAAAAATAATAACTGAATCATAACTGATGACAACATTGCGAACAGCATGATTTTTTGTTCATTCCTGATCTTATGCTTCATGCAGATTATCCATTACAATGGAAAAATCTTTTTGGGTCATTGAACATTTGTATAGGTTCATTTTGGAACATGAGAATCCAAAAAACCCCTCTTAATGATCCTTTTAAATTTCTGCCTCTTTTTACTTACCGATACTGAATCGTCCTCTATTTTTCCATCTGTAATGTTCATCACACATAAAGAAATGATAGTCAGGAATTTGGAAAGATCTAAGTGGGGTATTTTAAATCCTCATTCCAAGAAAAGGTCTCTATTTCTCCAGCCATTTCTGAAAATTTTTCTTTGTGCTCATTAACAGCAATGGGCTTTCCATTCTTTTTAAATTCATCCACATAACCATGTGTTAGATCCAGAACCAATTTATATTCATCACTATATACAGCTTTCGTTATACTATTTAATTTATCGAATTTTGTTTGAAAGTTTCTGGAGTTTCTATATTTTATTATGTCTTTATCCATGCTCCCGTATACTTCAGAGAAACACAAATTATCGCTTAAGGAGTCATAATTGACTCCTTCCATTGCTAATTGGGGAATAAATTCATAAAGCTTCGAGGTACTCTGGTACTTCTTTTCCACAGGAATCTTTTTTGCATTTGGAAGCCTTAAAATGAGTGGAACATGTATAATTTTATCAAGAAGGAAATTACCGTGCCCATAATAATGATTTTCTTCGAAAATAGACTGTCCATGATCAGAAGTAACGGTAATTATAGTATTTTTTAGATAGTCTTTATCTTTCAGCATTTTCAGCAGCTTGGATATCAATGAATCCAATCCAATCCCAGCCTTAATATATGAATCAAAAATTTCCTTTCTAAATTTGCTTAATTTATAGGCTTCACCGAAAACGGAATCCTGCCAGCTGATCTTTAGTGATCTGAAATCATGTGGATCATGCATTTCCATAAGGTTTACAAACAAAAAAAATGGTTCTTCAAGTCCTCTTTGTCCTATATTCTCTATCGTTGCTGAACCACCTTTGTTGGTCATATCTGCTCTCTTCAGCCAACTAGTGTCGATTTTCATCTGTAAATAGCTTTTTCCAAAATCAAAAGGATCCTTATTTTTTATAATGGACTTTAAGGTACTTTTGCTGTCACCCCCCCATTTTTGGAGGATCTTGTTATAATTGGAAAGCAATCTTGTGTTTCTATCCTCAAATTCATTTTTAGTATGTATATTTGCGCGGAATCCTCTTGAAAACCCAGTATCTGAACCTATTAAATTATTTTGAGAATAACTGTAAGTGTTATAACCATTTTCTGAAAAAACCTCACTCATAGTTTTCCCTTCGTAAGAATCCATGAGGTATGAAAAATCAGCTATATCGTCAATATTCTCGTGTATACCTGATTTTGATGGATATTTGCCAGTGAATATGGAACCGTGCGCCGGGAGTGTCCAGGCCGCAGGGGATACCGGATTAGGAAAAACAGTAGAATCATTAACTAATTTCTTAACATTAGGTGTGTCCAATTGCTGATTGTAGGGATATATTGAATCCCTACGTAGTGTGTCTAAAACCAATATGATTACATTATATTGCATCTACATATATCCCATTTTTCTTAGCTTTTCCATCATGCCTTCCTTGTCCTGTGATCTGCCAGCTCTTTCCTTTGTCCCTTCGAGGTCCTGCTCCCACGCCGGTTTATCGCTGGTCTTTGTGGAATCCCTTATCCCATCAATTGATCTGTAACCTTCCCTGTATTTTGGATGAATCGGAAGATTATATTTAAACATGTAATCCCAAATATCCCTTTCCCGGAATAACAGAATGGGATGTATCCTTGTATGCGGAGGATTTTCCCGTTCGCTGAAAAACCTCTCTGTGGATCTGGCGGCATTTTCATCCCACCTTATTCCCGTAAATAGGGCGTCAAAGTTATATTTTCTTATGGTCTGGTTCATTGCAACTGTTTTTAGAAGATGATTTCCTACATCTGTATCAAGGCTATACGGAAAGACATCTCCGGTAAATCCAATTTTCCTGGCCTCTGCAATATTCTCATTCCCTATGTCAGAAAGTTTTATCTTCCCATCATCAACGGCATTTATGACTTTCTCATTTTTTGCAATAACAAGTTTTAAATTCCATTCTTTTGTGTATTTGTTCAACATGTCCCATGTTTCCTGGAAATGATCACCATGATCAATAAACAAAACAGGGGGAATCTTCTTGCCAATTTCATTTGCCACCTTCATAACAAGATCGAGGACAACTGTTGAATCTTTCCCCCCACTCCACACAACTGTAGGGGACTTAAATCTTTTCAGCGCATCTTTGATAACAATCTTTCCAATGGATTCCTTTGATTCCAATTCCAGTTCAACCATAGTTATAACTGCCCATGCATTGCTTTTACCTTATTTTATTTTACTTTGTTCACAAGTGATTTTGCACAACACAATTAAACCTCCAGATCATATGCAGTAAATGAAAGATGAAATAACACTTGTATATCCTGACATAAAGGGTAATTCCGGAACAAAAAGCTACGTTCAAAATACCTTCAATGGTTTAAAATCTATAGGGGTGGAGTTTAGCACAATTTCAATTAAAAAAAGAGAAATCTCGATCGGGGGAAAACCATACTTTGGCATTCTTTTTCAGTATTTTTCATCATTATTCAAGGAAGGCCGAACAAAGGTAGTGCACGCTCTTTCCCCTGATGTGGTTATAAGAGGAACAAATATTGTAACAATACACGATATTATACCATTTACAAATCCAGAAATTTATATAAAATCCACTTACGATCGAGCGGCATATAAATTAAGCTTTACCAGGGCTCTCGAAGTCCAATTACTACTTGTTTCGACTGAAGTAGGTAAAAATTCCATGATGGATAGAGTCAATATTTCACCAGAAAGAATAAGGGTTGTTAACCATTCTATTGACCATACAAGATTTTTTCCGGAATCTGAAAATCCATATCCAGAAGATGGGAAAATCAACATTCTTATGGTGAGCGATTTCAATCCTAGAAAGAGAATTGACTTAGTAGTTGATGCAATTGGTGGTGACAGGGAAATTAATTTTTACCATATTGGGCCGTCACAGGGATGGTCTGAAAGATATCATGAGATACTTAAAAAAGCAGAAAATTATAAAAATATCAAATTTCTTGGTCCACTGGATATAAAGAAACTCAGGCAATATATGACATTCGCAGATGTTTTTGTTTTTCTCTCCGACAATGAGGGATTTGGCCTTACACCCCTGGAAGCCATGGCATGTGGCACAAATGTTATTGTCAACGATCTTCCAGTGTTTCAGGAAGTTCTTGGAAACATGGCATATTTCGTAAAACTATCTTCGTTTAATAGAGATAATATAATGGAAGCAATTAAACATAAAAAACCAGGCTATGAACTTATAGAGTTTTCAAAGAACTATTCAATGGAAAAACATGCACTTAAGCTTAAGGAGGTCTATGGTTCTGTATTACATAAGGATAAAGATGATTTAACAAAATAAGTCAAGAGCTAACTAGTTTTTTGTGTGTGGCTTCGCTCAAATCTGAAAAAATAGCAAAAATAATCGTGTTACATTTCAAACTTATCATTTTTCCTTATTGTTTATCTATTTCTTTTCTCATTTACACCTAGATACACAGAAGCGATGAATCTGTGTTCCTTACATCCATAAATAAATATATTAAAGATATAGGTTTTATTTAGGGCGCAAAAGGGAAACAACTAACAGAAAAGAAAGAGATCATATCCCATATATTTGATCCAATAAGAAGAACATTGAATCTGGAGGGCATAATAAAGGGAAAATACTATAATAATAACCAAGTAAAATCACTGGAAAAAGTGAGTCAGTGATCAACAGAATTATAATGGATGCAAGGTCATGATGGCAGACTCTCTCGTTTACGAATAATATTTAAACAATGAGGATTTAATCCAAATCATAAATGAAAACAAGAATAACTCTGGTAACTTCTTCAAATTTCCAAACCTGGGCAGGGGGCAAGAAAACCGCTTATGAATATGCAAGGTATATGGATAAGGAAAGATTTGAGGTAAGAATCCTTCAACCATACCCCTATGGAAAGAAGACAATTTCCGATAAAGAACTTAATGAAAAACTTAGGGACATAAAAGTCGACAATTTTATTTACCCACTTGACAAGCTGGCGAATACAATTAACAGCAATTTGTTTATGTCGCTAATTAGTAATCCTCTCCTTCCATTTAGAAAAATAATTTTCTCCATTACGAGACTTGTTAATTTAAGGAAGTTCAGAAAAATTGAAGCTGGTCTGCCCCCTTAAATAGTGAGACAAAGTTGTCCTATAGTGTTAGATATATATTAAATGAAGAATTGAAGGGGGTTTGGGGGGAACAATGACAGAACGGCGAAGATGGAAAGCGGAAGAGAAGCTTGCCATAATAAAGGAGATCAAGGAGAGTGGCAAGGTTGTTGAAACGTGCAGGAAATACTCTGTAGATCCAGGCATGTACTACAAATGGAAGGAATCCTATGATACCTTCGGACTGGATGGCCTCAAACCGCATTACAGGAGAATGGAACCTGGAGTGAGAAAACTGATGAAGGAAAATGAGAAGCTGAAGACACTCCTTGCAGAAAAGGATCTGGAGAATGCACTGCTCAGTGAATCCATAAAAAAAAAGATGGTGAAGAGGTAATGAACCTGGCAAATGAATACATGGACAGAGGGCTGGGAATAAGCCACATTGCAGACCTTCTTCACATACCAAGGTGCAGCTTCTACCGGAATGGTGTATCCGGTGAAAGAGAGTTGCTGAAGAGAGGGAGGCACAACTCCCTCTTCACAATCAAGAGGGATGGCCATGAAACAATCATGGTGGATAACAGCATTGTGGTGGATGAAATGGAGAAACTTCTCTCAAGGGAGTTTGTCTGTTATGGATACAAGAAAACTGCAAAACAGCTGAATCGGAATGGATATGAAATCAACAGGAAGAAGGTCAGGAGACTCATGTCAGAGAATAACCTTCTCAACCATTCATACAATAGGAGAAAGCCGGTAACAAGAGTTGTGCAGTCCACTGTTGAGGTTACGCATCCGGATCAGGTGTGGGAATTCGATATAAAGTATGTCTGGATCCATGGGGAATCCAGGAATGCATATCTTCTTGCAATGATCGACTGTTACACCAGAGAGGTTGTGGGTCACTATCTGGGATATCACTGCACCGGTAAGGATGTGAAAGAAACAATGGCCTCTGCATTTGATGGAAGAGGGTTGGAGAATATCTCAGGCGTTCGTATGAGAAGCGATAACGGCACACAGTTTATATGCAATACAGTGGAGAATTTCCTCTCAATGATGAACATTCCACATGAACGCATCCATCCGGCTACGCCAAAGGAGGATGCACACATAGAATCGTTCAACTCAATTCTGGAGAGAGAGGTTATAAGGAGATTCGAGTTTGAGATATTTGATGAAACGAAATCAACAATCGAGAGATTCGTGGATTTCTATAACAATGAGAGGTTGCACACTGCTATAGGATACATTACGCCAAGGGAGAGGAATGAAAAATGTATGGAAGAGAAACAAAAAGCTTGAAATCTTATAAGACTATATTGTCTCTAATTAGGGGACCTAACCATTATGAGTAAATCTTGTTACGTTTGTAATGAGGATCCAATTCCAATAATGAAATACGTTAATTTCAATGAAAAGGGACCAGTTAGAACCTACGAGGTGCTTCTTGGCTGCACTAAAAAGCATATTACTCCATATGTTATAAAGGCAGACGACCAAAAGAACTTATTGATAGAACAAAATGACTCAATTCTTGGAGTTTTTAAAGGATTTGAAAAAAAATACCCTAAAATCGTCAATTTTTTTAAGAAGGATAACAAATGCAGTTCTGTTTATGATAATATAAAACGATCGATAATAATAGACGACGTTCTGGCTTCCGGAATTAATTTACGTTACTTAATGGAGATACATCAAAAGATTAAATTTTATCAAATAATAGTTAACCCTGGTGATAAAAGTTTTGAAAAGTCATGGAGTAATCGAAAGGGTGGTATTTTTTATGATATTTTATGTAATGACGAAAGAACAGAAAAAGACCTAAGCCCATGGTACGCTAAAACATCACCTGATGATAAAGCATTTTTTAAAAAAATTAAACCAAACATAAAAGAGCTAAAAAATATTTACTCAGAACTTTCTAGTCAGTTGCATTTTTTTGATGAAGACAGAGTCACTAGAGAACGTAAGAAAATGTGGTCAATTAATGATTATAGAGATAATTTTGGCAGTTTCCTTAAAATTGCAAATGAAATAGAGAGTAAGAGAGGAGTTTGAAAAAATGGACAATGATAAATTCTTAGAAAATATCGCTTTAAGGCTTTCACCAAAGGTATTGCAACACATTTCATCCAACATTTATAGAGAGCCTGCAAGCGCCTTTAAAGAGCTTGCTTCAAATGCTTTCGACGCATGTGCTAGAAATTTTAAGATTACTTTTATAGTTGATTTGCATGAGGATAAAAATGATACGAAAGCCAGACTAAAGAGAATAGAAGTCTACGATGATGGTAATGGAATATCACTAGAAGATTTTTACTCAATCTTTACAAATATTGGAAGCAGCAAAAAAGTAAATGATTTAGAGTATGATTCTCAAGATAAGGTAAATCCAGAGATGAAGTCAAGGCCCATTATTGGACGTATTGGCATAGGACTGTTCAGTGTAGTTGCAGCTAGTGATCAGTTTGAAATAGAATCCGAGAAAAAAGGAGAACCTTGCTATATAGCAAAGACTTCTCTGCCAAATTTTGCAAGGCTCAATGTTACAAATATAGACCTCTCTTCATTCGAAGCCGGTAAAGCAAATATATATGAAAAGGAAAACCAAGAAGAAAGTTTTGAAAAAAGCTACACAAAAATTACAATACAGGACTTTAAGAAGCCTTTTCTTGAAGACATAATGGAGGGGTTTGAGAATTCAAAAATCTTTGAAATGAGTAAGATTGAAGAAAAATCAACAGAGAATTACGAAAATCAGTTCAAAAAGTTGTTGGAAAAATGGAACGAAAAAGACAAAATAGACGATCTACCCGGCAATATTGATAGATTTCTGTATAAACTGTCTATGATGCTGCCGATAGAATATCTTTCAGACGGCCCATTTAAGGAATACGTCAAAATTAGTGGCGAAAAAGATGCCACAAATATAATAAATCATATTAAAAATAAGTTAAAATCTTACGATTTTTCTGTTTATTTCGTATTAAAATTTGAAAACAAAGATGAAAACAAAAAAAATAAGGAATTCCGTGTGAAATTGTTTAAACCAATATCATTCCCAGCTGAAAGGGATATTAAGAAGTTTGGTTTAGATGGACTCAAACCTATGGCTTTTGTATTCGAAAAAAAGACTGAAATTATAAACGAAATAGGGGAACCCGTTAAGCTTGAAATCTCCATGTACGTTTATCGCCAGGGACGTCGTATTGTTCCTCATGAATTGCGGGGCATACTATTTAGAGTATATGATGTGGCGATTGGCACTTACGATTATGAAAAGCTGAGGCCATTTAAAGCTTCTGCTTTGCAGTTTCAGACTTCGTTTGAAATTTTTATGGACAAGGGATTTCAGTCAGCCGTTAATGTGGACAGGGAAAGCCTTTATGAGGCCTCTTACGCATATCGTTATCTAAAGAGGTATTTTGAACGTATTTTAAATGGATTGTCTGAAGAAAAATTCGTTGAAGATGAACTCATCAAGCAAGATGAATTAAAAAAAGAAGATACAAAGTCTGTACCTTTAAAAGATTCTCTCAACAGTTATGAAAAAACTTTCAGTGAGCAGTTGAAGAAAGACCTTTCAACTATAGAAACGAAGCCACTTATTAAAGAGCTAAATGAATTGAAGGAGTCCAAATCAAGAAGGGTGATGGCCAAGCATTTGAAAGAAAAAAACCCTATATTAAATATGGTCAATACTACTTTTAATACCACACTTAAGAGTTTAAATCAAATAACGATTGAAGAGACTAATACCGGTCAAATTATTGTAAAAAAAGATAATCAAAATCTTATCTTAAAAATGAACTTCAAGCCTGATAAAAGGGTAAGTATCCCATTCATTGAAATATTGCTTCTTGCAACAATCAACTTGGAAGGTGATGAAAGAAAGAAATTTTTGGAATCTTTAGAGGAAATTTATAGGTATTATTCAGATTGATCTTGATAATCCCCATATTTAGAACTTTTTAAGAGTGCATTTATTTCTTCAAACTCTGATTGCCTAATCAATTCAATGTTTAGCTCACGCTGTAAATTGATCAACTTTGAAAGAATTTTTCTCCTCAGTTCTAATTTCAAACGACCTTTCCTTCCATCCTTCCTGAAGTACCTATTTTCGGCCTTTTTACTCTCTTCAACAATCCATTCCCTGAATTCAAGAAGTTTCTGAACCTTCACATCTCCAGACTTTGCCAGTGCAATCATCGTTTTGTCCTTCATTACAACTGTGCACATCCAGCATCCGAACCTCATCGCTGTATTTCCGTATAGATCGACCACCAGCTGGGTCTCGGGAATAGCCTTCCGACCAGGCATCATCAGGAAATACCAGACTTCTTCTGCCGTCCAGTTTATTATCGGTGCCGCCACATCAATACCTTTTTGATTCACCCAAACATCGCTACCGCACTCATTCGCACCTCCGTTAAGGCAAGAATTTTTCAAACGTATGTCCCTCTGCTGGCTTTCTCCCATTCTCAGTCCAGTAATGAAAAGACCGTTGTCCTCATGAAGCTTTCTTGAGGGTTTGATCTTGATCTTAGGTGTGCACCACCTGAACCTTGGGCCTGGCGGAGGATACCCTCTTCCAATCATCCTGACCCAGTACGTGTCTTCCGCTTCCGGATATACGATTTTTACCTTTGCAGGATAGCGCCCTTCAATGGCCTTCAGGAATGAATATGCAACCATTGACATCTGTGGTATTTCCATCATTGTGTCAGAATAGGTGATGTTCAGGTCTATGTCCGGATGGATGGTCTTCATATATAGAGATAGAACGACCAATGCGGTGCTGTCCTTTCCTCCGGAATATGTCACGATCCATCGCTTATTTTTGTTGTAAAGCTGCTCAAAAATTCCAATGCTTTCGTTGAATTTTTCCCTGAAAAAGCCATTCACAAAAGAGGAGAGGTTCGAAATGTCCGATGATTCCATGATTTCCTGAAATTCCATAGATGGAATACTAACTGCTATATTAAAGATCTTTTGTCAGAAAAACCGGAATTCAATAAAGTGGCACATTTAATTGTGGGCATTACGGGCGATAAATATAAAATCGTATGGTTTCTAGGTGAGAGGGAATGATTTGTTTATGTTTATTAACCCATGGAGTCCTTGCCATTTATTGAAGTTGTCAAATCTTTACCTTATGATTATCTCCGTAGTACGGATAAATCGTCGATAAAAATGCAGCTATATGTCTGGACAAATAAAAAATATGGCAAGGAACCGCAAGAGTTATGATTGCTTAATTCAGATTATATTCATTTTTCAAGAATAATTTCTTTAGGTTTGCAACTAGTTCAGTAGTAAGAACTCCTCCAAACATTTATATATTTTCTATCCAATCGTCGTGCGTAATAAGCCCGGATTCAGACCTTGAAAAGAAATTATGGTCTTCTGCAGACAAATTGAGATCAAACATGGATGCTGTTGAATACAAGCATGTTGTCCTTGGCCTCATATTCCTGAAATATATATCAGATACATTTGAGGAAATACATACTATGCTTGAGAATCAGAAGGATGATTTTTCGGATCCGGAAGATAGAGATGAATACATTTCAAGAAACGTATTCTGGGTTCCTCCCGAGGCAAGATGGGATTATTTGCAGAGGAATGCAAAACAGCCGACCATTGGCAAGATGATAGATGATGCCATGGAAGTTATTGAGAGAGATAATCCATCTCTCAAAGGTGTTCTGCCAACCAACTATTCCAGACCCTCACTGGACAGGCAGAGGCTTGGCGAACTCATCGACCTCATAGGAAGCATAACCCTCGGTTCCAGTGAGGCAAGAAGCAGGGATCTTCTGGGAAGAGTGTATGAATACTTCCTTGGGCAGTTCGCAGATGCAGAGGGAAAGAAGGGGGGACAGTTCTATACACCAAAATCAATAGTGCAGCTTCTCGTTGAGATGATTGAACCCTACAGGGGAAGAGTGTTTGATCCATGCTGCGGTTCAGGCGGTACGTTCGTTCAGAGTGAGAAGTTCATACAGGCCCATCAGGGAAGGCTGGACGATATACATATATTCGGTCAGGAATCCAACCAGACAACATGGAAACTCTGCAGGATGAACCTTGCCATAAGGAATATTGACAGTGATGAGGTCAGGTGGAACAATGAAGGATCATTCCTCAATGATGCACACAAGGACCTTAAGGCAGATTTCATACTGGCAAATCCCCCATTCAACGATTCTGACTGGAAGGGTGATCTCCTCAGAGAGGACGTAAGATGGAAATACGGTGTTCCTCCAACCGGGAACGCCAACTTCGCATGGGTACAGCATTTCACACATCACCTTGCGCCAACAGGCATAGCTGGATTCGTGCTTGCAAATGGATCAATGAGCTCCAACACATCTAATGAGGGAGAGATAAGGAAGAATATCATCGAAGCGGATCTTGTTGACTGCATGGTTGCGTTACCACCGCAGCTTTTCTTCAATACCGGAATACCTGCATGTCTGTGGTTTGTGACCAGGGATAAGAAGAACAATAAATTCAGGGATCTCAGGGGGGATATGCTCTTCATAGATGCAAGGAACATGGGGACAATGATAGACAGGAGGCACAGAGTGCTCACAGATGACGATATAAAGAAAATATCTCAAACATACCACGCATGGAGAGGGGAACTTGAGGGGTATCAGGATGTAAAAGGATTCTGCAAATCAGCTAAACTGGAAGAGGTCAGACAGCAGAACTGGGTTCTAACTCCAGGCAGGTATGTGGGTTCGGAGGAAAAGGAAGAGGATATGGAGGAGTTCAGCGAGAAGATGCAAAGGCTCACCTCAGAATTATCTGAACAGTTCAAGAAGTCAAGGGAACTGGAAGATGAGATAAGGAAGAATATGGAGAGGATCGGATGGCAGATATAGGCATATCTGAGTTCACCTTTGGTTATGCTTTTCTTTTTGAACAAACTAACAAAAACTGGGGACAATTAAAATCATTTCCGGTTTTTCCAAACCTAAGACAGGAAAAAAGATTGGGATATGATGTAAAAATCCCTTTAACGAAAGGTACCGCCTATTATTATCAGTTCAAGTTAAGTGAATATATGCAAAGAAGTAACTCTAAATTCATTAGAGATGGGCCCTATAAGGGCCCCTATTACAGAATTAAGCTTCATAAGCTAAATTCGAACATGCAGCACAGACTACTCTGGGACCTAGCAAAAGAAGAGCATTATGTTTACTATGTTGCACCAGAATGTTCAGAAAATAGAATCTTTAGTGATGCTTTTTTAAATGGGAAAGTGAGTGAAATTTCTAGACTAATTCCCTTAGAAAATTGCAGCAATTACAATACACAAGATGACGAACAACATTACATAACGTATGAAGAAGGAAATTCCACATTTTATCAGCATTCCGGTATAAGTGAAAGGAAAGAGTCGATTATGGGCAAGACGCTTCATTCACATTTTGAAGAAAGCCGAAAAGATTGGAAAGAAATTGATGTGAAATATGCTCAAAAGATTCACGATAACGCAAGAAAAATACTTAAGAAATATAGAATAGATGTCGCCTTTTCATATTATCCAGAGAACTCAAAAATGACGGAGACCGACAAAGTAAATTCTTTACTTTCTCTTTTGGCACATAAATTATGGCTGTCACTTGGGATAGCAATGGTAATAATTGGTGAGGAAAAAATAGAAGGTGATGCGCAAAATGAATGAGTCTACATTTAGAAAAGATTCTGATTATAGTATCCTTAAACTTAGGGATGCTTGCTCCCGTATCTATAACGGAGGCACACCCAACACTTCAATAAAAGAATACTGGACTGGCAATTTCCCTTGGCTATCGTCTGGAGAAACCAATAATCGATTTATAAAAAATACTAAAATTTCATATCGGAAGCTGGAGTTAAAAATTCAGGCACTAAATTGGCTAGGAGAGGGAGTTCCGTTATTGCATCCGCAGGTCAAGGTCATACTAGAGGTCAAGTATCATATCTTATGATTGATACCTACATTAATCAGTCTGTGATTGTTTTATTTCCTGATGAGACAATTCTGGATTCATTATTTCTATTTTATTCTTTAAGTCTAAAATACGAGCGCTTTAGACAAATATCTGATGCCCACATTATTAGGGGGGCTTGACAATTAAGATATTGGGAGAGGAGGAGATTTCATTGCCTCCATTAAGAGAGCAACAAGCCATAGCCAAAATCCTTTCAGATCTTGATGAAAAGATAGAGCTCAATAACAAGATGAATAAAACCCTTGAAGAGATCGCACAGGCAATATTCAAGAGATGGTTCATTGACTTTGAGTTTCCAAATGAAAACGGAGATCCATACAAATCCAGTGGAGGAGAGATGGTTGAATCTGAACTTGGGATGATACCGAAGGGGTGGGGAGTTCAGAAGTTGGAGGATCTAATTTCACTCGATAAAGGATTGTCTTATAAAGGGAAATTTCTGGCGCAAGAAGGTGATGGTAATGTCCTAATTAATTTGGGTTGTATTAAGCCTGGTGGTGGTTTTTTAAGCAATGGAATAAAATATTACAATGGTAAATTTAACAAAAAACATATCGTGGAATCTGGTGATATAGTAATAGCAAACACAGATATAACCCAGAAGAGAGAAATACTCGGAAGTCCTGTTATTATCCCAAATCGTTTTTCAAAGAACATTATCTTATTCACGCATCATCTATATGCAATGCGGTTGTCAAACAAAGAAGAATTATCATTTGTATTTTTTTTGATGCAAACTCGTAGGTATAGAGATCAAGTTACTAGTTATGCAACGGGAACAACAGTACTTGCTATCCCAAAAGAAGCCATACTGGATTTCAAATTTGTATTTCCTGACATCAATGTCCTCCGTAAGTTTAATGATTTGTCTCAATTGATATTTAATGAAATAAATTTGATTTCCGAAATGAACCCTTTAATAGTAATAATTCGTGATCTCCTCCTTCCCAAACTAATGACAGGCAGGATAAGAGTACCTCTGGAGGATTGAATGCCAAAAACAATGACAGAAGCAGAAGTGGAGACCCTCTTCCTAAAAACCCTCTCTGAAATGGGATATTCGGTAAAGTTTGGACCAGACCTATCACCTGGAGGCCATGAGGAAGAAAGAGAATATTCTGAAGTCATCCTAAAACAGAGGCTTATGGAAAGGCTGCGTATAATTAACCCTTCAATTCCGGATGAAGCACTCGATGATGCCTATAGAAAGATTGTAAAACAGGAAACCCAGGATGCGGTTTTCAATAACCACTCATTCCATGATCTTCTTGTCAATGGCGTAAATGTCCAGTACAGGAAAAAAGACGGAACAATAAAGGATGACACAGTATGGATAATTGATTTCAATGAAACTGACAACAATGAATT
>Ga0078972_1010806_pt1 | contig 16762 bp, 13 predicted proteins | sample YelNatPaOPGAMG01_FD_67568 | JGI IMG/M metagenome (GOLD analysis project Ga0078972, IMG submission 67568) | Hot spring thermophilic microbial communities from Obsidian Pool, Yellowstone National Park, USA - OP-RAMG-01 (SPADES assembly) (version 2) | ecosystem: Environmental > Aquatic > Thermal...
CTCCGCGACGCAAATCGCGCGGCAAGATGACGGTGGGCCGCATCGTTGCGCGCCACCAGAATGACCCCGCTGGTGCCCTTGTCCAGCCGGTGCACAATGCCGGGGCGCAGCGCGTCGCTGCCGCGCGAAAGCTCGCCGTAGCGGTGCAGCAGCGCGTTGGCCAGCGTGCCGGAGGAGCGGCCGGCCCCGGCGTGCACCGCCAGTCCGGCGGGCTTGTGGATCGCCGCCACGGCATCATCCTCGTAGAGAATTTCGAGCGGAATCGCCTCGGGAAAGGCGCGCAGGGGCGGCGGCTCGGCCGGCTCGACCTCGATGCGTTCGCCGGCGCGCACCTTCCAGGACGCCTTCTTCACCACGCCGTTGACGCGCACACGGCCTTCCCCGATCCACGCCTGAATGCGCGAACGGCTGAACTGCGGCATCCTCGCGGCGAGAAAATGGTCCAGCCTCTGTCCGGCATCCTCCGTACCGGCGAGAAACTCCTGCATGCTAACAGGGTAACGTCCCCCGTTTGCTATGCTGGAAGTCAAATACACCGATGGTCCCGACACGTCCGGCGCCGCTCTCCGATAACCGGAGGGGGGCATCTCCTGCCGCAAAGCCGCCCCTCAACGGAACGCCCGGGAAAGGAATACCGAAGCCGACACACAGCCTGTTGCTGCTCGCTTGCCTCTGCTGTGTCGCAAGCGGTCAGGCGCCGGGCGGCGCGGCCCCGCTCACGCTGGGCGACTGCATCCGCCTGGCCGAGCAGGCGCCGTCGGCGGTCCTGCTGGCCGCGCAGGAAAGGGAAATCGCTTCCCGCGGCATCACGCAGGCCCGAGCCGGTTTCCTGCCCCAGACCCGCCTGTCGAACGGCTTCATCTACAACAGCCCTTTGCTCGACAACCGGCAGACGTTCAGCTTCCTTCCGCTGAACGCCCTCCGGGAATACTCCTCGCTGGTGACCATCGGCCAGGAGTTCGACACCTCCGGGCGGCTGCGCGCCGAGCTGGCCCGGGCCCGCTCGGCCGAGGATGCGGCCGTCATCAGCGCGGCCATCGCCAGGCGAGACTTGCGCCGCGCCGTCGCCGCCGCGTATTACCGGGCCCTGCTGGCCCGGCGCGCCGCCGCCATCCTTGCCGAAGCCCTCGAGGAAAGCCGGAGCTTCGAGAAGCGGACACGTTTTCTGTTCGCCGCCGGCGAAGCCGCCCGCGCCGACGTGGTCAAAGCCGCCGCGCAGGCGGCGCTGCTCGAACAGTCGTTCAACGCCGCCCGGCTCGACGCCCGCCTTGCCGCCCAGGAGCTCGCCTCGTTCTGGACGGCCGAGCCGTCGGCGGACATCGCGCTCGCCGACGCCCTGGAAGAGCCGCCGCCTCCGCCCCAGGCGCCGGCGGAAGGCGCCCCTTACATGCGCCGCCTGGAGTTCCGTCTTCTCGATGCCCAGAGGCGGGGATTCGAAGCGGACTTTCGCCAGGCCCGGGCGGCGCTCCTGCCCCAGCTCGGTTTCCAGTTCCAGTATGGCATCGACTCGACAGCCATCCGCATCCGCGACCGCGGCTACGCCGCCTACTTCAACCTCAACATTCCGATCTTCGACTGGAACCGCGCCCGTAGCGCGATGGCCCAGGCGCGCCTCCGGGCGCGGCAGACCGAAACCACACGGGCCATCTCCCTCCGCCTGCTTTCGCGCGACTACCAGAACGCGCTCGCCCGCGTCAACGAGCTGTACCGGCAGATCCAGCTCACGCGCGAGCAAGCCCGGCTGGCGGAGGAGGACCTGCGGCTCAGCCGCCTCCGCTACGAAGGCGGGGAAGGTCTGGCTCTGGATGTCGTGACCGCCCAGAACCAGCTCGCGCAAGCCCGGATCAGCTACTACGCCAGCCTGGCCAACTATCTCGCCGCCAGAGCCGACCTGGAGGTCGCCGCAGGACAATGAAACGCCTGATCCTCCCCTGTGCCGCCTTGCTGGCGATGACCGCATGCCGCGCGCCAGAAGAGGCTGAACCGCCGCTCGTGGTGGAGGTCGCCACAGTCCCGGCGGCCCGTGCCGACTTGCAGTCGACCGTGCGCGCGCCCGCGTTTCTCTTCGGCCGCGAGCAGGCCAATCTCAACGCCCGCATCGCCGCCCCTGTCCGGCGACTCCATGCCCGCAAGGGCGACATCGTGGAAGCCGGCCAGTTGCTTGCGGAGCTCGACAACCGGGACCTGGCGGCCCAGAAGGCCGAAGCCGCCGCCGCGGTGGCGGATGCCGAGGCCAACCTGGGCAAAATCTCCGCCGGCACTCTCCCGGGCGACGTGGAACGGGCGCGCGGCCAGGTTGCGGTCGCGGAGGCGGCCCTCCGGCAGGCGTCGCAGATCTACGAGCGAAGAAAACAGCTCTTCGAGCAGGGCGCCATCCCGCAGCGCGATCTGCTGGTGAGCGAAACCGAATTCAGGCAGGCCCAGGCGAACGCGGAAGTGGCCCGCAAGTCGCTCGAGCTGCTTTTGAACCAGTCGCGAGAGCGCGACATCGCCATGGCGCGCCCCCGCCTGGAACAGGCGCGCGCCCGCCTGGCCTTCATCGAGGCGCAACTCGACTTCACGAGGATCCGCAGCCCGTTTGCCGGCGCCATCACCGAACAATTCCTATTCCCCGGAGACATGGCCCGCCCCGACCAGCCCATCTTCACGGTGACCGAAATCTCGGTGGCCGTGGCCCGGGCGCAGGTTCCGGAGGCGGAGGCGGCGCAGGTGCGGCCAAGGCTGGCGTGCCGGTTCGAACCCTCCGACATGCCCGGCAGATCTTTTGCAGGGCGCATTTCGGTGATCAACGAAGCCGTCGACCCGGCGCGCCGGACCGTGGAAACGTGGTGCGAAATCCCCAACTCGGGCCGGACGCTGAAACCGGGCGAGTTCGGCCATGCCGTCATCGTCGTGGCTGACGCGCCCGGCAGCATCGTGGTCCCGGCGGCCGCCGTGCAGTTTGAAGAGGGCTCCAACCGGGGCGTGGTCTTCATCGCCCGCAGCGGCGCCGCCGTGCGGCGCGCCGTCCGGACCGGCATCGTTTCCGGGGACAAAGTGCAGATTCTGGAGGGGGTCAGGGAAGGGGAACCAGTCATTCTGGAGGGCGCCTACGGGCTGGAAGATGGCACGCGCATCCGCGTGCGGGAGGCGCAGGGGAAATGACCAGCCGCCTTGCCGGCTTCGTCCACGCCCACGCGCGGGCGATGGCTGTCATCGTGCTCAGCTTCGCTCTCGCCGGACTCTTCTTCACCTTCCGCCTCCCCATTGCGATTTTTCCGCAGACGGACTTCCCCCGGATCGTCATCCTCGTCGACAACGGCATCACGCCGGTGGACATCCAGATGGTGCGGGTCACGCGCCCCATCGAAGAAGCCATCCGCATCGTCCCCGGCATCACCAACATCCGCTCGGTCACTTCCCGGGGCTCGACCGAAATCAGCGTCTTTTTCCGGTGGGACGTCGACATCCTGAACGCCCTCCATCTGGTGCAGGGCCGCATTAGCCAGATCACGCCCTCGCTGCCTCCCACCTGCCGCTTTTACATCAACCGGCTCACCTTCTCCGTCTTCCCGATGATCGGCTTCAGCATCACCTCGCCCGCTCGCAGCCAGGCGGAACTGTGGGAACTGGCCTATTACAACATCGCCCCGCGCCTGTACCGCCTGCCCGGTGTGGCCGAGGCGCGCATCGTGGGCGGGCGCCCGCCCGAATACCACGTTCTGGTGGACCCGCAGAAGCTCAACGCCTACGGCATGCCCCCGACGCGCGTGGCCGCCGCCCTCCGCGGCAACAACATGATCTCCGCATCGGGCATGCTTCAGGAGAACTACCACCTGTATCTGGCCACGGTCACCGGGCTGCTGCGGACGCGCGAGCAGATCGAGAACACCGTCGTCGACGTCGTCCGCGGCGCGCCGGTGGCGGTGAAGAACGTCGCCCGCGTCGTGCCGGCCGAGCGCCCCGTGTACAACATCGTCACCGCCAACGGGCGGCCTGCGGTGTTGGTCAACGTGCTCCAGCAGCCGGACGGCAACGCCGTCGCCATCGCCGACGCCGTCAACGCCGAGCTGGCCTCCATCCGCCGCGCGTTGCCCAAAGACATCGAGCTGTCCGTGTTCTACGACCAGTCGGTGCTGGTGCGGGAGTCGATCTCGGGCGTCGCCGAAAGCATCCTGATCGGGCTGGGCCTTTCCGTCCTGGTCCTGCTGCTGTTTCTGAAGAACTGGCGCACGACGCTGGTGGCCGCGCTGGTGATCCCTGTCGCCGTGCTGGCCGCCATTGTCTTTCTCAAGTTCTTCAACATGAGCTTCAACCTGATGACGCTGGGAGGTATGGCCGCCTGCATCGGCGTCGTCATCGACGACGCCATCGTGATGGTGGAAAACATCATGGTGCACCTGTCTGCAGGCCAGTCCCCGCTGGAGGCCTCGCGAAGCGCCATCATCGAGTTGACGCCCGCGCTGACAGGCTCCACCCTGACGCCGATTGTCGTCTTCGCCCCGCTCGTTTTTCTCGGCGGCATCACCGGCGTGTTCTTCCGCGCCCTGGCCATGACGATGGTCACAGCGCTGCTGGCTTCTCTCTTCCTCGCCATTTTCTTCACGCCGGTGCTGGCTGCGGTCTTCTTCCGCCGGCCGGCGGAGATTGCCGGAGGCGACCTGGAGCAGGCGGAACAGGCCGGCGAAGGCCGCATCCTTCGGCGCCTCACCAGCCTTTACGAGTCCGCCTTGCACGGCTGCCTTCACCATCCGCGCGCTGTGCTGGGGGCGGCAGTGCTGATCGCCGCCGCCATGGCGGGAATCTATTTCCGGCTTGGCAGCGGGTTCCTCCCGGAGATGGACGAAGGCGCCTTCGTGCTGGACTACATCATGCCCCCCGGCACTTCGCTTCAGGAAACCGACCGCGTGCTCCGGCACCTCGAACAGTTCCTGCGGGAGACCCCGGAGATCGAAAGCTATTCGCGCCGCACGGGTGCGCGGCTCGCTTTGGCGATCGCCGAGCCCAACACCGGCGACTTCCTCGTCAAGCTGAAAAAGGAACGGCGCCGCAGCCTCGAGGAGGTGACCGCGGAGCTCCGCCGCAAAATCGCCGCTTCCGAACCCGCCATCCAGGTCGAGTTCCCCCATATTCTGGAAGACCTCATCGGCGACCTCGCCTGGAGCCCGCAGCCCATCGAAATCAAGGTCCGCCACGATGACGACGCCACTTACAAGCGCGTCGCGGCCAGGATCGCCGAGTGGCTTCCCAAGGTGCCTGGCGTCGTCGACATCGTCAACCGCACCATCGTCATCGGCCCGTCGCTGAATTTCCGGGTCGATCCGGAAAAGGCCCGCCTGGCGGGCTTCAGCGTTCAGGACGTGGCCGATCTCCAGGCGGCCATGCTCGACGGCGAGCCCGCTTCCGAACTCATCCACGGCGAGCGTCTGGTAGGCATTCGCGTCCGCTACCCGCCCGAATACCGCAGCTCTTCCGCGATGCTGAAATCCCTTCTGCTGACCTCCCCGACGGGCCAGACCCTGCCGATGTCCAGCATCGCCGATGTCCAGGTGGAGGAGCAGACGACGGAAATCCGGCGGGAAAACCTGCGCAACATGTCCGCGGTCACCGCGCGGCTGGAAAACCGCGATCTCGGCTCCGCCTTGCGCGAGATCCGACAGCGGCTCCCGCGCGAGGTCCCGCTCCCGCCCGGCACGCACATCGAATACGGCGGCCTTTACGAGATGCAGCGGGAATCGTTCCTTGGCCTGACGCAGGTGCTGCTGCTTTCCATCCTTCTGATCTTTATCATCCTGGTCTTCGAATTCCGGTCTTTCTCCCACCCGCTGGCGATCCTCGCCGCCACCATTTTGTGCGGATTTGGCGCTCTGGCCGCGCTCTGGATCACGGGCTCCACGCTCAATATCTCCTCGTTCATGGGCGCCATCATGGTGGTCGGCATCGTTCACAAGAACGGCATCCTCATGCTCGATTCCGAGCAGTATTTTTCGGCAAAAGGCTACGAATTGCGGGAAGCGATTTTCCACGCCGGGCGCCGCCGCCTCCGCCCGATTCTCATGACCGCGCTGGCCACCATCTGCGGCATGGCGCCGCTGGCGGCCGGCGTGGGCTCCGGCGCGCAATTGCTCCGGCCGCTCGCCATCGCCGTCATCGGCGGCGTGGCCGTCTCGATGATCCTCTCCCTGCTCATCACCCCGGTGCTCTTCTTTGAGCTCCGCCGCCGCGGGCTCTGACCGGACTTGGCCCCGGCAGGAACGGGGCCGCCGCCACGGCCGCGCCCGATCGCGGCACAATCAAAGCACATGGCCCGGCGAGCGGCATGGCTGGCGATCTTCGTGGCGGCCGTGGTGTCCCGGCTCTGTTATCTCGATGTCGTCTGGGCGGAGGAGGGCTACCCGCTGGCGGCCGCCGCCGAGATGCTGCGCGGCAGGATGCTCTACCGGGACCTCTGGTTCGACAAGCCGCCCCTGTTTCCCGCATTCTATCTGCTGGCCGACGCCATGCCGGGCTGGCCGCTGCGCCTGCTGGGCGCGGTCCATGTCCAGCCGCTGAGGCCCTGCGCGACGACCACTTCCATGGAGTGCTCGGTCAATCGCGAAAGCTGCAAGCCCTTGGCGTCCAAGCGCCGAAGCATGACGAAGGCCGTGCCCGCGGAGCGTTCCTGGATCACGGGCGCATCGGTATCAAAGCCGAAGGGCGTGGGATTCGGATCCGGACCCAGGTTTTCGAGCAGACCGAGCGTGCCCGGATAGCCGTGATGATACTGCCCGTCCAGCTTGTGGCCCGTGCCGTAGGCGCCGAGTGGCCCCTCGCCCACGATGCCCACGGCAGCGTAGAAATCGCTTTCCTCGCGCCCCATGGCGATCTTGGCGTTCACCGGCATGGCCGAGTCGGTGTAGATCTCGGGCACCACCTGGTCGTAAATGGAGTCGGCCACGAGCGAGACGCTGGTGATGGTGGAGCGCCCGAAGCCCCAGACGCCAGTCGAGTTGTCCTTGATGCGCACGCCTTGCGGCTTGGCGACGATGCCGCCGAAGTAGTTGTCCATGCCGTGCGTGCGGCAGCCGTTCGGTGTATCGAAGGCCTTGTCGCAGGACGTATCGGAGCCCGAATATGGGCAGGCTGGCCCCTTGAACTGCTTCCAGCAGGTGCGCGAGATGCGCCGCGTCGGATAGGGCAGGTTCAGTTCATAGAGCCCGTCGGCGGCCGTGACACGGAACTCAGGGCCCGAGTCGCAGGACCAGTTGACGATGTTGCCCTTCCACAGGTCGAGCTTGATGCCGGTACCAACATGGAAGAGGCTGAGGGCAATCTCGGCGCGGAAGAGATCGACGTCATTGGCCAGATCGCGCATCACGCGGTCGGCGTTGCCGAAGGTAAACTGGGCCTCGTCGGATTCATTGCCGATCGACTGCGCGATGCCGTCGAACTCGATGAGGCGCGCCTGGTAGAGCTGGCTGCCGATAATCGAGCGGCGGTCGGAGACGTAGATGGCCGGATAGCCGGGCTGCTTGGCGACGATCTTCACGAGCGGGATAATTTCCTGCACCTGGGAGAGCAGGGCGGTCTGGAGGGCCTGCGGCGGGAAGCGGGCGACTGTCTGGTTGAGTATGTAGGTGGGCGAGGTGGAGGGGATCTCGATGAGAGTGACACCGACGGAGCACACAGCGGCACCAAGCATCTCCCAGGAGAGCGGCTCGTTGGCGAAGCGGCAGGCAACGGGCGTGGTCCCGATGCCGTCCTCGTTTGGCGCGTTGAAGGTGAAAGCGCCGTAGGGGCCGTAGTGCTGCTCCCAGAAGTTCCGCAGGGCGACGCGGTCGGCGTCGCGGAGCCGCTGCTTGCGGATGGTGAAGCGGCGCGCGCCCGTGCCGAGCAGAAAGCGCTGCTCGATCTTGGCGTTCCCGCTGCCAAACTGATGCACGACGACCTCGTGGTCGCGGCGCACCTCGAGCGGATAGTCAGGCGTGAGCGGAAACGCGCCGGATGGCACAATCTCTGGAACCAGGATGTTGCCGAGATAATCCGGCATAGCGGAAAACTAACGCTGGATTAAGTAGGTCCAGCTGACCGAGGGGTTGCCAGAGGCGTTCTCCCATCCAGGCGTGATGTTGATTGTGCCGCTCTTGAGCTGCACCACGACTTGGCCCTGAAGGTACCCGCTGGCGTTCAGCGGCAGCGCGGGAGTCACGAAATTCCGCGCGCCCTTAACGTCGGTCCAGCTCACAGTGAGGAAGGCCGTGCCGCTGCTGCCGGCCGTGGTTGTGATGTAGTAGAGCACGGTGTAGAGATAGTCGCCCGAGGCATCAGGCGTGCAACCGTCTGAAACGCCGCAGGATTGGGTGCTGAGCGTGCCGGCACCGGAAGGGGCGGTCCCGTAGGTGAAGCTCTTTAAGCGCTTCACCATGCCCGCAATAACAAAGTTATTCAAGGTAACTTGCTGCTGGCCGGTGAACATGTCCATGTAACTGTTGACTGAGGGGTTGAAGTTTCCGGATTCATCTAAAAACCGGATACGGAGGCCGACCCAGTAGTTTGGATCACTCATGCCCGCAGGCGGGCGGATGTCGATGGGGAAAAAATTCCATGGGGTCTGATCGGTTCCCATTCTAATCCCGGCGCCATCGCTAAGCGCCATATTGAGTTTGCCTCTACTCTCATCCACCGAAAGCATGGAGCTTGCAGCCACACTGTTCTCGCCGTTCCAGTAGGTTATAGACCCCGTGCTACCGCCGGAGAGGACGCTACAGCTGGGACAGGAAAACAGACCAGTCTGGCTGTCATAGGCCAGCGGGCTTTGCGCAGAAAATGCGGCACGGGCGCGCGAGTCGAGATAGTACTTGTTCACGCCGCCTTCCGGGACTTTGTCGGTGTCGTAATCTCCGGCTTGGGCCGTGACCGCGCCGGTGCGCCCAAAGATGCTGCTGACCCCCGCACTGAGCGTTGATGGGCTCCAGCGGCGGAGACTGTCACTCCATACCAGCGCCTGGCCATCTGAAGCGCCGCCGGCCAGGATTTGCGACGGCTGAATGGTTATTTGCGGCGTAGGCGGTTGGCTGACCCGTACCTCAGAGATCTTCAGCGGCGTGCTACTGGTGGGGACCACCCAGTACTCCGACCATGCCATGCCGGACTTCGGACGGTAGACGACATAGTAGCTGGTGCCGCTGGGCACCGCCGTGTCGTTAGGTTCGAGCTCCACCTGGAATTGGCCGCCCGAGATCTGGAAGTCTCGCGTCCAGCGGCTGATCATCTTGCCTTCGGAGGTGGTCATCGCCGGCCCAGAGATCGTGACCCGGCCTTCGAAGGCCTGCGGCGGAAAGCTGGTGTAGATGGTGTCCTGGATCAGAGTCCCGGCCAAGCACAGGGCCGGTAAGAACAAAGCGCAGATTCGGATGTTCATCAGGCAAGCTCCACCAGTTCGATGGAAACGTCACTTCTCCCGAGGCCAACCGATTGATTCCATTCGCCGTCAAACCGAACCGTGTAGCGGCCCGCGACGGCCTGGCCCGTCGGATCGTGCGAAAACTTCGGGATCGTCTCATAGGGGTCGTAGAAGTAGAACGGCTCGGTAGGACCCTTGTGGGCCTCGTAGAAATCGCGGAGCGCAGAAAGCTGCACAGGAGTCAGCCGCTTCGCGAGCCGCCAGCGCTTGCGGCTGTCGGTTGCCTGGACCGACCGTTGCGATTCGCCGTTGCGGTACTCGTTATCGAGCGCCGGGTACTCGCGCTCATGAACGAAGGCGCGAGACAGAGTTGCCGGCAGCACAGCCAGCGGCAAAGCGTTGTGCACCGACCCAGGCATCAGCTACTCACTAGCTCGATGAGCCTCTGGCCCCGACGCGCACCAATCTTCCCTGCCACAAAACGCGCATAGTTGGCCGGATGATTGCCATCGTCCGAGGGCGCATACACACGAAACATCTCCTCTGCCGTTGGCGGCTTGCCCTGCGTGTATTTCCCATCGAGGTACTGCCCCACCAGCACGCGCAAAATGCGCCAGCCTTCCTCGAGCGCTCTCTGCCTCAGCTGCTCGGGTGAAGCGCCAGGAAACTCATCCGCTGCCCAGGCGAGGAAGTCGACGTAGCCTTTTGAGGTCGGATATAGCTTGCCACTTCGGTCCCGCCACTGCCGGATGTTGCCGGGGTTGGCGTTGCGCTGAGCAATGGTCGGCGGCCCACTCGTGCGGTAGAACCCTTCCATTTCCGCAATCGCCTTGGCAATACCATCAATCAGTTCCGCTCGACTCATCTTGCCTCAGCCTCCACCGCTCCACCCACTGCTGCCACTCCCGCCGCTGGATGTAGCGCTCATCAAGCAGCTCCAGCAGTTCGAACTTCAGCCGGGCGATGGCCTCCCCTACGCTCTGCCGCACAAAAACCCCCACCACCGTAGAGGCGATCACCGCCACCGCGCACAACGCCGTGACTGCCTGCCATTCCATCTCTACCTCCTAGGCCACCACCAAACCTGGACTCATCTGTAGCGCCGCACTCTCCCGCCGGCCCGCATTGCCTTTCATGGCATTCATTGCCGCCGACTGCACGGCGCGCGGGTTGTCCACTACCACGCGCACGGTCTCCCGCTCGAAAAACTCCTTGGCGCCCGGCACGCTGACGTTGATAATGATCGGACCGGCACTCTGCGGCGTACCGGCGGCGATACGATCGAGCGCGGGTGCGGCGCCCGCGGTGAACGTCTGCTGGTAGAGCGTGCCGCCTTGCTGGAGGAGCGACACCGGTTTGACCGTAGCTGGAAGCCCCGATGTGCTCTGGCCCGTCGTTAGCGCGTAGAGCTCCACTAGATCGCGGATCTGCTGGCTGCGTATGGCCATATCCAGGTTTCCGCCAAAACCCTGCTTAGCGATATTCACGATCTCGGCCAGAATGTTCTTCTCGCGGATGTCGACCCCGTAAGTGGCTTTGATTTTTTCGCGCGCTTTTTCCTGCGCGCCTTTGACAAAAAGGCGCACCAGGCCGGCCACGGCCCCGATGCCGGCCCCGATGGCCGCACCCAGTGGGCCGCCGTATTTGAAGCCGACGAGCGCGCCGCCGGCCGTGGTCATCCCGAGGCCGGAAAGGCCGCCACGCTCGAGACCCATCAGCGCGAACGTTGCGCCGCCGAGCAGCGCAGCACTCGAGCGCCCCAGCGCCGAAAGTTTCTGCCCCATGGTGGCGGCTTCCCAGGTCGCAGCCTTGCCCGGCGCGTACTGGACGCCGCCGCCGAAGCCTAGAAAATCCTTCCAACCGCCCACCAGGCTGCCCCAGCCACCGCCGCCCTTCGATGGGATGAACGGAGGCGTGCCCCAGCCTCCGGCCGCGCCCCCCGAAATCGGGCCACCGCCTTGAGCGAAGACCGGGACAGCGCCGATTCCGAGTACGCCGCCCAATCTGCCGAGCAGCCCTCCAGTAGACGCTCCGCCGCCAGCGAACGACACTCGCGTACCGGTGAACAGTTGCATCAAGAGCGCCGCCACACGCGAGCTGATGACGTCCTTGATCGCCGTCAGAATGGCGGTCTTGAACGCATTGCCGATAGCTGCCCAGATGGACTGCGACTTTGTCAGCAAGGCATCGAAGACCCCCTCGGCCTGGCGCTTGAGCGAGTCGAAAATCTGCCGGTTGTGATCGCGGACGAGTTCAGCCTGCCGGATGGCAGCGTTCTCGCGCGCGGCCTGGATGGCCGCGTCGGTAGCTTCCTGCTGCTCGCTCCGGATGTCCTCGCGTTGCTCAGTAAGTTCTGCGATCCGCGCCTTGATCTCCTCCGCATGATAGCCCAGCCGGCGGAGGTTGGCCTCCTCTTCGAGCACCATGCGCGAGGTCTCAAGATCAAACAGCCGCTGCTTGATCTCGTGAACTCGCTCGAGGTACTCGATCTCGATCGCGGCCTTGCGCTGCTCGAGCGCGACCTTCTGCTCAAGGGTCTGTGCGTCCGTGGCCTCGGCCTGGCGCAACTGGGCATCGCGCACCCAGCCAGCGCGCTCAACCTCAAAGCCATAGACTTGCTCGGTATGCTCCAGCGCCCGGCGCGCCGTTTCTTCCTCGTTTTGCAGCCGGCGCTGGTAAAGCTCCGTCTCCCAAGCCAGCCGCCGCTCGTAGTCCTCCTGCTGACGCTTTAGCTCCTCCTCGATGGTCTCTTTCTGCAGTACGCGGACCTTGGCTTGAAGCTCTCGCTCGAGGTTGTGGCGGGCCTCGGCAAGCAGCGCGTAGCGATGGATCACGCTGCGCTCATCGACAAAGGTCGTCAGTCGCTGGGCCTCGCGCTCAACCTCAATGAGCGCCCGCGCCGGCCCTTTGAGCGCTTCTGCCTCCGCGGCTAGGGCGCTTTCCCGGGTCGTGCGCACGGCCTCCATCTGGCGCTTGCGGATCTCGGCCCGTAGCTTCAACTCCTCTTCGGTCGGGCCGGTCTCCATCTTGACGGCAGGCCTCGGCAACTCGAAACCGCCCGGCGGCGTGGCCCAAGGCAAGTACTTCTTCCCGGTCATCCCGTAGATAATCTCTTCGCGGCTGAAGCCTGCCTGCTCGAGCTCCTTGAGCGAGCGGCCCTCACGCACCAACTGCCCCACGCGGGCCCGCTTGATCTCCTCGTCGAGCAAGGCCGCGCGCTCGCCCCACTTGCGCTTCTCCTCGTAGAAAACAAAGCCCAGCGCAGCAACGCCCGCCCCGACTAGGCCGGCTCGCAAGCCCGCCGAGGCCAGGCTCAACGCGCTCAAGGCGCCGGCCAGTTCCGCAATCTTCTTCGCCAACTGGTAGGTGGCCAGCACCGTGGCTACCTCGATGGCCACCCGCCCGAACTTCGCCAGCGTGTCGGCGTTCGCGTTGGCCCACTCGGCGGCGTCTTTGAGCAGATTGATGAGATCCTTGAACTCGGTCTGGAAGCGTGCGCCCACCTGCTCGCGGAGCTCGTGCAGTTGGCGGCCGAGGGCCTGAACCATCATCTCGGCCTCACCGGAAGCGGCGGCATGCGCGTCCTGGATCTTGGCGCCCTCACGCATGATGGCGTTGTAGCGGACCTGCTTCTGCTCGGCCTCCGTCAGCGCCCGGTTGCGGCGCAGCTCCTCCAGGGTCAGCTCCTTCTCCAGGTTGACGAAGATGCCCATGGTGCGCAGGCCACGCGAGTAGCCGCCCTCGATGGCCATCAGCAGTTTCTCGAGCGCCTCGCCGGCCGGAATGTTTTCGATGGCGGCCGCATCCTTGGCCAGCTTCGCCAGCCCCTCGGCCTTGCTGAGATCCATATCGGCGGCGATGAACCGGGCGATGGTGTGCAGGGCCTCTTCGCCGTGGTAGCCGATCTGGCGGACGGCTTCCACGGCCTTCAGAGCCGCGGCCGCGCTGAGGCCGTGCGCGCGGGCCAGGGCGAGCGTCGAGGCCTCCAGGCGCGCTTCGTGCGCGGCCAGCTTCGCCGCGTCGATGGTCCAGGATTTCGCCCAACTGAGAGCGGTCTTGATCGCATCGGCGAGCAGGTTGCCGGCGGTGGCGCCCTTGACCATGGCGGCGGTCATGCCGTCGATGCCGCGCGAGGCGCCGCGGGCCGCATTGACGGCAGTGGTCTCGATCGAGGACAGACCGGCATTGACGCTCTTGATGGATGCGTTGGCCTTGTCGGCATCAACGGTGACCACCAGTTCGAGCTTGCTATCAGCCATGGCACTTCGCGCGCTCGTCGTCGAAGCGCGCCTGCTCCTCTTCGATGATCAGCATCGCGTGGAACTCATCCGCGGCGACCTCATCGAGCGACAGCCTTACGCCGAGCTTTAGCGCCGCCCGAAGATCGAGTGCCCGGCGAAGGAGTTGACCGGGTTCAGAAGACTGCGCCGCATCCAGCCGATCGAGCGGGCAGTGATCGCAGCGGCTGCCCTCGGGCGCATCCGGACAGAGTCCGGGATCGCACAACTGGTCCCGCCGCAGCGACCAGTAGACCAGGTAGCGCAGGGAGGGCCGCTCGGGCCACTCCCCGCTCAGGAGTTTCCCTCGCGCTCCTCAAAGCCGGCCTCGAGCGCATCGATGGCCGCCTTCACCGCCACCGCCTGGTGGATGATCGGCACAGCGCCGGCGTAGCCTTCTTTGGTCTGGCAGAGCTTCTGGTACAGGGCGCCGGCAGCGGCCAGATTCACGGTCAGCTCCTGGCGGTTGAAGGGCAGATCCAGAATGCGGGCAAAACCCCGGCGGTACTCGATCACGTCCTTGGCGCTCGGCATCCGCAGCAGGTGCACCGTCGTCCCGCCGGGGACGCGCAGCAGAACACGAAATACCCCGGCCTCCGGTACGACATCATCCACCTCGGCCTGGCTCAACTGCTCGACGATCCGGCTGGCCTCGTAGGCATCCACCTCTTCGCCATCGTCGGCGCGGATCTTGCGGAACAACGCCGCATCCACCTCTTCGGCATTCGGGATAGTCGTCTCTGAGACACCGCGCCCGAACTGTTTGATGACGATCTTGCGGCGCCGCTGCCGCTCGATCCACTCCTCGTCGGTTGGGAAGCGGACCTTCACGGTGCGCGCGCCCTCCGCCGAGCGAAGTTGAATCTCGACCTGGCGCCCTGAATCGAACACGTAGCTGGTTTCCATAACTCCTCCCATCAGCCGATGTTGTCCTGGCTGCACTTGGCGACCGCGGTGAGGAGGCCGTTGGTCGTATCCCACAGCGGCGTGCACTCGACCTCGACGGTGACGATGCCGTCGGTGTCCCCGACCACGGCCGTGCGGAAGGCGACCTTGTGGAAGCTCACTTCGATCGAGTGGTAGTCGCTGCCCGAAATCAGCTCCCCCTGAAGACTGACGACCGCCGTGCCCGTGGTCTGGTTGCGGAGCTTGGTGAGCTCGGTCGAGCCGTGCTCAAAGCGCGCCGTGAACTTGAGCGAGGCCTCACGGTCGCCGAACTCCAGGCGCCCTCGAATGGCCGCGCCGTCCTGCGTGCCCGAGCCGGGATAAAAGCCCGAGTCGAGCCTGAGGTTGTTCTTGAAGCCCAGCTCCAGCGAGACCAAGTTACGGCTGGCGACGTAGTCCACGCCGTTGATCGTCACCTGAGCGCTGGCGCCGGGGAGCAGATGCTCGGTAGTGCCGGCGGGGAGGGTGATCCCGCTCGGCTCCACGAGCTTGCCCGAGCCAGCGAAGTTGATCGTGATGCGCGAGTTCGCCCGGCCCGGCCCGGATCCGATCGTGATGGTAAAATCTTCGACCACGCAGCCTACCGCCATGCGGTCGAGCACCGCACTTGCCCCCTGGCGGATGGCCTCGATGAAGGAGAACGCCGGCAACTCGATGCCGCCGGTGACCGGATCCTGCGGGGTACAAGTATAAATGACCGCCGGCGGTGTGCCGCTCTTTGTGCGGCCGCCCAAGCCAAAGACAAAGGCCCAGGCGGCGATCTCGCTCGAGAGGTATTTCTCGATTGAGCCGCTCACGTCCCAGTGCGATTTGAATGTCTGGGTGGCGAACTCGTGCCCCTTGCCGAGCTCGGCCGCATCGTTTTCGGTGTTGAGCGTCACGGTCGAAAGCGCCGCATTGGTCTTAGTCAGGCTCCAGATGTCGCCTGAAACGTTGGGCGTTGAGAGGTCGGTCTGCTTCTTGTAGCCGAAGCCGATCTTGGTTTCACGAATGTTGGCGGGCATCTCAGTCTCCCATCTCGATGAAGCTCATCGTGACTTCGAAATAGTCTGTCCCTTGCTCGTCCGTGGCGCGCTGGACCGAAGGCAGGTCCATTGGATGGCAGCGCGGGTGGATGGTGGTGTAGAGCATCTTCAATGCACTCCCGGCGGGCACGCCGTTGACGATCAGATCAAAGAGGCGGTAGTAGGCCGTGGGCGGGTCGCCTTCGAGCGTCTCCCGCGCGCGGAGGTAAAGCGACAGGTTGTGTTTCCAGGCCTCGCCCGCGCCGAAGCTGCCCGGCGTGGTGCCCTGCCAGGCGACCAGGATCGAGGGCACCGGCATCTCGTAGATGGCCAGCGGCAGGCTGACGCGCTTGGGGTAGAGGTCGTGGTAGGCGAAGATCCTTTGCGGGTCGCCTTCCATCTCCAAGACCAGCTCGGGGATGGCGCGCAGCTTTTCGACCAGCGCATCGACCAGCTCGGCCGGATTGATCATGGCTGTTTTGCTCCGAGGAAGCGCTCGACGATCAGCCGGGGCGTGATCTCGCGCAGGATGCGGCGGGCGGCCTCGATGACGGCGGCGCGGTTGGCGGGGGAGAAGACGAGCCACGGCTCGCGGCGCATGTTGGCCAGGCCCTTGATGCGCTCCTTGCGCGAGGTGAGCGCCGCCTTGGCTGCGCGCTCGCTCACTGTACGAACGGAGAGATTGCCGAGCATGCTGCCGGTGAGCGAAAGGTCGCGCACCGCGCGCCGCCTCAAGCGCTTCGCCTTGTAGATCGCGTAGCGCTTGGTGAGTGGCTTGGCCGGCGCATCGCTTGGCCCCAGGCCGGCGGCCAGCCGGTTCTTCACCGCCGCCAGCCCGACGGTGCCGAGCTTGAGCATCTGGAACTGGCGAAAGTTCAGATGATCCACCCGGAGCTGCTTGCGGAACCAGATGCGAACGCTCCGCATAAGTCAAGCCGACCCCGCGCGGGCGGTTGCGGTACCATGTGAGCAATAGGACTGGTTAACCGTGAAGCGAACCATCCAAGTGCGCATCCTGCGGGGTGAAAAGCAGTACGTGGCCGAGTGCCTGGACCTGCCTGTGGTGACCGAAGCCCCTACGCTGGACGAGTTGGCGGCAAACATCCGGGAGGCGATCGCTCTGCATCTTGAAGGTGAGGATCTGGCAGAGCTCGGGCTTGTCAGCAACCCCACCA
>Ga0078972_1010807_pt1 | contig 16761 bp, 15 predicted proteins | sample YelNatPaOPGAMG01_FD_67568 | JGI IMG/M metagenome (GOLD analysis project Ga0078972, IMG submission 67568) | Hot spring thermophilic microbial communities from Obsidian Pool, Yellowstone National Park, USA - OP-RAMG-01 (SPADES assembly) (version 2) | ecosystem: Environmental > Aquatic > Thermal...
GGTATACCGTTGCAAAAGTTTTGGAAAGATTATTAGGTGAAGGAAAAATAGAAGTTAGAAAAATTGGTACGGCAAAATTGCATTATTTAAAAAAGTGATGAGAACGAATAAATAAGAAAAGTTTTTTGGAAACACGGAAAAGAAGACATAATTTCGTGTTTGTCATTAAAGGTGGAGAAAAAGCAAAATACGAAGAAATAAGAAATACTCTCGAAAAATTAACTCCAGAAAAAGACAGGTATTTGGTGAATCTAGGCTTCGTGAGGTTTGGTCAGGATATCTGCTTGACAAGAAATCCAAGATGCTACGCTTGCCCCCTTTTTGAAATTTGCGAATATAACCAAAACAATATTTTCTAGAAAAACGAAAATCTAGTTGATGGAAGAAATCAAATGGCACTTGCTTTCAGTAGAAGAAGTGATGAAGAATTTGGGCACGAGCGAGTCAGGATTAAGTGAGCAAGAAGCAAAGCAAAGGCTTAGCAAATTTGGCCCAAATGAGCTGAAAGAGAGAAAAAAAGTAAGCCCAGCTAAAATTTTTCTCAGACAATTCAAAAGTTTCTTGATAGCAATTCTCTTGGTTGCAGTAATTCTCTCCTTATTCTTGGAAGAATTTCTTGATGCTTCTGTGATTCTCGCAATTCTTTTGATGAACGCTTTTCTAGGTTTTATTCAAGAGTACAGGGCTGAAAAAGCGATGGAAGCTCTCAAGAAGATTGTGGTTCAAAAGGTGCTTGTGATGAGAGAAGGGAAAATGACGGAAATTCCTTCAAGAGAGCTCGTTCCCGGCGACATAATAGTTCTTGAAGAAGGCGAAGGAATTCCTGCTGATGCTCGAATCATAGAAGAATTCGGTTTGGCTGTAGATGAATCAGCTTTAACAGGAGAATCAACACCTGTTGAAAAACAGATTGCTCCAATTCGAGATTTGCCTTTAGCAGAGAGAAGAAACATGGTCTTCATGGGAACTTATGTTTCTCGTGGCAAAGGAAAAGCTGTTGTTGTCCAAACAGGGATGAAAACTGAAGTCGGAAAAATAGCAAAAGAGATCGAAGAGGAAGAAGAGCCCACACCACTTCAGAAGAAGCTTGATAAATTTGGGAAATGGCTTGGCTCAATCGTTCTTTTGATCTGTGGCTTGGTTTTCATTCTAGGCTATTTGGAAGACATGAACATTGTCGATGATTTTTTCACGGCTGTAGCTTTAGCGGTTTCAGCAGTTCCTGAAGGTTTGCCTGCCATAGTTACAGTTGCTTTGGCTTTAGGCGTGAGCAAAATGGTGAAAAGAAATGCTTTGGTAAGAAGACTTTCTGCAGTCGAGACTTTGGGATGCACAACTGTGATAGCAGCTGATAAGACTGGAACTATGACGATGAATGAAATGTGTGTGAGGAAGATTTGGTTCAGCAACAAGCTTGTTGAAGTTACTGGCGTAGGCTTCGAGCCGAAAGGAGAATTTTTCTTGAACGGGGAAAAAATCGATTTAAGCAAAGAAAAAGACCTTCTGCTTTTGATTAAAGCCGGTCTTTTCTGCAACAGCTCTACAGTAGAGTTTAAAGAGGGAAAATGGCATGTTGTTGGTGACCCAACAGAAGGTTCTTTGATTGTGCTAGCTTCGAAAGCAGGCCTAGCAAAAGAGCAAGAGCCCGAGTTTGAGATTCCATTTTCTTCTGAAAGAAAACTTATGACAACAGTCTACAAAGAAGAAGAATATTTCGTTTACACGAAAGGAGCTCCTGAAAAAGTTCTCTCCCTTTGCTCACACTTGCAAGAAAACGGCAAGACAAGAAAGCTTGATGAAGAAGATAGGAAGAAAATAAGCTCCAAGATTGAAGAAATGGCAAAACAAGGCTTAAGGGTTTTGGCTTTGGCTTACAAGAAGATGAAAAAATTTGAAGAAAGCAAAGCTGAAAAAGATTTGATATTCTTGGGTCTTGTTGGCATGATTGACCCGCCAAGGAAAGAGGTTAAAGAAGCGATAGAGAAGTGCAAGCAAGCTGGAATAAGGCCAGTGATGATAACAGGTGACCACAAGCTCACTGCCATAGCGATAGCAAAAGAAATTGGTTTGATGGAAGAAGGGGGAGAAGTCTTGACTGGTGAAGAAATTGAAAACATGCAAGAAGAGGAATTGGAAGAAAGAATTGAAAGAGTAAAAGTTTATGCAAGAGTTACGCCTGAACAAAAGCTAAGGATAGTTAAAGCTCTCAAGAAGAAAGGTCATGTTGTTGCTGTGACTGGAGACGGAATAAACGATGCTCCTGCCTTGAAGAAAGCTGACATCGGAGTTGCCATGGGAATTAAAGGCACAGATGTAGCTAAAGAAGCGAGCGACATGATTTTGCTAGATGACAATTTTGCAACTATAGTTAATGCGGTTGAAGAAGGAAGGGGAATTTACGACAACATAAGGAAGTTTGTCAGGTTTTTGCTCTGTGTGAATTTTGATGAGATAGCTTTGATAACTGTTTCAATTCTTTTTGGCTTGCCTTTGCCTTTGTTGCCTTTGCAAATTCTCTGGCTCAATTTAGTCACAGACGGCTTGCCAGCTTTAGCCTTGAGTGCTGACCCTTATGAAAAAGATTTGATGAAGAGAAAGCCAAGGAATCCCAAGCATGATATTCTACACGGCATGCTCCTCTTCATAATTGTTACTGCATTCGTGAACTTTCTTGCTGAGACGCTTGTCTTTATCTGGGCTCTTAGCTCAGGCTATGCAATAGAAAAAGTTAGGACTATGGTTTTTTGCACAGTAGTTTTCTTCGAACTTTTTTTCGTCTTGAACTGCAGGTCAGAAAATAAGTCTGTTTTCAAGAAAGGAATTTCAGACAATAAGAAGCTTTTGCTTGCTCTGCTAGCTTCTTTCATCTTGCAATTGCTTGCAATTTACTTCCCACCTTTCCAAAAAATTTTCAAGACCGTTCCACTTGAATTTAAAGAATTGTTCATCACCCTTGCGATGAGTGCTTCTTCCTTGCTCGTGCTGCCAGAAATTTTCATGAACAGAGATTTAAGATTTAGAAAAGTTGAATGAACTCACTCGAGAAGTTAAAAATCTATATATTGGCATTTATTTCAAAAGCACTTCATGAAGAAAAAAATTTTGTTTGCAATAGTAGCAGCAACTCTAGCTTTACCTTTAGCTTACGCTTTGAGTGCAAACGTGATAGAAGGGACAATCTCTCAGCTTGAGCCTCAGCAATTTCTAGTTAATTTCGGTATGCTGACAGGAGCCATAACTTTTAAGCTTGGAAACTACACATGGCCTGCTAACGAGATTTGGCTCGTGCCAGTTGGAAAAGATCCAAGTCAATTCAAATCAAACAGCACTTACCTTGAGCTTCCAGCTAATTTAACTTACACAACTTGCAAGACAAGCGTCTACTACAATTCAAGCTACGGCTTTGCTTTCAAGTCTTTAGCAGAAATTTTACCAAACGGGACATTTTGCATCCTAGCTTACAATGGAACTTATGATGTGGTAGCAAAATACTAGTGGTAGCATGAGAGCTTTGCTGATAGCTTTCATCCTTTTTCTTTTTTTGCTACTCTTATTGTTTCAATTTCAAAAGACTGGTGAGTTCATTCAAGCAAGTAAAGATTTTGAGCCGAACAATTCAAGATGGAAAGTTGTGGGAAGGGTTGAGATCGTGAACGGAAAAATAATCAGCATGAACTTGACTTCAGAGTAAAAATTAAGCCAGACTTATAAGAATTATTCACTTAGGCGGTTGTAGATTTCAATCACTTAAAATTTTATTTAAATTGAAAACAAATTTATAAAAGAGAAGATGAGTTTCAAAGGCTTTTTGAATTGGGTTTACAGGATTTTAGGTCTTAGGAGAAATCTTAAAATTGGTCTTTACGGTGAGACAGGAGTGGGCAAAACAACTTTGGCCAACAGGATTTCTCTTGATTGGACTGGTGAAGAGATAGGCAAGGTCACAGGAATACCACATGAAACAAGAGCTGTGCAGAAAAAAGAAAAGATTGAAATTAAAGTTGACAAGAAAAAAATTCTCTTGAGCATTTTAGATATGCCCGGCTTGTCTACAAAAGTTGATTATCGAAGCTTTTTGAAATATGGGCTTTCGAAGAAAGAAGCAAGGCAAAGGGCAAAAGAGGCTACAGATGGTGTGATAGAAGCTATCAAATGGCTTAGCAATGTTGATGCAGTTCTAGCAGTGATGGATGCAACTCGCGATCCTTTGACACAAGTTAACATAACTTTGCTCGGAAATTTAGAAGCAAGGAAGATTCCTGTGATAATAGTTGCTAACAAGATCGATAAGAAAAATGCTAAGCCAGAATTGATAAGGGAAGCCTTTCCAACTTACCCTGTGGTTGAAATCTCTGCTTTAAAAGGTAAAAATCTCGATTCTCTTTATGAAGCTATAGCAAAATATGCGAGGGGAGGATGATGAAGCTAAAATTTGATTTTGTCTCATCTGCTGTGCTTGAAGGCAAACCAAAAGAAAAGAGGATAAACTTCATCTTGAGCAAAGTCAAAGATGGAACAATTTTAGTTACAGATGGTGTGATGAGTGCCGAGGAAGAAATGGAGCTTATTAAGGAGACGATGAGAAGGGTTGATGATGGTTTTCCCGGAATTGAAGTTGCAAGCTTGAAGAAGCCAACAAGCGGGATGGCAAAAATCATGGAGAAATTCTCAGAGCAAAAGGACAAGATAAAAATTTTCTTCGCGAGCTTGAGAGGGGAAAAAGCTTCGACTAGCTTGAAAACAGGATTAACTTTGATAGGGCCAGCGAAATACATAAGGCAAGTGAAGAAAAATCCAAATTCATTTTCTGTCTTGACAGAGGTAAAGTGAATGCACAAGTGCGTGAGATGTGGGGCAATTTATCAAGATGATGATTCTTCTATACTTAGGGGTTGCACCAAATGCGGTTCAATTTTCTTTTTATACTTAAGAGATCAGCAAGATGTTATTCAGGCCAGAGAGATAGAAAAAGAGCTTGAGGAAAAAGAAACAAGCTTGGAAGAAGAGCTGAAGAAGAAGATTGAAGAGAAGAAGGAAGAGGAGAAAGCAGAAGCTGGCAAGAAAAAGGTTGAGAAGAAGATAGAGAGGAAGATAGAGTTTGGGATTGAGACTGTGAGAATACCGAGAGAAGGGGTTTATGAAATAAATCTGGATGCTTTGATGCAAAAGAAGCCTTTGATAATTTTGGAAAAGGGGAAAGTTTACTTCATTCATTTGCCTTCGGTTTTTGAAAGTGAAGAATAACAAATTCAACGTATTTTAAAAATCGATTATTTTATTCAAAATTGTGATGGAATCGAATAAGAAAAAACACATTTTTCAAAAAATTGAACAGTAAAAGATTTAAAGTAGTAAGACTAATAAAATATAGAAGAGTATGCAATCCCTACCTTTGTGGTTGCACTGTATGCCTGTAGCAAATCTTTTTATTAGGTGCTACATCACAAAGGGTTAATTTGGGATGATTCCTTCTTTTTCTCTCAAAGGATGACCAGAAAATTATCATCTTCTTCCCAAGAACTGGCTGATGAGAAAGGACATGACAAATCCCCTAAGGGGTTTTTCTGATAGATCGACACCGGTATTGCGTCCTCTGTCCCTCAAAATCGAGAATGAATTAGAAGAATGAAAAATCGACACCGGTATGTAAAATTCTTCTATTCCTCAAAAATTTCTCATCAGCTTTAAAATAAAAAGGAGGTGAATATGTCGGTTGCTGAATTAAAGTATAAAGGAGAATGTGCAGAATGCTTAGCAAAAGTTGAGTATAAAGATCCAATGGTGGGAGAAGTAATAACATGTCCTGAATGTGGAAGTGACTTGGAAATAGTAGAGTTAATTAAAGATTCAGAAAACGTTTACCGAATGAAATTTAGAAAAGTTCAATTGCAAGGAGAAGACTGGGGAGAATAGGTTAAATCAATCCTTTAGCTCTATCTTCTCTGACTTGAGCTTCAAGCTCAGGCTTGATTTTGATTAAACCTTCAAACAGCTTTTCATAATATTCTTCAGAAATTAAGCCATCATCTTTCAGCTGCTTCAAGAGGATGAAAGCATCCATGGTGAGCTCATCGCTTTTCTTCATTTCTTCAGGCTTACAATCTTCTTTTCTTGCATTTTCCCTTTTACAAGCTTCGCAAAGAATTCTTGCAACAACATTGTAAATTTCTGCCACTACAATCTGCTCAGGATAAGGAATGTTCTGAGTCTTTGCTATTTCTTCTTTCATTCTTGCTATCATGTTTTGAACAGCTTTCAGGGCACAATCTTCCATAATCAAATTTTGTTTTTAAGTTAAATTACATTTTTATTTCTTTCTATCAATCTAAAATTTGATGAGAAGCATTGAAAATGGTTACAAAAATTTTAATGGGTTTAAGCCATTTGAAATAATTTTAGCTTTTTTTATTTGCGAAGCTCGATACGGAGAACCAAATTTATGGGAAATCCAAGAACTACTGTTTAACAGAAATTTAGACACAGAAGACTACAGAAAATTAACAAATTTGTTAAAACTCAAGCGACCGTCAGAGCTCTCAAGAGATTTTAACTATATAACCAATATCTATATACCCAAAGGATGCATCAAAAAATTTCGCTCCTTTTTTTATCAACCTGATTGTCCTTCTCAAATAGTTTTGAAAACAATTCACGATAACGATGAAGTTAATTCAAAAATGATAAGAGATGTTATAGAAAACTACAACTATGCATGGCCAACATTGCCCTATTTTAATATTTTAAATTTTCTTCAAATGGGAGAACTTTTTAAGAGAGGGAGATTGAGCTATTTTTCCGCATATCCGGAAAAGATGGAAATCATTTGGCCTTTCTTGGCTGATAAAAATTACCAGATACAAAGAAAAGTAATTAATTTATACTGAAGCTATCAATATTTCATAAGAGATGATGAAAGAAGAGAACAAGGTTGTCAAGGACATAATAACGGGCAATGCTGTTCCGAAGAGCATGAGCTTGATCGAGCTTGAGAAGAATTATGCTTTGCTCGCAGAAATGTTCGCAAGACTTTTGGATAGGATTAAAACAATAGAAGATGATTTGGATAAACTTGAGGAAAAAGTTGCTCTGCTTCTCATGGAAAGGGAAAGCAAGAAAAACAGCAAGAAAAACAACAAAGAGATTTTGTAATTTTCTACTCTATCAGCTTTTGTAAAAAATGATTAAGAAGCCGATCAACAACATCACAAGCCCAGCAAACGAATTGTATTGCTGCGGAGCAAGAGCGATTGAATATTTTTCTGGTTGAAGAAAAGCAAAAAGGCCATAAATAGTAAGCAAGCCACCGATGAAATATCTCAAGAAAAATAAAAGCTCTTCATTCTTTCTCATATTTAATCAATTAATAGATTATCTGAGCAAAATAAATTTGTAAGCCTAGAAGTGATTTTCCTATAGAACAGAAAAGCTTAAATCTTTTAATTACTCTTAAGTAATCACCATGAATAGCATAAACATTTTTGAAATAAGTGAAGTCTTGGCTTCTGCAAAAAGGACTTTGCTACTTTTCTTGCTAAACAGCCAGCCTATGAGCTACACGCAGATAGAAAAAGGTTTTAAGAAAAATGAGATAAAAATCGGGAGCAGCGAGATTTACAAGCATTTGGATGTTTTGCTCAAGCACAAGTACATAGCAAAGCGTGGGAAAATTTATGTGGTCACGCTTAAAGGAAAGAAGCTTGTCGAAAGCTTGAGCTCAATAGAAAACGTGCCGCCAACAATTCCAAAGATTGAAATGGTCTTTTAGTCCTTATTTATACTTGAATTTTTTAAGATAATCTATGGGAAAAATTGCTTATTCTATCTTTATTTTGCTTATTCTATCTTTATTTTCAAATTTGGTCAAAGCAGAAATCCTTTGCAATTTCTCAGGCCCCGACGTATCACAAGATTTGTTGCAGTTAACAAATTTTACAGTAGAAGGTCCCCATAGAATTAACGAACTTAAACTGGGAGACAGGCTAAGGGTTAGATTTGCTTTGATGGGTTATTCCAATCTTCCGATAAACTTTACAGACAAGGGAGTGTTTGCCGCTGCAAGAGTAAAATTCACCGAAAACAAAGATTTTGGTTTTACTTTCGGCAAAAAAAGCCTTGGCCCAGAGGAGTACGTGTTTTTTAATGATTATATAACAATAGGTGAAAAGGGTTATTGGCAAATTTGGCCCTCTTACGAGATTTGGAATGGAAGTGAAAGAAAAAAGGGCCCCGATTTTTGGCACAGTTGTGAATTTGAGTTCTGTCCAGATTATTGTGAAAATGGTATAAGCTACAGAAATGGTTTTGTTGTTCAGGATGGAAGTTGTCAATATAGCGAAGAGGAATGCGAGTTTGGCTGTAACGAAGAAGGGACAGATTGTGCTAATGCCACTAGACTTGAAATAACAAATGTTACAGTCGGGCACATTATTTGGGATTGGGTGTGCTCGCCAGAAGTGAATATAAGGGCAACAACTAGTTTGATTGCTTCTTGCACAGTATATTTCAAGGAACTAACAAAAGATTGGGAAACAAAAGAGATGACACCTACGAGTATAGACCGAAAAAGATATGGAGTTGTCCTTGGAAACGAGAGAGAAAAACTTTTGAAATTCAATACAATTTATCAGTATAAGATTAAATGCTGCAATGAAACTTTTGACATTTGTGAAGAAACCCAAATACAACAATTCACAACCTTACCTTCTGCTTTGAATATATCTAACATTAGTGTTGAGCCCTCTATCAATACTAAAATATTTTGGATAACATATTGTGATGATGAAAGAACAGAAACAAATTACACTGTTTATGTTGTCAACAGTGCTTACACTACTTTCCCAAATCCACCATGGAGTACATTCAAAAATTCAACCTATGACTATGAGCACGAGGCAACAATTAGTGGCATGCTGGAACAGCAAAAGCACTATACTTTTATTATAGAAGCTTGCTCAAAAAGCGGTGAGTGCATTAATAGTTCGAAACATGAATTTGGAGTACCACTAGAAATAGTTAACATTACTCCCCACCTTACAAACATTACAGAAAATGCTTGTATAGATGTCGAAGTTATTACTTTTGTAAGGACTGTGCCAAAAATATTTCTGACTTTGCCTTCATGTTCAGCTATGCTTCCGGATAGTTTTGACTGGCGAGACTATGATGGCAAAAATTGGATAACCCCAATAAAAGTACAAACTTGTGGTTCTTGTTGGGCACATTCTGCTGTAGCGGTCATGGAATCAAAGTACAAGATTGAAAATAATAGGGATGATGAATTAGACCTGTCAGAACAATTTTATGTTTCTTGTTACGATGGGGGGAGTTGTGCTGGCAGGCCAGTTGAAAATCACAATGAAAGTTTAGAATTTTTAGTAGAACATGGCACAACAGAAGAATCTTGCTTTCCTTATGTTGGCAAAGACATATGTTGTAAAGAAAAATGTAGCGAATGGAGATCGAGACTTTATTTGCCTAGCTCGTACGGTTCTGTAGATAATTCTGTTGAAAATATAAAAAGAGCATTGATTTGTCACGGGCCACTTCAAGCCTGTGGGTGGGGTCACTGTGTTACTGTTATTGGCTGGACTAATGATTCTTGGATAATAAAAAATAGTTGGGGGATTGATTGGGGAGATAACGGCTTTGGCTATATCCCTTTCGATGCTTCATTTTCATGGATATACCATATCTCTTATCTTGACGGAATAGTTAAAAATAGGTGAAAAAATGAATAAATTGGCAATTTCAATTTTGACAATTTTTTTAGTCTCAGTTATCTTTTTTAAAACAGTTGCTGCATTACTTGACCCTTCTTATGTTTATTGTACTTCTCTTGGTTATGATTTCTCTGTAGAAAAAACAGAGCGAGGAGAAAGAGGCTTGTGTGTTTTGCCGAATGGCGAAAAAGTTAGTTCTTGGAAATTTTTAGAAGGAAAAGTTGCCCAAGATTATAGTTATTGCAAAAAGAATGGTTATGGAATAAAAACAATCGAAGGAGAAAAATGTTCGAGAATATTTGAAAATGAATGTGCAGTTTGTGTTTTGCCTGATGGTAGTGAAATAGAAGTTACCGATCTGATGAATTTGAGTTTTGAAGAAGGTGGCTGTGGTGATGGTATGTGTGGCTATACAGAAAATTTCAAAAATTGTGCTAAAGATTGTGCTTCTGGCTCTCTTGACAGATATTGTGATGGTGTGGCTGACGGAAAATGTGACCCAGATTGTGCTGAAGGCGAAGACCTTGATTGCAAAAGACAAGAACAAAATTATTTTTTAATCATATTTTTAATAATATTAGCAGCTCTTGCTATAACAACTTCTTACATTCTAGTGAAGAAAAAGAGATAATTATTTAAAGATTTTCCCATTTTTTTCTATTAGATATACAAAAATTTTATACTGTCAATCCATATATTCTTAAATTCTTTAATGTTTTATTACTAATAGATGAAAGTGAATTGGAAGCTCTTGTTAGCAATAGTTTCGATTGCTGGAATAATAATTTTGACAAATTTTGTTCAGTTCGTTCAAGCTCCTAGACCATACAGAGGTTTTGTGATAAGTTTGCCTGATACAGTTGAAGCTTCTCCAGGAGAAACTGTTACCATAAACGGAAGTGTTTTGAACATTGGCATGTACTGGCTTCACGATTTCAACATTTCTGTTTCAGGCTTGCCTGAAAATTTTGGAGTTAAAGTTATTCCAGAAAAATTTGAAAATCTTAGAATTTTGAGAGATTGGAACCCTGAGCAAGGAGTTTTCAGAGTTCCAGAAAAATTCTGGATTGAAATCAAAGTTCCTGAAAATTCTACAGGAGTTTTCTTGATCACTGCTACAGGAAAAGAATGGGCAAGCTGGAAGAAGGTTGAGAATTCAACCAAGTTTGTTTTGAAAGTTTCAGCTCCACCAAAGCTTTCAATTTCCGATATTGTTGTACCAGAAAAGGTTGTTAAATCAGAGCCTTTCAACATAAGCTTTGAAGTTAAGAATGAAGGTTTGACTGAGCAAAAAGTTACTCTTAAAGTTTTAGCACCAGAAGATTGGAAAGTTGAGCCAGAAGTTCAGAGCTTAAGTATTAACGCAAGCTCTTCTCAGCTTGTGATCTTCACATTAACTCCAACGAACACTTCAGGAGAAATTTCAGTTTTCATGGAATATCCTTACAAAACTCAAATATTGAATTTGACTAAAGTTGGCCCGCTTATAGTTCCGGTTGAAGCAGCAGCTGTGGAGAAAATAGAGATGCCTACAGCTTTAGCAGCTTTAGCAGAATTCGTGAAAGCAAATCCTATTGTCACTATAATAGCGATAATTTTGTTGATAATTATCTTTTGGAATGTTTGGCAGATTGTTAAGCAAGTGACATTCAAGAAAACGAGGAAAAAGCCTGAAGAAATGGTTGAAGTTGAGGCTAAAGCCAATAAAGTTACTATCTGATAGAAAATGTTTCGAGATATTTAAGATTTAACGGTTAAATAATAAAAAAGGTCCAGAGTGGTTTAAAATTGATGATAAGATGAAAGGTAAAACAATTTTTTTCACATTCTTTTTCCTATTCTTAATGTTGCAAAGCATGCAAGCCTTTGCCCTTGTTTCCAGCTTCTATCCAAGCAGCGGGACAGACAAGAGTGGATATCCTGAAAATCCAAGCTACACCTTATCATTCTATGATTTAACGAAAGTGAATGCAAGCGATAATGATAGATATAAGTCAAGGTACATCTGGAATTTGCTTGATTATAGCGATAACAGATATCTTGAGTTTGTTTTTTCTCCAAATTTACCAACAGGCACAAGAATAAATAATGCTACTCTTTACTTTGAATGGCAAAGGAGCTCAAGCTATGTGCAAGCTGCAAGAATTAGAGTTTGGGATCAAAGTGCAAGCACTTGGAGAATATTTAATTTCAGCATGCCTTCTGTCGGAGCAGACAAGATGGAAGTCATTGACCTTTCTCCTTACATCACCACACTTGAAGACGTGAACAATTTCAAGCTTCAATTCCAAGCAAGAGACAGCTCTTGCTACAATGGTGGCTACACTTACCATGATTTGGTTGAACTCAAGCTGAATTACACTTTGCCCGAATGCCATACAGACCAAGATTGTGATGATCATAATGAATGTACTTCTGAAAGATGTGTTGATTACAGATGCGAGAGGACAAACTTGCCTAACAGCACGCCTTGTGAAGCTGATGGTTTGTTCTGTACAGTAGACCATTGCAATGGTGAAGGAAGGTGTGTTTACCTTGAGCCTTACGATTGCCAAGATGTGATCAATTGCACTGTTGATTATTGTGATGAAGCTAATGATAGATGTGTGCACCAGCCAGACAATTCTTACTGTGATGATGGTTTGTGGTGCAATGGTTTTGAGACTTGCAATCCTTTAGCTGGTTGTCAGCCCGGCACTCCGGTTGATTGCTCTTCTCACAATATCCCTGGAGTGGCGACTTGTACTTTTGTCCCTGATGGCAATCCTTTCACATGGGACTTCAGGAATCCTTTCACAAGCAATTGTGTTGAACTTGGCAACAACACAGGCTATTGCACAACTGGAAACGAAACTATAACACACACTTGTGCAGATGATGATTTGAACGATACCGTGCCTGTCGGTGGTTGTTCTGCTGAATGTGATGAAAATTCTGATTGCGCTTGCCCAGAAGATAAATGCGTGGGCAGCGATTTCTACGATTATCCAAACTTTGGAATTTGTTTGTCAAATTGTTCTTGCGATGTGAGAACTGATGACTGCAATCCTTGCCACCCAACAATCTATTACAACGATTCAAGATGCTATTATTGTGGTGATGGTCAAGTGAACCCTGGCGAGCAGTGCGAGCTACCAAACACGACTAACAATCAGTATTGTGAACAAAATACAACAACTTGCGATGGCCATAGGCTTGGGACAAGAGATGGTTATGGCAATTGTGATGCTGCTTGTGGATGTGTTTACGATAGCTTTTCTTTCAGCTGTGTGGTTGGTGAGTGTGGAGCTGAATGTAGCAAAGATGAAGATTGTGGGGAAGATGGATGGTATGCCGTAAGCGAGTGGAACTATTCACACAACAATTGCAGCAGATGTAGACAAGAAGAATATCGTGATTATTCTTGCTCTCAAGATTGCATGTGTGGTTATGTTGTCACGCAAACAAGAGAGTATTGCGAGCCTGTGAATGATGGAAAAGTTTGCAAGGTTAGCGCTTACGATTGCAAGGATAGCTGCACCAAAGGGCAGAGAGAATACGTTTGCCAACAAGGAGCTTGTGTTTTCAACAGGTGGATTAACTTAGAGCAGTGCAATCCTTACCTTTGTGATATAGATTGTGGCAATGCCTTTTGTTCAAGAGTTTGCTCGAAGCTTTGTGGAGCTGAATGTGAGAAAAATGAAGATTGTGGAGATTACTGCTCAGGCAACGTGAGATATTATTCTGGAGTTTGTGGTGAAGGCTGTGAATGCAGCTATCAAGTCCAAAATTGTACTGAGCTAAATGGATGGAGTGCAACAAATGAAACAAGATGGGTTGACCTTGATGCTTGCAACGAGAAAGAGCAGAGGAAAGAAATTTACCTAGAGTATTCTTGTGTTGCTAATGGAGCAGCTAGCTGTATTGCAAATATTGTTGATTTCAGATGGGTTGACACAGGCAATGTAAGAGAGAAAGAAGATGAAGTTGGTCCTGAAGTTTTGAATATAAGTGTTGAGCCAGACCCAACATCTTGCAACTTGAAGACTTATGGCAATGCAAGCTTGTGGGATTGTCATGTTATTACTTATGCTGAATATTTCATAAACCAAGAGCCTGTTTGTCCTCCTGCTGGAACTGGCAAACCGATGCAAGCTTTAGATGGGGCTTTCGATGAAAACAGGGAAGATGTTTGGGCTGAGATAGAGAAGCCTTGCGCGAGCGGAGTCTACAATTTCTGGGTTAGGGCTAGGGACGAGCTTGGGAATTGGGGAGACTGCATTTCTTACACTTTTGTTCTTGGTAATATACCACCAACAGTTTACAATGTAAGGGTTGAGGGAAGGAATGTTCTCGCTACCATTGACAGTAATGTCATGCTCTTGAAGATAAAAGCGGCAGAATTTTTTGTTGATAGAAACACGCCAGTGGGTGGAGGCTATCAGATGAACGCTAGCGATGGAAGTTTCGATGAAAGCAGGGAAGATGTTATTGGAGTAATTCCAGAAGATGTTTGGAACAGACTAGCTTGCGGGCAGCACATCGCTTATGTTCATGGAAAAGATGCTGCTGGAAATTGGGGGAATTTTGGAACTGCAACTTTCAACAAAGTTTGCTCTGAAGGAGGTTCAGAAGGCTCAAGTGGATCGAGTGGAGGAAGCTCAGGAGGATCAAGTGGAAGCAGCTCAGGCTCAGGAGGAGGTGGAGGAGTTTTCATGACAACCACAACTACAATACCAGCCACACCAAGTGGAATTAGCTCAGCACCAACTACAACTTCATCTACAACAACAACTTTGCAAGAAGAAGTTCAAGAAGAGAAAAGCTCAGAAGAAAATAGCGGGACAAGCTTGATGGGAATGTTCTCTGCAGTTGGGGCAACAAACTACATCTTGCTTGCAATTCTTGCTGCTCTTGCGGTGATTTCAACTATAGCCAGAATAATTTTGCCTGGAGGTAAACCAGAATGAGAAAATTTTTAATCGAAGTGAAAAGAATTTCTCTATTTGATAGAAAAAATTGGAGTCTTGTTTATAAGCTTTTTGCTGATAAGCATTTAAGTTTTAAATGTTTATTTAAAGATAGAAAAAATTGGTCCAGAGTGTGAAGATGAAGCTTGATAAAGGATTGGCAAAGGGAATTGCAAAGATTTCTCTGGTTGTTTTGCTATTGGTTGCTTTTGGAATTTTTGTTTTGAAAGTTTGGCCGGGCTTAGCTTCTGAAACAAGAATTTGGACTGATAAAGAAGAGTATAGTTCAGAAGAAACTGTGACTATTTATGGAAGTGGATTTTTAGCTAATGCTAATGTTACAATTACAATTACTGCTCCTGATTCAAGCGTGGCGACAATTTATGCTACGACAGATGAGTTTGGTAATTTTACAGCTGAATATAAGTTGGATGGCATGGAAGGAACATATAATGTAACTGCAACAGATGGAACAAACACGGCAACAACAACATTTACTGAACCTGTTGAGATAAAAACCTATGTAGATGCTACCTTCACAGTCGAGGAAACATCCTTTACGCAAGGAGATACGGTATACGCAAAAGCAACAGGTTTGAACAAAGACAAATGGCACAAGATTGAATGGTTTGACCCTTCTGACAACTCGAAGAAGGCAACTGTATACGGAACTGGTGCAACTTCGAGGAACGATTCCTATACACTTTCTCCTGATGGTGCAGTTGGAACATGGAGCGTTAAAGTTTTTGAGGGAAATAGCGAGAACGGTCCATGGGGACAAAAAGCCACTGCTTCGTTCTGTGTTTGGCACCCTTTAGCTCCAACTGCTGATTCTTGGGTTGATCAGAAAAATCCTGATCAAAAGTATGGTAGTGAAGACACTTTGCACGTTAAGTGGCAAAAGTCAGGAGAGGAGAGAATAACTTTCCTTAAGTTTAATCTTTCAAGCTTGCCATCTGGTGTCACAATAAATTCTGCGATATTGCACTTATACAGATCCTGTGATAATGGTGTTCCTTCTGCCTATAAAGTATCTGATGACTCTTGGACTGAAACAGGAATCACATGGAGTAACAAACCAACTCTTGGAGACAAAGTGACAGACGGGACAGGAACAGCCCTTCCAGTAACGCAGTGGATTACATGGAACATCACAAGTTATGCTCAAGCTGAGTATGATAGAGATAAAATACTCAGCATAGCCCTGAAGTTTTCAACAGGACCAGTTAACAACGCATCTTATCATTCTGATTTCACCAGCAGGGAAGGAACATGTAACCAAACGCCATGGCTTGAAATAAATTACACGAGTTGGCAATGTCAAAATGATAACGATTGCAATTATTTAGATAGGGACTACTGTGATGGAATTTTGATAAAGCATGTAGAAGGGACATGTGTTAATCATCGATGTGTAGAAGGCACTCCAACAATTAAAGAATCATGTGACGATCAAAATGAATGTACATCTGATGCTTGTGTAAATGCAGTATGTCAACATACTAACTTACCAGCTGGGACTGAGTGTGGTGAAGCAAGAGATTGTCCAGAGAATACATGCAATGGTTACTTTGCAGTGTTTTATCCGCCAGACGGCCATGATAAATGCGATGGTTCTGGAAATTGTGTAGTTTATTCTTGTAACATGCTTAAGACGTATTGTACCGATAATGATGCTTCTGACGGGATAGATAGTTTAACCTGTGGTGCTCCATGTGATCAAGATTCTGATTGTAAACCACAATTGGTTGGTGATTATTGTAAATTCAACAATGGTAAGTGTAATTTGGAAACAGATTGTAGTTGTAGTTATCAAAATGAAGAGTACTGCCCAACACCAGGATATACAAACGGAACTCATTGCTGGTGGGGAACAAGAGAATGTACAGAAAATGGTTGTGATGGATTAACAGTTACGCCAATGGGTTGTAAGGATTATTGTAATGCTACTTCAGGACCTCAAGATACAATAGGCCCAAATATAACTGATATAACGTTTAAACCAAACCCAGCAGGTGGAGAAAACTGTTTAGTTAATATAACAGCTACTGCAATCGAAAACTGTACGAACATTACATATGCTGAGTATTTCT
>Ga0078972_1010809_pt1 | contig 16759 bp, 14 predicted proteins | sample YelNatPaOPGAMG01_FD_67568 | JGI IMG/M metagenome (GOLD analysis project Ga0078972, IMG submission 67568) | Hot spring thermophilic microbial communities from Obsidian Pool, Yellowstone National Park, USA - OP-RAMG-01 (SPADES assembly) (version 2) | ecosystem: Environmental > Aquatic > Thermal...
TTGATGTTCTGGACATTCAGGGTAGAGTGGTGAAGACCCTTGCGAAGGGCGAATACGACAGGGGATACTACAGGGTCAAGGTCGATGGCGAATCACTACCTCAAGGAATCTACTTCGTGAGACTAAGGGTGGATGGAAAGGATGAAGTGAGTAAATTCCTGCTGGTGAAATAAAAGGGGATAGTCTCAAAACAAAAAGGGGCCCTCAAGGGCCCCTTTTTATTTTCAAAAAATTATGCTTTTACTCAGGAAGTCCTTTGATTTTTATTTCGGGATCCTTTGATGATACAAAGGCAACGGGCATGTTTTCTGTGTTGTAAGCAAAGCCAATATTTCCGTACTTATCGAGGGTTATGATGCCTGTTTCCGTTTTTACCGTGTTGTTTATAAGGTCGATACAAGCCTCAGCCGTTTTTTGAGCGGAGATGCCCATCCTCATAAAATCGCAGGCCGTTTTGGCAAGAAGGGTGCGCATTATTCCCTCTCCAATACCAGTGCAGGAGGCACCTCCAAAGGTGGTGGCATAGGTTCCAGCACCGAGGAGTGGAGTGTCTCCTACGCGTCCAAAAAGTTTTAGAAAGACTCCGCCGGTCGATGTTCCTGCCACTATTTCTCCGTTGTCATCGATAGCCACACACCCTACAGTACCCTTTAGAAGCTCAGGATGCTGTTTAATTAGTGCGTAAATTTTCTTCCAGTGCAATGGTTCACCTTTTAAGAGTTTTTCCTTTAAGTTCTTCCATTCTTCAAGTCTTTCTTCAGTTATGGGGTTGTATTCAGGAAATCCCATTATCCTTGCAAAATTTTCCGCACCGTCGCCGATAAGGAGGACATGGTCCGTCTTTTCCATTACAAGACGAGCAAGGCTAATAGGATTTTTTACCTTTTCAACACCCGCTACGGCACCTGCTTCAAGGGTTGAACCTTTCATAATCGCTGCGTCAAGTTCACATCTTCCATCGAGGGTGAGGACCGCACCAGTTCCGGCGTTAAAGACGGGGTCATCTTCGAGGACGTTTACTGCGGCTTCGCAGGCAGAAAGGGCATCGTTTTTTTCTTGAAGGACCTTAAAACCTGCTTCCACTGCCCTTTTCAAACCTGCCTTAACGCGCTCCAATTTTTCTGGTTTTACCTTTCCAACACCACCATGGACAATTATTGCCTTCATAGGTAAATTATAAAGTTATGCCATTGGATTTCCCACAGATCTTTAATTTCCTTTAACGATTCAACGTATCTTATTGATATAAAGGGATTTAGATTTGAAAATACGAAAGTGAAGCTTTAGAATAAAAGGATGATTCTCAACTTAATAATTGCCTTCTCTTTGCAGATCATTTTTCCTCCTGTTGAACAAAAGAATCCCACTTTCATTTTCAATCAGCTTTTACAGGATTTGCCCTCTCTCTACTTTGAGGGAAGGCCCAATATACCGGTGAAGCCCTTATCTCTTCCCGTTAAAGGTTTTAAGGGAATTGAAGTAAAACCTTTAGAAAGGGAAAGCCTGAAAGTGGACGGCTTAATTCCCCCCTCCATCCCACCTCAGATCCTTTCTCTAAGCACAGTGAAAAAGGAAGCGCCTTTTGATACAACCTTTTACAAAGGAAAGGCGTTTTACCCTGATTCATATTACACATATAGATTGGTGCACAGTGGCCCTGATACTACCCTTGAACTTCAGCTCTTCCCTTTACGTTATAATCCCGGTGATTCTCTGGTAGAGTATATTACAAAGTTTATAGTGACCGTAGATGGTGAGGTAGCAAAGCAGGATTCTTCTCAGCCTCTCTACCTTGTAATTGCACCTCAGGATTTCAGAAATACCCTTGCCCCTCTCATAAAGTTGAGAAAGCAAAAGGGTTATTTTGTTCAGTTTAAATCTCTCGAAGAAATTTACTCACAGTATCAGGGCAGGAATAATGCGGAAAAGATTCGGAATTTTCTGAAGACTTATGCAGGGTTAGAAAGGGAAAAGTTCCTTCTTCTTGTGGGTGACGAAACGGTAATCCCCATTGTTTATCTTTATGCCTTTGATTGTGAGGCGGGTTTTGCCCCCAATGAAAATAACATCCCTTCGGACCTTTATTATGCAGATATTAACGGTGACTATGATGCCAATGGAAACTCAGTTTATGGTGAAGTGGCTGATTCCGTTGAACTTTACCCCGATTTTTATGTTGGTAGATTGCCGGTAAGGGATACCTTGGAATTACAAAGATACCTTTATAAATTGCTTAATTATGAAATGCTTCCGGACACTGCCTCCCTGCACAAGGCGATCTTTCTGGCTCAAATTTTGTGGAAAGTGCCTTATACTGACCAATCGGTACACAAGGAATATATCCGCAAAAAATTTCTCCCCGCTGATTTCACCGTTAAGGGGTTCTATGAAAGCTATGGTAATGCTGTAAAAACCGACATTATAAGGGCCCTGAATGACGGCGCGAATCTGGTAAACCACGATGGGCATGGATGGTACACGGGCATGTGGTTTGGAAGTGACTACATTGGAATCTCTGATGCTCAGGATTTAAACAATATATATGCCCCCTTCTTCCTTTATTCTATCGGTTGCTGGGTTGGGGCGTTGGATTATAATTCACTGGCGGAAGAGCTTATTAAAGCCCGAGGCGGGGCGATTGGAGTTGTTGCCAACTCCCGTTACGGTTGGGGTGCACCTGGGAATCCTGGATTTGGTTACTCTGACCTCTTTGATAATGAATTCTTTAAGTTACTTTTTAGAGACAAAGATGATGAGCTGGGAAAGGTTTTCTGGAACCATAAGGCAGGCTTTGCACCTCTGGCAAGGGATACCAACGTTTATCGCTGGTGTTACTATGAAATAAACCTACTTGGAGACCCAGCCCTCTACCCCTGGCGAGGGGTACCAAAAGATTTCGATATTTTCTCAAAGGATGTTAACAGGGGTAGCATTAAACTGTCTGTAGGCTATGAAGGGCTTCCTTTAAGCGGCGTTACGGCAACATTGATGATGGGCGATTCCGTTCTCGGTATTCAAAAATCCGATATTTCAGGGATTATCTCCTTTAATGTGGATACCCTTTACGATTCTGTTCTTCTCACCTTGTGGAAGCCCAGTTTTAACCTCTACTGGGAGTGGATACCACTGAAGGAGAAGAATGTAGTTTTTAATGTAAAAGTAAAGGGAGATAGTGGGTTTAGGGATTGGGTTAAGGCGGGCGAGAACAACGTGGTTAGTATCCTTGTTTTTAATAAAGGGCAATCGGAGTTTGTAGATACGATCCAATTGTCGTCGAAGGGACTCGTCTTTGCTCCTAATCGAATTCCCGTAGATGTTCCCCCCGGTGAAAGTTTGAGTTTCGACGTAGTATGTACAGTACCTGAGAGTTTGAAGACAAACACCATAAAGGTCTTGGAAATTAGTTCGAGAATAGGAAGAAGCTCCTATCCTCTTAAAATTGCCTGGCCTTCGGTGTATTTTGCTTCTTATTCGTTAGAGGATAGCCTGTTGATATTACGTTTTCAGAACAATTCCTTTATGGACCTTAAAGGCCGAGTGCTCGGGGTTTTTGAATTACCAGGGCTTTTGCCATTGAGGTTTTATTCTGATTCAATTTTAGCCCAAAGCGGAACCGAGTTTACTTTGAAGACCGATTTACCGGACAGTAAGAATCTGCGAGTATTTCTGGATTTCGGTGGCACTTATCTACAGTTAAGCATTGCTTTAGCTTTCGACTCCGCACTTTTCAGCAGTGATTTTGAAACACTTTCAGGATGGTCAGGAGACATGTCCTACTTTTGCCTTTCCGATTCGGCGGGACCTTATGGAAAATATTTGACTTATAAGAGCGAATATGCACCATTTCCCTTACAGGCAAGGCTTTTCTCGAGGAGGTTCAGACTCAACGGAAAGTTTAATCTTGGCCTATGGTTCACTTACCGATTCCCGACCTATGGTACCACCGGAGTTAAGATCTCGTTATTGAAGGAGTGGTTTAGGGGCAGTGCAGTTTATAGAAGTGAAATTCAGGATGTTGTCTTTCTCGGTGCAGGTGGAGCCCTTAACGAAAAGTCCATTTATGGGAATTGGGCTTATTACGAGTATGAAGGGAAGATTGATGATGATCCTGACTCGGTGAGACTCTTAATAAACTTTACGAAGGATAGCTCCTCGGAAACCTATTGGGGGCTTGACAATTTAAGAGTTAAGAGTGTAAATAACAACAGTTTCAGTAAGGAAGAAATTGCCTTTGAAGGGGTCAAGGTACTAAACTTTCCCAACATACTAAGGGGTGAAACCTTAAAGCTGCTTGCATTGTCGAAAAGTTCTGGAATTTTAACGGTTGAACTTTTTGATACAGGAGGAAGGAAAGTTAAGGGTTATAACCTGGCTTTAAAGGAAGGCTTAAATGAGTGGATTTTACCCCTCAGTGGGGTTAAAAATGGGATTTATTTTGTTAGAATTTTAAACTCAACAAAAAGGGTGGTGATAGCAAAATGAGTATTAAATATCAGAGGCCAAGGGGAACAAGGGATATCCTCCCTGAGGAGGAGAAGTTCAGGGAGGGACTAATTGCAAAAGCCAGGAGAGTTCTTGAAAGTTATGGTTATACCTTCATGATCACTCCCACCTTCGAATATGCTGAACTGTTTTCCAGAAGTATTGGCACCACTACCGATATCGTTGAAAAGGAGATGTTTGTTTTTCAGGATCGTGGTGATAGACTATTGGCTTTAAGACCTGAAGGTACTGCTTCCATTATCAGGGCCTTTCTGGAGAACCAAATACATCCTCCTGCGAAGCTTGCTTATGTTATGAATATGTTTAGAGCTGAGAGACCTCAGAGGGGACGGTACAGGGAGTTTTGGCAAATTGGTGCTGAGGCGCTTGGCATCAAGGACCCGCTACTCGACGCAGAAGTAATTGAAATGGCTGTTAGAGTTCTTAAAGAAATGGGCCTTGAGAATTTTCAATTGGAAATAAATTCCATTGGTACCCCCGAGGAAAGGGAAATCTATAAGAGAACCCTCCTCGATTATATCGAGGAGAAAGAGCTTATGAAGGAATTCACCTTGTGTGAATCGTGTAACCGGAGAAAATCTACCAATGTTTTGAGGATTTTGGATTGTGAAATCGATGCTCCAAAACTTTATGATGCACCAGTGATTTTGGAATTCCTCTCCCGTGAATCCTATCGTTATTTTGAAGAGGTACAATCTTATTTAAATAGCTGGGGAATTGAATATACGATAAATCCGAAACTTGTCCGAGGCCTCGATTACTATACCCACACCGTATTTGAAATTAAAGTTAAGGAACTGGGAGCACAGGATACCGTTTGTGGCGGTGGGAGGTATGACAGGTTGGTTGAAGAGCTTGGGGGTCCTGCAACTCCTGCAATGGGATTTGCCATAGGTCTTGATAGGGTTGTGGTTGCAATGGAAAACAAAATTCCAAAGCTTAAAGGGCCATTTTACTTTGTCGCCACAGTAGGGGAGATGGAAAGGGGATACGGAATTAGGTTATTGAAGAAATTGAGGGAGTGGTACATTCCTTCGGACATGTGCTACGAGCTCAAGAGTTTGAAGGCACAGTTAAAGATTGCTGATAGGATAGGGGCTCAAAGGGCAGTAATTGTGGGTGAAGACGAAATAATGCGGGGAAAGGTAAGAGTCAGAAATATGGAGACAGGCGAAGAGGTTGAGGTAGATGAAAATGAATTGAAGGCAATTTATGAAAGGGAAATTTCAAGAAATTCAACTACTTAAAAAAGTTCAGGAGGAACTCAGAAATCTTGTAATTACTATAAATAAACTCCAGGACTATAAATATATTGGAGGATGTGATGTCTCTTACAGGGGAGATGAAGGTGTTGGGGTTTTCGTGGTATTTAATAGGCAGTTTAAATTGCTCGATGTGGCCATCGTAAAGAGGAAGGTGGATTTTCCCTATATACCCGGCTATTTGGCCTTCAGAGAGGTTCCGTTCCTCATTGATTCTTATAATAGGCTTCAGTTGAAACCGGATATAGTACTCGTTGATGGGCAGGGTATTGCTCACCCACGGGGATTTGGTGTAGCTTCGCATTTTGGTGTCTTGCTGAACATCCCCACAATTGGGGTAGCGAAAAGCAGGCTATATGGCCATTGTGAAATGCCCGAACCTGTGCGCGGAAACTTTACTTACCTGCGAGATGAGAATAACAACATTATTGGGGCTTGCCTTGTCACTAAGGATAGGTCTAAACCAATATACGTCTCCATTGGTCACTTAGTTGACCTTGACACGGCCATAAGGGTCGTTCTTGAAAACACTTTGCATTATAAGCTTCCAGAGCCCTTAAGGGTGGCTCATCTTTACACCCAAAGAGAAAATAGGAGGTCTTATGAGTAAAGTTGCCATTGTGACAGGTGGATCAAGGGGTATTGGATTTGCTATAGCCGAGGAACTCGGGAAGAAAGGCTATATTCCCATTATTACGGCCAGGAAAGAAGAGGAACTTGCAAAGGCGCAAGAGGAGTTGAAATCCAAGGGCATCGAGAGCAGTTATAAGGTATTGGATGTAACGGATTATAAGGCCTGTAAGGATTTGTTGGATGAGATTTACAATCGATACGGCAGAATAGACGTCCTTGTGAATAATGCGGGAATTACTAAAGATAAGTTGTTTATACGAATGGCTCCTACTGATTGGGAAGAGGTTATAAGGATAAACCTTTTTGGGACCTTCAATATGACCCACGCTGTTCTCAAATATATGGTTAATGCTAAAGCAGGTGTGATAATCAATATTTCCTCCGTTGTGGGCATAACGGGAAATGCAGGACAGACCAACTATTCTGCCTCCAAGGCGGGAGTTATAGCCTTTACCAGGTCCCTTGCAAAGGAAGTTGGAGGCTGGGGCATTCGGGTGGTCGCCGTAGCACCGGGTTTCATTGAAACTTCAATGACTGATAAACTTTCAGAAGAGATAAAAAAGGATTATCTTTCTAAAATTTCTCTAAAAAGATTTGGAAAGCCTGAAGATGTGGCAAAGTTAGTAGCCTTCCTTGTGAGCGAAGAGGCTAACTACATTACAGGCCAGGTTCTAACCATTGACGGTGGTTTAATCTGATCTTCTAATTGGGATCATCTCGGGCTCAACGGATACAATTTTTATCGGTGGGGGTGCATCAACTTCCAACTTATAAAAGGAAAGATTTTCTGTGCTGTCAACGGGAATTGTTCTTATGATAAAGGTTTTTGATGAAATTTTGTAATCAGCAGGCCGCAGGAATGCGATTTTAATTCTCTGCTCGAACTTCCTGCTTCTCAACCAGATGGAGTCTGGATACAATGTATCCAAAGTAAGTTTGACTGTGAAATCGACATTATTCTCGATTTTTAAAAAATTGCTTCTAAGGTTTTCTATTTTTGCTACTAAAAGAGTATCGCTGGATTTTTTGATTTTTATGGGCTCTAAAGGTACAAATTGTATTTTGCTTACTATAGAGGCAGGTCCAATTATGATCGTTGATTCTGGAATGACGTTAATCGATTTAACGAAGAGGGCATCGTTTTGAAGTAAAATCGAGAGAGCCTTAACTGGCACCTTTCTTCTCTGAATTCTATCCACCTGAACAAGAAACGTTCTTGGAGTAATGTTAAAAATCTCTATGTCTTTCAGTGAAATTGGCAGGTCATCGTAATCAAATTTTACCTCATTAACTCCGTATCGCAAATTAGAAAGATTTTTGTGAACGACTTTTTCAGAAAATTTGATTCTGAGGAAAGTTTTTCCTGAAGTTTTAATGGAAGCGGTTAGGTATTCAGGTAGTTCACTTATAATAACCAGCGAGTCCCCCAGCCCTTGAACGGTGTAGGAGACCTTAAAAGGAATGGTGTAAACTGAAATTTCATCGGTGGTTGCATTAAACCACACGAGGATGCCCAGGATTAGAGAAATTATCTTTAGGTCAAGGTTCTCTTTCAAAAAATTGAGTTTTTTCATGCCTGTTTAATCAATAGCTCTTCTAAGTATTTTCTAAGATTTTCAAAAGTTAAGCTCTCCGACAAAACACCCTTGTGTGCTATTCTTATCGATCTTCTTTCCTCTGAAATTACTACTGCTAAGCAATCAAAGTGTTCAGTGACGCCAAGAGCAGCCCTGTGTCTTGTACCTAAGCTTCCTTCGATAATCCCCACCTGAGAAAGGGGCAAAATGGTTCTGGCGCCGATTATGTGATTACCTCTTATTATTATTGCACCATCGTGTAAAGGGCTGTCAGGGAGGAAGATGGAAAGAATAAGAGGTGCTGATAGAGTTGCGTATATTTTAACACCGCTTTCCGTAATCAGCTCATCCAGCCTCATATTCCGTTCTATGACTATTATGCCACCAATTCCCCTTTGAACCATTTGCCGTATTGCCCTCTCTAACTCTTGTATTTCTACAATTCCGATCCTCTTCCTTTCCCCGATAAAGGTGCCTGTTCCAATTACCGCCAGCCCCTTTCGAATCTCGGGTTGGAAGATGACAATTAACGCTAACAGACCATATCTTGTAAAGGCTGAAAGTAACCACATCAACCCTTTCAGGTTGAAAAAGGTAGATATGGCAGAAAGTCCAATGACTGCAATAAGACCCATGATAATGTAAATTGTTCTGGTGCCCTTGAATAGCTTCAGGATATAATAAATGATGATCGTGACAAGGACAATATCAGCAATATCGCGTACGGTAAAAGGGTAAAATTTCATAGTTAAATTTTACTCCACAATTTAAGCCCTTCAAAAGTGGAGGGTGGAGTTTCGTTTACAAAGAGGTTATAATTAACGCATGAAAAAAATGATTTTTCTCGCGGTGTTGGTTCTTTCAGGTTGCAATTTAAAAAAGAATTCCGCTCCTATTCCCGAGATCATAGAAATTCCAGATTCTGCGCAACCGAAGGAGACCATTACTATTAAAGTAAGGGCCACGGATCCCGATGGCGATTATGTCAGCGTAAGGGTGGACTTTGGGGATGGAAGGGTCTCAGATTTCTCAGAATGGGTGAAGTCGGGAACGATTGTGACCTTTCAAAAGACATACACTGCGCCTGGTGATTATTACGTAACGGTTCAGGCTAAGGATTTTGAAGGGAATTACAGCTTGTGGTCTTCGGGAAGAACCATAAGAATAGAATAGCGTTATGCTCCACGATTCAACCTTCATTGAAATTCTTGAGATTATAAAAAGGCAGAGTTCCTGTGTTTATTACAAAACAGGTGCCTTGGTCGTTAAGGAGAACCGTATAGTTTCTATGGGTTATAACGGCTCCCCTTCGGGCTTTCCCCAGTGTGATGAGCTTCAGGAAGTCCTTGAATTTACTTATAACAACAAGGAAAGTGTAAGAAATTGCTTGGAAAGTGGGGGAATCGAATCCTTCGTAAGGGAATACTTTGACAGATTTAAGTACTTTTACAAGTATTCTAAGGATTTTATCAAATTTTTTGGTAAGAAACTGGAGGAAGCGTTAAGGAGGATTGTAGAAGGAGAGGCCGGCTTAGAAGATTTTTACAATTTAAATTTTATACACTCAAGATATGAGATCCATGCGGAGCAGAACGCTATCGCCTTTTCTCTTAAGGCAGGTACCAATATAACGGGGGCTACCCTTTATTCGTCCCTTTTACCCTGTATGGAATGTGCCAAGTTGATCGTGGCGTCAGGGATAAAGAGGGTTGTATACATAGAGGATTATGAAGATAAAAGATTTAAAGAAACTTCAAAAACTTTCCTTGAGATCAACGGAATTAAGGTAGATAAGCTAATTAAGGACTAATTAATTTTCGAATAGGCGGTTGCTTAAAAATTTCCACTTAAAACTTTGTAAATTGGTTTGTATGGTTTAACCGATGGATTTGTTTTGCACAGAAGGGATAAAAGGAAAAGGTTTTGAGAATGCTTTTTTATCTTGGAAACTGCTCTGCCCTTTGCCTTGATAAAGCGGTCGATTAGAACAATTCGGCAAATTTTATATTTTTCGCGTCATCTTTACATTTTCGAAGTTTTTAAATGAAGCAATATAATAAAAATATATGGATTTGATAAATAAAATTCTGAAAGACAGAGGGAATGAATTAGTGGATCCTTGCTATCCAACCAAAGTTGGTATATACAAAATACTTCGTCAACACTATCAATTCAGGGCAAAATGCGAAGTAATTCGTCTTTGAACAAACTATATGAAATGGAGGTTTTAATATGAAAGACGGAACGAAAAATATGAACAACGGTAATTTGACTCAACTAACGTTAGAGAATTTGGAAGCAATTTCTCTTACTAATAAGGTAGTAATATTAAATAAAGAAAAATTCATAAAGGAATTATCCGAGGTTACTAATCTCAACGATCTGAGTTCTATCAAAAATAGAATATCCATATTGCTGAATATTATAACTAATCATAAAAAAGATTTAGAAGGTATATTAAATATTGATGCTGACGAAGATACGGTCTCTTTACGCAAAGATGTTCTAACTTCTGAGCTAAATCAGATTTTAGAATCGCAAACACTTGAAAGGGCAAAGTATTATTTAAATAGATTGAAAGCAAGCATCCAAAAAGTTAAAACGAATAAAATTAATGACATCAACCTTCTCAGGTGGAAAGAATATGATGAAATTATTACCGATAGTCTTTGGATATTTGATAAGAGGGATACTTCAGGCGCTCATTTGGGATGGTATTGGGGAAATTTCATTCCCCAAATTCCACGACAGATGATGCTAAGATACACCAAAAAAGGAGATTGGGTTTTAGATACCTTTGTTGGAAGTGGAACAACTTTGATTGAATGTCGAAGATTAGGGAGAAACGGTATAGGAATAGAATTAAATCCAGAGGTAGCTCAAAAGGCAAAAGAACTGATCGAAAAAGAACAAAATAATTATAATGTAGTAAGCGAAGTAATTGTTGGAGATAGTAGAACAATAGATATTAGACAGATTTTAAACCGGTATGGTATAAAACAGGTTCAACTTCTCATTATGCACCCTCCATACCATGATATTGTTAAGTTTTCTGAAGATAAGAGAGATTTGTCAAATGCAAAAAATATAAAAGAGTTTCTAAAAATGTTTGGAGAGGTTGTTGATAATGTGACACCATATTTAGAAAAGGGTAGGTACTTTGCCTTAGTTATTGGTGATAAATACTCTAAAGGTGAATGGATACCTTTGGGATTCTATTGTATGCAAGAAGTATTAAAAAGAGATTATTTATTAAAAAGTATAATCGTGAAAAATTTTGAAGAGACAAGAGGAAAAAGAAACCAGAAAGAGCTTTGGCGATATAGAGCATTGGTTGGTGGATTTTACATTTTTAAGCACGAATATATAATGCTTTTTAAGAAAAAATAGGAGAAGATACTTATGCCTTTACTTAGTCAAAAAGAGGTTTTGAACTTAAAGCTTGGTTGTATTCCCTTGCCACATTTAAAAATTCTGGCTCTAAATTTACAAATTCCAAACACAGGTACAGCAACCGAGCTAACCAAAAGAATATTGGAAAGTCAGCCGAATGAGAAAATAATTGATGAATTTATCAAGGAGAAATACAGAGAGAGGATTCAAGGACGAAGATCAGTTATTTCTGATGAAGATTTGAAAAGAGAACTCTTGAAGGTCAAAACCTTTTCCTGGGGTGTAGTTCAAGGGCAGTTAGACCAGAAAATACAAACTGAATACGTTAGAAGAATTGTCCGATACGAAGATTTATTAAATAATGTTAAGGCAAAACTTCATGATGAGGTGACAAATTATGTAATCTGCGCTTGGTTTAATCACTGGACAACTATATTAATAGAAGAGCATATAAGTATGCACCCAAAAGTAGTTCCTACCCTTAAAAACATAAAAGGAATTGATATTTTCTTTGATGGGCAACCATTCGATTTAAAAGTAACCTATTTACCACGCGAATATAACCCAATTGATGCTGTACGAAATCCTTCTAAATTGGCAGTGTGGATGTATGAGAATCAAGGTGCTCAGAGATTTGGCGCCGATAACAGATTATTCATTGTGCTGTTAGATAAAAATAATCCTGAAAGAAGTTGGGAGTTAAAAAGAGATTTTGATCTGGTATTTCAAAAGATTGATGATTTTCTGGATAGAGAACGAGTCTCAAAAGAAGATGAGATTGTTTTCACTTTTGGAAGAAAAACGTATACAGCAGTAGCAAAGATATTAATAATAACAAAATGAAACAGCCACTTTATATAACAGCGAGTAAAAAAGAATCAACGATTTCCTCAAATTGCTTCGGCGACTCTTTTATCCGCAAAACTTAGTTTGAAATCAAAGATATAAAGGAGGAACGATTATGAAAGAAGCATACATTAGCTTTATGGCACAAGTGACACCCCAGACTGCTGACGAGTTACTTCAAGTAGTTGTAAAAAAGATCCAAGAGAAATATGAGAGAATCCACCTTATGATTTCATCTCCTGGGGGTACTGTATTTCACGGTCTTTCGTTATACAATTTCTTAAAGGGTGCTCCAGTTGAAGTATTCACATACAATTTTGGTAGCGTTGATTCTATTGGGGTCGTGATCTTCTGCGCTGGTAGTAGAAGATTTTCAGTTCCCCACGCCAGATTCCTTATACATAGTGTCGCATTAACTATAAGCGGAAATGCAAGGCTTGACGAGAAGCAAATCGAAGAATATTTGAAAAGTTTGAGGATAGACCAACATAATATTGCACGAGTTATAGCAGATACAATACAAAAACCGCTTAAAGAAGTAGAAGAAGCCATGAACAATCGACTCACACTTAATGCTGAGGAAGCAAAGGCCTATGGTTTGGTACATCAAATAAAGACTCAATTATTTCCCATTGACGCCGACCTTTCGGTGATTAGGGAAATTAGTGGACCTACTCTGCAATTCCCGTTTTAAATTATACTTCCACCTTTATAAGATTTTACCAGGTAGACTGACCTTAATTATGGAACTCTTTAACTATGCATAATAGCGTGTTTGCGACGCTTCACTAAATACTTTGGGTACTTTGCAAACACAAGGAATATTATTGTGAATGCTTAACGATTTGTGGGGTTTAAAAATGGGGAAAATAACAATGACAGCAATGACAGCCACGGTAGCTGCGTTGGTTTCTGCCCTTACGGTCTTAATCTCTTGGTGGTATAACAGGCAATTATCCAGAGCGGCAGTTTCATTGATAGAGATAAAAGTCAATGGCAAGCGGGTGGACAAAGACAAAGTGAGTATCAATTTCCTATTTCTTTTTAAAAATACCGGCAAGGAAACGCTAAAAATAAGGGGATTATGCTTGGGACACGTAGACTTTAAGAGGAAAATATTTTTAAACAAGTAGCGAAACACCGATATTAAATCCCATACACTCTGAATCTATTTTTAACTACTCGGTTTCTTTCAATATAAATCTTGATTCGCTAATACCAAATGAAAGAATTGGTGACAGCTTACCAACAATAGTTGGGAAGCACGCAATTATTCTAAAATTGAAGTATAAAGGATCGTCGATTTTTTCAAGGAAAGAAACAGCAGAGAAATATTTCTTTGGTTATGAAGGCTATGGAGCAGTGTATCAGTTAACTGAGGACGAAAATAAAGAAATAGAAGGGGAATTACCGCAAGACTTTAAAGTTTAGAAGTATTGTTAAGCCATTCCATAAAAGCGAGTTTGTAGCTTACTTTGTTCACTAATATGTGTCGCGCTTCACAAATACACGAACCATTATACAAATTTTCCCTTTTGCTGATGGAAAAAGAAATCACACAAATAAATACAAAATCTGGATGGAGTTATAATGAAGAGTAAAAATGAGCTACTAAAACATATTTAATATCAATTGAAAAAGGGATATTGAATCTTTGATTTCAAATTAACTTGAGGAGGAGAAAACAGGTCGCCTTCAAATTACTAAAACTCCTTTACTCAATTCAATAGGACAAGAATTAGGTAAATTACTGATTTATGAAAAATGGAATTTTGAAAGTTTAGTGGAATTATGAAAAGAAGACAAAAGGGATAAGAGATTAATTGTAATAAGTGCCTTAAGAGATGATTAAGAAGGATCATGAAAACTCAAAACGATTGTTTTAAATGTACTTAAAAATATCTCCAATTTGGAGATTTGCGACCAATTGGCTTAAAGGTGATTGTAAATTTAGTATTTTCAGAATCAGGAAGAGTTGTTTGGTTTGATACGTGAACGGATAAAATCAAATGGATTAGGAGGTTAGCCGTAGCATCTATTCCTCCTTATATAAGGACAGAGAAAACAGGACCAAAAGTATGTCTTAGACTTTTAGATGAAGTGATGAAAGAAGAAAATAAAAATGTTAAGAAGCAATTGATTGGGCTTTAAAAGAGGTTACGAAAAAAGATCCAGAGTTTGGTTTTTGAGTTTTTACAAAAATGGGCCAAAGTTGAAGAGAGAAATACAAAATGGATCATAGAAGAAGTGATGAAAAACTTATTCGATGAAGAGCGAGAGGAATTGAAAACCTTAATTTGTGATCAATGTGCTAAATAAAATTCAAGTAAAATTGATTTTAAACAAGCACGAAAAGTGAAATTCTTTTAAGACTTCGAATAAAATTTTCCTGGTAATTCTTGAATTAGCCCCTTGATTTCGAGCTGGAATAGAATCGATAAAAGGTCTGATACTAAAAGCCCCGTTTCAGCAATTAGTTCATCGAAGTGCTTGGGTTCGTGAGATATTTTCTCAAAAACAATTTTTTCAAGGTCTGTAAGGGAGTCTTCCCTCTCGGACTTTGCCTTTTTGGTTAGCTCTATTCCAAAATCCTCTAAAATGTCTTCAAGGCATGTAACAGGCTTTGCACCATCTTTGATCAATTTATTGGTCCCCGCTGAAGCTGGGGAATTAATGGGTCCAGGTACCGCATATACCTCTTTGCCCAATTCTAAAGCCCATCTGGCCGTAATTAAGGCCCCGCTTTTTTCACCGGCCTCTACAATAACCACGCCGTCGGACATTGCCGCAATTAGCCTGTTCCTTTTTGGAAAGTTCTCCTTTAAGGGTCTTGTTCCTGGGAAAAATTCAGAAATTAAAGCCCCCGTTTGAGCGATCTTCTCGAAAAGTTTGCTATTTTCAGGAGGGTATATCACATCAATTCCACAGCCGAGGATAGAAGTGGTCTTACCGTCCTTTTTTAGCGCAGTTTGGTGTGCTACTGTGTCGATTCCCCTTGCTCCACCTGAAACTATGTGAAATTTATTTTCTATGAGTTCTTCGCATAGTTTTCTGGTAACCTCAATTCCGTAGTTTGTCGGCTTTCGGGTTCCAACGATTGCAATCTTTTTCTCCTTTGGGGATGGGAGAGTTCCTTTGTAGAATATTACAGGTGGAAAAATTTCTTTAATTTTAAACTCTTCAGGATACTCTTGAAAGGTAAAATCGATGCATTTTATGCCCTTATCTTTAAGTTGTGAAGCAATTTTTAATGAGAGTTGCAGAGTAGTGCTTTTGATTTGGACTGCTAATTTTTCCGGAACTATCTCTTTGAGTTCTTTAAGGTTTGCCTCGAAGACTTTCTTCGCTGATCCAAAATGGGAAACCAGTTTTTTGTAATAAACAGGTCCTACTCCTTGAATCGAATACAGAGTAAAAACGTATTCCTCCATCTTCAGTTGGGGTAGTAACTCCAGAGGTCAACTTCTGCCAAGGCGTTTTTAAAATCTTCGTATTTGTTTAAAAGAGAGTTCCTTATGTGCTCAATTTCACTGTTTTTGGTGCTTTCTGTAATCTCGTAAAAAGCCAAAGCATTGAGAGCATTCATACTGACTAACTCCTTAATCTCTTTTGTGTCTGCTTCACAACTATCATTTTGTAGCATTCTGAGTAGTATCTCAAATAGCCTCTTCCGTGTGAAAATGTATTCGCTCTTCGTCTCAACCGCTTCCAGGAGGGTTCTGGCTTCTTCAGTCTCATTGTTTTTCAAAAGATTTTGAATTAATGCAAGCAACATCAAATTGGCTTTGAAATTATTCCCTCTCTTTCTTTCGTTGTTAATCTCTCGTTTTGTAAAGATTAGGCCTTCTTTTGTAAAACCGGACTTGACCAGCAAGAGCCCGAGGTAAAAACGATAGGGGTAGTTCGTTTTGGGATTTATGTTTAGAATATCATCGATTGAAAACCTTATAAAGCTTTCAGCACTGCGCGGTGGCAATAGGTAGAGGTATATTTTCCCTATCTCTTTGAGTAATGTTTCTTTTAAGTGCTTGTTTTTGATTTCGTTCAGTGACCACAACACGTTTTCGATGTGGGTTAGTGCATCGTGGAATTTAAAAGTGAGGAGCAACATTTCTGCCAACTTTAATTCGAGGAGTGTCGTTTTTTCCCTGCTTTTGGATGCCTTCAGAGCCTTCATGTAATATTCAATAGCTTTGCTAATTTTGTTGTTGTAAAATTCACAATCGCCTAAAATTTCAAAAATATTTACCTTTCCATTTTGAAAAGGGCTACTGGGCTTAGATTTGAATTTTTTAAGAACTCTCTGCGCGCTGTTCTCGAGTTTATCTGCATTGTAATCAATTTTGAGTTTAAGCAATAGTAGTTCCTTTGATAGCCTTTTTTGTTGTGCAAGATATTCCTTGAGAAATTTTGAGGCAGTCTTTGTTTCTCCAAGCTCAGTTAAAAGTTCAATTACTTTTGGAATTAATCGCTTTTGCTCCTTTGCCTCCGTTTTAAGGCCGTTAATGTATTCAAGTGCCTTTTGGTACTCACCCATGCTAATAA
>Ga0078972_1010810_pt1 | contig 16758 bp, 17 predicted proteins | sample YelNatPaOPGAMG01_FD_67568 | JGI IMG/M metagenome (GOLD analysis project Ga0078972, IMG submission 67568) | Hot spring thermophilic microbial communities from Obsidian Pool, Yellowstone National Park, USA - OP-RAMG-01 (SPADES assembly) (version 2) | ecosystem: Environmental > Aquatic > Thermal...
TGTTTTTGTCTCAAGCTTGGAAAATATAAGAAAACTTTACGAGAAAATTCCGATGAAATCGAAAAAGAAAATTGAGAGAATAAAAACTCACTTGAGCAAGAAAATTGAACCGCAGAGAAATTTTGAAGATATATTGCCAAGAGATGTGAATAAAATCATCAAAAATCTTGTAAAAATTCTTGGTTTGGAAGTTAAGAAATTGAGAAGACGATATCCAAGTCTTGCTGCTTATGTTGAAGATAGATGCTACCCAACTACAAACAATGTAAAAAAAATATTGCCAATTTTTTCTGAAAGGATAAAAGAAATTGAAGAAGTGAAGAGAGAATTGAAAGAAGAAAAGCAAACTCTCTTGAAAGCTTTATCTCAGCTCAAAATCACTAAAAAAGAAGCTGGTCTTGAGATAAAGGTAAGCTGGAACAATCTTGTTCATTGGGCTAGAAAAGATGTTACTCCGAAAAAAGAAAATTTAAGAAAACTTTATAGATTTGTGAAGGAAAAGGCTGAAGAAAAATTGAGAAATAGTAAAAAGCTTTTGAGAATTCTCAAGAATTTGACTGAAAGCGATATTTTTTGGGATAAAGTTGTTAAGATTGAGAAGGTCAAAGGTGAAGAATGGATTTATGATCTTTCGATTCCAAATTGTCACAATTTCATAGGGAATGGAATTTTTGTTCACAATAGCAATTTGTTAGATGCTATAGCTTTTGCAATTGGAAGCACTTCAGTAAAATCTCTTAGAGCTGGTAAGCTGCATGAGTTGATTTTCCATGGGGGAAACGGTAAATCTCCTGCTGAAATAGCAAGCGTGACCTTATACTTTGACAATTCAAACAAAGTTTTTCCTTTTGATGAACCTGAGATTTCTGTGACCAGAAAAATTAACAGAAAAGGAGTTTCAATTTACAAGCTGAATGGTAAAAACACAACAAGGGAAAAAATTCTTGAAATTTTGGCTGCTTCAAGAATCTATCCAGATGGTCACAATATTGTCCTTCAAGGTGATGTCACGAACGTGATTGAAATGAGCCCTGTTGAAAGAAGGTCTATAATTGATGAAATTTCTGGAATAGCTGAATACAACGAGAAAAAAGAGAAAGCGATGAAAGATTTGGCTGAAGTTGATGCCAAGCTTAAAGAAGCTGAAATCGTGATAACAGAAAGGTATGATATTTTCAAAAAGTTGGAAGAAGAAAGAAATGCTGCTTTAAGATATCAAGAACTTCAAACTCAACTTCAAACTCTCAAAGCTTCACTTGCCTACAGAAAAATCCAAGAGTTCAGCAAGACTTTAGATGAGCTTAACAAAGAGATTGAGAAAAAAGAAAAAGAAAATGAGCTGCTTCAAAAAGAAATTGAAGCAATAGAAAACGAGCTTGAAAAAAGAGAAAAGAATATAAGGGAAATAGCTTCAAAACTTGTTTCCTTATCCAAAAAAGTTGAAGTTGAAAGGGAAATCTCTTACTTGAGGACAAAGATTTTGATAAACAAAGATAAAATAGATTCAAACAAGAAAGAGATTGAAAGAATTGATTCTTTAATTCAAAGATTGAAAGAAATTGAAGCAAGCAGTGAAGCTGGTTTGCCAAAAGCTGTTAAAACTATTCTAGACCAAAAGATCAAAGGTGTTTTTGGTGTTGTATCGAGCTTGATAAAAGTTCCTGAAGAATACCAAGTTGCAATAGAAGTTGCTGCTGGCCCACATTTGAATGATTTGATTGTTGATTCTGATGAAACGGCAAAGAATTGTATAGAATTTTTGAAGAAGGAAAAGATTGGAAGAGCTACTTTCTTACCTTTGAACAAGATCAAACCTGTTTTGTTTGAAGATAAAGAACTTTTGAAATTAAAAGGTGTAAGGGGAATTGCAAGCAAGCTTATTGAATTTGACAAAAAGTTTTTACCAGCAATAGAATTTGTTTTTGGTAATACTTTAGTCGTGGAAAATTTGGAAACTGCAAGGAATTTAGGCATAGGCAAAGCTAGGATGGTAACTTTGGATGGTGACCTTGTTGAGAGAAGTGGAGCGATGATAGGTGGCTATTATTTCAGAGCTGCAAAGCTTGTGCCAGCTGAGACTGAAATTGAAGAATATCAAAAGCTGAAGGAAAAGTTGAATGAAGAGATAAAAACTTTTGAGAAAGAGATTCAAGAGTGTGAAGCTAGGCTTAAAGAGCTTTCAAAATCTGAAGAAACAAAAGAGCTTGTGGACTTGGAAAAAATTAAAATTGACACAGAGCAAGAGCTTGATTCTTTAAGACAGAAAAGAAAGATAGCTTACGAGCAGAGGCTTGCAGTTCAAACTGAACTTAATAAACTTTCAGTCCAGAAAGCAAGAATAGAAGCAGAACTTGAGACTGTGAAAGTTCAAGCCCAGCAGTATGGTGAAATTAAACCAATAGAAAAAAGTGTGAGGAGTTTGGAAATTGCAATAAGGCAAGCTGAGACTGAACTTGCAAGCTTGGGAGCTGTGAACTTTAAGGCAATAGAGCAGTATGAAAAGTTCAAGAGTGAGTTCGATGAATACAAGCAAAAATATGAGAAGATTTTGGCTGAGAAGAAAGCTGTGCTCGAGATGATAGAGCAGATTGAGCAGAAGAGGAGGGAAGTTTTCTTCAAGACTCTGCAAGATGTGAGCAATAAGTTCAATGAGATGTTCAACAAGATGACTGGAGGCACTGCGAGCCTAGAGCTTGAAGACCCTAATGATTTGGAAAGCGGTCTTATAATTCAAGCAAATCCTGGAGGAAAGACACTTTTGAACATAGATGCAATGTCAGGAGGAGAGAAAAGCTTGACAGCTCTTGCTTTCCTTTTTGCTGTTCAAGAGTATAAGCCTGCTCCTTTCTACATTTTGGATGAAGTTGATGCTGCTTTGGACAAAGAGAATTCAAAGAAGGTGGCTGATCTTTTGAAAGCTCTTTCGAAAGAGGCTCAGTTTATCGTGATCACACATAATGATACAACAATAACTTATGGAGATAGGGTTTATGGGTGCACGATGGATCAAGGTGAGACTAAGATTTTAGGTTTAGAGCTACCTAAATGAAATTTTAGTTTTAATTTCATTATAAAAATCCTCTTTCAAAAAAAAATCTTTATATTGGGCAAACTTTCTGAGACAAAATCATACAAATTTTTGAATTTAATTTTTGTTTCTTTACTCAAATACCTTTTGCCAATTAGGTATACAAATGGAGAAACTGCAAGAGATGCAAAAAAGATGCCAATAGGGTTAGATGGTATTCCTACATTTATTCCTGTGCCAGAAAGGTAAGATGCTGAAAGATAAACATCGTTAAAAATATGTGGCAATGTCAAGACTGTTAAAGAATCCAAAGTTAAAGAAGATAAAGTTCCTTTCACATCCTTTCCATATTCTTTAGTGATTAAATTCTCTAACACACTAGAAAAAGATGAAACAAGATAATATGGTATAATCATTGGAAGTAATTGTGGCACAGAAAAAATCAAACCTTTTTCAACTCCTTTTTCCTCTATAAGCTTTCTCACCGGTTCATATCCCTCTGTTGCAATTTCAGGTGGAATTGTTTTTAGACCTAAATAAGTTGCAAGATAATTAGTAGCAACAGCATAGATCGGAATTGTTTTTGGCGATTTCAATAAATTCTTAAGCTTTTCTTTTATTTTGTTAAAATCTTCTTCGTTGAATTTTATGTCAAACAGTTTATCTCTCAGTCTCACATAAAAAAATTAAAAGTTTAAAGTTATAAAAATACTCATGATTGATGAAAATAGGCTTTTGAAAACTTTAATGGACTATCAAATTAAAGATTACATTGAAAAAACAATCAAACTTTCCCCCAAATTTTAAATTATTTGATACATGGTGCTCTTTTTCTTTTAGCATGTTATGGAATTTACTTTTCAACTTATGTGCTAATTACGACGATAAAAGAAAAACTTGAACCTGAAATTAAGAGTGGAGAAGAGTTAGACAAAGTTGTTGAAGAAGAAAAGAAAAAACTTGGTTTAACTAAAACTGTAATTCCATTAACAAAGGATGAGTTAAATGAATTTATAAGAACCTTGAGCTCTGAAGAAGTAAAAGAAATAATGGGAAATAACAGCATAGAGAGCAAACAAGAGCTCATTAGTAGTTTAGAGGCATTGAAGAATAAAACTATAGGAATAAAGTTGGGTGAGGGGTATTTAATTCATTTCAGTACTAAACCAAGAAGATATTTAGTAAAACATGAGTTATATCATATCAAAACTGGTTACTTTGATAAAATTTCTGAAAAAAATTTATCATATCAAGACATGCTCAAAATATACATTCAATCTCTTTTGATGAAGGAGCCTAAAGCCTTTTTCTATTCTATTTTCAATATAAAACTCTGACAAATTTGTTTCTTATAGTTGAATTAATAAAGTCAGTAAGGGCTTGATTTATCAGACTTAAAAAAGTAAAAATGACATTTTCTTCAATTCAAAAGTTCAATTAATATATAGGAAAATGACAGAAGAAGAAAACATCTTGCAGCTCGTGCTTGAAAAAGAGAATTGGGAAGAGGTAATTTACCATATAGTTAGCATAGAGAAGCTCGACCCTTGGAACATTGACTTGGTAAAGCTCACTGACAGCTTTTTGAGGTACATGAAGAGAATTGAAGAACTTGATTTTCGCGTGCCTGCAAGAGTTGTTTTTGTTGCTGCTGTTTTACTTAGGCTTAAAGCTGATTACTTGTCGATTTTTGAAGAAGAAGAAACCATAGAACAAATTGCTCAGCAACAGCCAGTTGATTTAGGAATTGACCCAAACCTTGTTCAACTTGGCTTACCGATGAGAAGAATTCCAAAAAGGCAAATAACTCTGGATGAGCTCATAGTTGCGCTGAGAAAAGCTATAACGGTTAGAGAGAAAAAGGTTGAAAGAAGAAGGATTTGGAGAGAAAGGCTTGCCCTTCAAGTAACAGAAGAAGACATAACAAAAAGGATTGAAGAGATGATGCATGAAATTGATGAGCTCATGAATAAAATGAAAAGCGAGAAAGTTGGTTTTAGTCAAATCGTTAAAAAGTGGGAAAGGAAAAGGATAGTGGAAAAATTTGTTCCTTTGTTGCATTTGGAGAATGATAGAAAAATTGAGACTGAGCAAGAAGATTATTTCAAGGAGATCTGGATTAAAAAAAGGAATTTAGAGTGATTTTATTTATTTAAGTATTTGTGTTCTTGAGCAAGTTTTTTAAGAAATTCTTTTCTCTCTCATGAAATCACTTTATGATTTTTCTAACCCAATTTACCACTTCTTCAAATAGTTTTTGTTGTTTTCTTGATTACAATAGTGTTGAAGAAAAAAATTAAAAAGATAGAAGCAAGATTAAGAAACCTAGAAACCAGCAGTAATAAGCAAATTTATAAAAGTTGCTCGAAAGCACAAGCCTTGCAACAGTTTTCAAAGCAAAAAAACCAACAAGAGCTGAAACTGCTATTCCTAGCAAAATAGACTCTATAGGCTCAGCAGTAAGATCAAGTTCTCTAATCTCGAAAAAAGTGGCACCAAGAATCGCTACTATTGAAAGCAAGAAAGAGAATTTGTAAGCTTGTTTTTTATCTATTCTGCTAATCAAGCCAGCAGAAATTGTTGTACCGCTCCTTGAAATTCCTGGGATGATTGAAAAAGCTTGAGCTAAGCCTATTGCAAAAGCTTTTGAGAAATTGAGCTTTTTCTTTCCTTCAAAGAATTTTGTTGAGTATAAGATGAAGCCGTTCAAGATTAGAGCTAAAGCCACTGCAAACAAACTTGAGAATAAAGATTCAAAAAAACTTTTGAAAGCAATACCTATCACAGCAACCGGCAAGCTAGCACATATAATATAGGCAATTGTCCTCTTGCTCTCTTCATCAAATTTCAAAAGTTTTGCTATATCTTTCCTCAAAAAGTAGACAACAGAAAGTAAAGTACCAAAATGGAGCATGACGTCAAAAGCAACAGAAGCTTTAATTCCAAATAACTGCTGAACTATTACCAAATGGCCAGAACTTGAGATTGGAAGCCATTCAGTTAAGCCTTGGACTATACCTAAAAATGCAGCTTCAAGCAAATTTACCATAAATATTTTTTGCATTACAAGCTTTTAAGTGTTTCAAGGTATTTTTCTATGTCTAAAATTCCTGGGAAGAAAAATTTTGATTTTTTGTCTATCAAGAACTTACATTCACCGTAAATCGGCAAATTTTTAACTATGCCAAACTTGTTCATGAATTCTTCCAAAATCTCCACAGGCTTCATCTTGCCCAAGTCAGAACCATTCAAAAGCTGAGGGTAAATTCTGTAAGCATTCGAAAACCTTACAAGCTCATTATCCATCTCAAAAATTATAAGAAAGTAGAAATTTCCAAAATTCTTTATCGATATGCATTTGTTCAAAACAAAATCTGTAGCATCAGGCTTGTTGAAAGTCTCAAGGATAAGATCTTTTGGTGTTCCCAAAAGGTTAGCAAACCTTTCTATTAGCTCGCTGAAAACAATCTGCATTAAATTTTTTTAGTGTTCTAAAAATAAAAATTTAAAATTTAACTAGCTCACCTTTCTTGAAAGGAATTATTTTTTCTATTTCTTTCAGCTCTATTGCTTCTGTTGCTTTTGAAATTTCAGGACAAACTTTAAGTAGCAATTCTTTTTTGATTTCTTCAGCTAAAGCTTTAGCATCAGTTTCTCCTGGTTTAATCGTGACCATGTAAGGGGTATGAGCTTTAACAGCTGTTGGTGGGCCAAAAATAAGTTTGGCATTAAAAACTTCTTCTTGTTTTATGCCTATAGAAAGTCTTGGCTCGATTTTCTCCAGATACTTTTTCTCTCCTTGAATCTCAAAAACTCCTTTTTCAGCTTTTTCAGGCTTTACAATCTGCTCAGGCTTAACATAGAAAATACTTACTTGTTCTTTCTCCATTTTCTTCTCCCAAGCTTCTGAATAGCAAGCTAGGAAAACCGCAGCTTCATAAATTGTTTCAGCAGGCAAGACTTGATTAGCATCATTCCTTATAATAGCAAAAGGTGATTTTAAATCTGAATGTAGCACCAAATCTTGTGGTCTTGTGTATCTCTTCAGAATAGTTTCATCGTTTCTTGGATTTTTTCCTGCTATTACTAGCACATCATTGCTGGAGAAAAACCAATAATACCTTTCAAACCACTTTTTTGCCATGATTAAAGATTGGTAAGAGAAATAAATATTCTTCAAAATAATTTATGCAACAAAAAGTTTCAATAAAAGAATATTCATAAAATAATAAAAATCACTCAAATCTCTGTTCAAAATCGAGTTAACCAAACTTATATTTATATATAAGAATGGTTAAATATGATTTATGGTGGTTCTTCCGCTGCATCACAAGCTTAAAAAGAAAGTTCACAGAACAATAGCTCTAGCTCAAGATATATTGGTTATGAAAATGTACGAAAAATTTCCGAATGCCGTAATTCATGGTGGAACAGCAATTTGGAGATGCTACGGTAGCAACAGATTTTCTGAAGATGTAGATGTTTATTTGCAACCTAGAGACAAAAACAAAGAAATATTAGAGGATTTTTTTGATAATTTGAAAGCTTTGGGTTTCCATATAATAAAATTTAAATTGACAAACAACACACTTTTCTCAAAATTATCTTACGAGAATGCGGAAATAAGATTTGAAGCTGCTTTTAAAGACATTAAACCTATAGTTAAACCATTTGAGCTCACAGATGGTACTTTCATGAATGTTCTCACACTTTCTGCAGAAGACCTTATCCTTGAAAAAATTCTTGCTTATAGAAAAAGAAAAAAAGTGAGAGATGTTTATGATATCAATTTCTTGCTGAAATTTGTGAACAATAAGAAAAAAATAGAAAAAAAATTAAAAGAATTCATCAAAACTTTTGAAAAACCTGTAGATGAAAAAGAACTTTCTGCACTAATAATAAGTGGTGTAGCCCCTAGCACTAAAACAATTTTGGAGGAAATAACATCATGGGTAAGATAAAATATCTTCCAGAAATTATGGAATTATTCAAAAAAACACCGGTAGTAACAACAAGAGACATAAAGCTTTATCTCAAGCAAAAAGGCTATTCTTACCTTCTTCTCTCCAATTTGGTAAAGCAAGGAAAAATCAAAAGGATAACCAAAGGGTTTTTCACCATACATGATGATCCTTTAACTTCAGTCTTTTGTTTTAGGCCAGCTTATGTTGGTTTACAAGAAGCTTTAAGCATTCACAATCTTTGGGAGCAAGAAACAAATGTGGTTATAGTTACCACAAGAAAAGTAAGGATTGGGATTCATGAGATTTTGGGAAGCAATGTTTTAGTTCACAGGATAAATCCAAAATACTTTTTCGGTTTCACTCTTCTTAAATATGGAGAATTCTTCATTCCTGTTTCAGACGTAGAAAAAACTCTTTTGGATTTCATTTATTTTAAACAACCATTAAGCAAAAACACAATCTCAGAAATTAAAAAGAATTTAGATGTTAACAAGCTAAAAAATTATTTAAAAGTTTATCCTAAACTGTTCCATGAAAAATTGAAGGGATTTGGGATTAAAATTTAGTGCACGTGGAAAAATCAAGTTTTCTTCCCTTTTTCGGCTTCAGCCAAAATCCTCTTGATTTCTTCTGTACTTTTGCCAAAATATTTCTCAAAGTCTGGAGTTGTGGTAATAAGCTTTGTCCTCCCGAACTTTTCAGTTTTTATCAAGCCTTTTTCTTCCAAAGCAGCAACATAGCCATAAGCTTTATTGCCCTGATACTTCACGATTATTGATTGTTTTATTGGTTGCTTAACAGCAACTATCGCTAGAGTGCGCATCATGCCATCGCTCAAATCAGCAAAAGGAGCAAGCTTTGCAACTCTTTCTCTGTACTCTGTTTTAACTCTTAGCTCATAGCCTTCTGGAGTCTCAACAAGCTCAATGCCGTGGTCTTCAGTTTTTAGCTCGGCTTGAATCTTAAGCAAGAGCTTTTTGACTTCTTCCGAGCTTATGTTTAGAATTTGGGAAAGCCTTTCTATGCTCAAAGGCTTGTCAGAAACAAATAAAGCAGCTTCAAGTAAAGCTTGAGAGTTCATAGAATTAAATTGGTTTTGAAAATTGATAAAGTTGAAATCAAAGCTGAAAAATTTTTATTTTTTCTAGATTTAAAAAACTGACAATTTGATGGGAAAAAACAACCTTTTGATAGGAATAAGGTTGTATTAAATATTTATACTCTTGCACACAAATTTAATACTGTATTTTTAATGATGGAAAAACTCTTCACTTCAAGAACTAGAGTAAAATTACTTACGCTTTTTCTCATAGAATCAAAAAAAGAATTTTATGTGAGGGAGCTGCAAAGGAGGATTAAAGAAAATGTGACATCTGTAAGAAGAGAGCTTGAAAATCTTAAAAAATTGGGATTTGCTAATGAATATAGTTGAAAATCCTGTAATTGGAGTGATAGGAGATATCGATGAGTTTAGAAGAATTGTTAAGGGATAGGATAATAAAGAAAATAAAATTTAATCGCTGTATATTTTCTTTGCACCACAAGCAATCCCATAGCCTATGTTCGTCAAATATATTTTTCCATTTTTTGTTTTTTTCACTCTTTCTAATCTTATTAGATTTTCTATAAATTCTGTTATCCGCATCTTTACAGCCTTTTCTTTTGATACAGCACCTTTTTCTAACAGCCTTATCAGCAATTTTTCCTCCTTGTCCATATCCGGAAAATGTTGTTTGATTATCTGTTTTATTTCTTCTTCCCTTAATTTTGCAAGGTCTCTCTCAAGCCTAACTAAAGTTATTCCCTCTCCTCCGATTGTCTCTATAGTAGGCATTTTTTTCACAGATTCTAACAACATCACATATCTTTTTACCGTAGTGTAGTGCAACTTAGTTTTTTTTGCTAGCATGCTTATCGACATGGGTTTGTTTGCTTCCAGCAGAGTTCTCTCTATTTTCCCAATTACCTGCATAGCATCTTGTGGCATATTTTCTAAATAAATATTTATATATTTAAATGTTATTATAATTCAGTTAAGTGAACATATGCTAAAACCGTATGAAGAGGAAATTTTGATAAAGATGCTGGAAAAAGAAATTATTGGAATGAATTATACTTCTATTGAAAAAATAGCCTCAAAAATTAAATGGAACGATATTGCCAACAGATTTAAAGTTAAGAAAAGCTTTCCATCCATTATAAAAGGGCTAATAAGCAAGCAGCTGGTAACGGACCATGGCAAAAGTGGTAGAGTTGCATCTTTGACTAAGGCTGGAGTTGATTTAGCTTATTATCTTAAAACTAAAAATTTAGAAAAATAAAATAAGTTAAAGGAATGAAAATGATTTACGTAACAAAATTTGATGGAAGGAAGCAACCTTTTGATAGGAATAAAGTTATAAACACTTGTTTAAGGCTTCACGCTAGCATGCAACAAGCTGAAGCTGTAACAAGCAAGATTGAAAGAAAAATTTACGACGGGATTCCAACCAAAAAAATTCTTCACATGATCTTCACTTACTTGAAAGAATTCAAGCCCGAAGTCAGCTATAGGATTGACTTGAGAGAAGCAATAAGCAGGCTTAGACCAAAACCAGATTTTGAGATTTTTATAGCTTTGCTCTTAAGAGAGCTTGGCTATTCAGTTGTTTCAAATCAACTAATTCCTGGAAAATGCGTGACTCATGAAATAGACGCTATAGCAATTAAAGACAATGAAACAATTTTTGTTGAAGTAAAGCATCACTTGCAGTCACACACTTATACTGGAGTGGACATAATCCTTGAAACACAAGCAAGACTTGAAGATTTGAGAGAAGGTTTTGCTTTAGGCAGGCACAAGTTCAACTTCTCTAAGGCTTTGGTTATCTGTAACACAAAATTTTCTGACCATGCTTTACAGTATGCTGAATGTAAAGGCATAAGCTACATAGGCTGGAAGGCTCCTTCTGGGAAAGGGCTTGAAGATTTGATCGAAGAGAAAAAGCTTTACCCTATAACACTTTTGAAAGAGCTTGATCTTGAAACTGAACAAAAGCTAGCTGATAGTGGGATTGTTACATTGAAGCAGATGCTGGAGCATGACATAAAATCACTCCATGATAAAACCAAGATTCCTAACAAAAAATTGAAGTTTTTGATGAAAGCTGCAAAAGAAATAACAGAAGTTGGGAGTTAGCAAGAAAATTTCAAATATTGAATTTTTCTCTGATATAATTCAAGGCAGCCAAAGCATCTACTCTTCCATAACCATAATATTTGTCCCAGCCAGCTGAGCCCAAATCTTTGGCTGTCTTGTACAAAGCTTCTTTGATTTGAGAATCTGTTAAAGTTGGATTTACTTGAAGAAGAAGGGCTACAACAGCAGAAACATGTGGAGTTGCCATACTTGTGCCAGACCAAGAAACATAGCTATTGTTTGGCAAAGTGGAATAAATGTTCACTCCTGGAGCAACAATATCCAAAGCATTACCTGAGCCTGACCATTTAGGCCTTACATCATTTTTATCAACAGCTCCTACTGCTATAGCTTTTGAAGCACAAGCAGGAGAAGAAACTTTTCCTCCAGTATTTCCAGCTGCTGCCACAACCGTGACACCATTGTCAACAGCCCAATTCACCTTTTTAGCCAAATAATCAGAATCACAGTTTGCTCGAGAAGTTCCTCCACCTCCCAAGCTTATGCTAATTATTCTTGAAATATTGTTGCTAACTACATATTCAATCGCAGCCGCTATATCGCTGCTGTAGCAAGAGCCTTTAGAATCACAAACTTTTGCCATCCAAATTTCTGCATAAGGAGCCACACCTTTTGCTTTTGTATCAACACCATTAGCTGTGATTATTCCAGAAACATGAGTTCCATGGCCATTGTCATCTTCAAAGCTTGAAGTGTAAGTCACAAAACTTTTTCCGCCTGCTATGCTGTCTGAAAGCTCGGGATGGTTTGTGTTTATACCAGTGTCTAAAACAGCAACTGTTATTCCAGAGCCATTATAGCCCAAATTCCAGACATCATCTGCATTTATCTGCTGATCAGCTTCCAAGTCCATGATGTGATAAATTTTATCTTCTTCCACGTTCTCAAGAGAACTTACAATTTCTTCTGGGCATTCTATAGCTGTAGCATCGTTCAGCTCGTGTATGATTGAGCAACCTTTAAGCCTTAAAAGAATTTTTTCTGGAAGAAAAGTTGTGTGGGTTATAAGCCTTGCCTTTTTGCTTGAAGGTTGGGCTATTGCTAAAGGTAGCAACAAAATGATTAAAAGAATCAAAGCAAAAAGTTTTTTCATAAAATAATTTTGTGAAAAGAGATTTAAATTTTTAGTAGCTAGGTAATCTTGTATCTGGCTTAATTTGGTTTTTGTTCTTCTTCTGAAAATAAGGAATAGGACGATTATTATTGTTAAGGAAATCAGAAGTTGATAGAGCAAATTGCTTCTTATCGCTATGAATAGGGATGTAATCAAGTTTGTGGTTGATGGAGATTGTACTTGTGGGTTTTCTTGAATTTTCTCTGGAATAGTTGTTGTGGTTGAAGGTAATGTAGTTGTGGTGCTAGTGGAAGTTGTAGATGTTGTTGTGGGTTTGGGTTTGTGAACGAAAATTGGTGGTGGTGAAGTTGTTGTGGTTGGTGAAGTTGTAGATGTTGTGGTTGTTGTTGAAGTTATTGTAGGAGATTTGTAAGGCAAATAATCTATGTTGTTGCTATTCAGTTGATATGGGTCATCACAAAATCCATCTTTATTTGAATCCCTACAGCTATTCGTTTCGCTATATCCTGTTCCATCTGGAGTGAACCATGCGTTTCCTCCTATATAACCCAAAGAGGAATTCAAAATGTTTGCACCAGGTTGCTTAGTTGTATTCCAATAATTCGTTAAGAAAAATCTTCCTGAAAATATAAAATTATTACTGTTATTAAACAAGTTGTTATATATAGAGTTTTCACCAGAACCTATTAATTGGATACCATTATTATTGTTAACAATCCTTGAGTCTTTGATAGTATTAAAACTAACAGAGGTATCAAGGTAAAATCCATATTCACAATTTGATATATTTAAGCTTGAAAAACTGTTATACTGTGAAGAATATAAATAAATTCCATCATAAGAACTGTCAATACTTGTGTTTGAAAAATAGTTTGAATTTGACAAAGAAAGATAAATTCCTCTATCAGAACTATGGTTGATTGCTATATTTGTAAAATTACAAGAACTTGAAGATGAAAGATAAATTCCAACAGGATTAAAATTGGCTTTTATGTCTATTAAATTGTTTGAGTTAGAAGATGAAAGATAAATTCCATAAAGAGAATTAGAATTTACTGTTATGTTTGATATGCTTGAATTTGAGCAAGCATAATAGATTCCGTAGTTCCAGTTTGTTAAAATGCAGTTTTTTATGGTAATGTTAGTTGTGAATTCAGCATAAATCCCATAGCCAGAATCATTTCCATCAATTAAGTGGTTTTGGCAGTCTAAAACAATGTTATTAGCTGTAATATTCATACACACATATGCTGAAGAATTCACAATATCAGCAGTTAAAACATAAGTCGCATTTTCTTGATCAAGAAAAGAACAATCAGAAATATAATAAAGCGGATATTTGTTACTTAACGGCAAATAATCAGTATTGTTTTCTGTAAGATTATATGGCTCGTCGCAAAATCCATTTTTATCACTATCAGTACAAATATCTGAATAGCCGTTACCACTCAGATTAGCCCAGTAGTTACCTCCAATCATTGGTCCATACGAGAATATTCTTTTTCCTTCTTGTGCACTGATGTTCCAATAATTGAAATTTTGCACACTTTCAAAATTAACATTTTTAGTATTGTTGAAAAAGTTGTTGTAAATTAAATTTTGTTCTAACCCTGAGCAATCTGTTGTAGTATCGAAATTCAATCCCACGTCATTATTTTTTATTATATTATCAAAAACTTTGGTGCCGCAAGCATTGGTCATTTGAATGCTCATGTTGCTCTCTTCTAAAGTGTTATTCCAAATTTTTACATCGATTTGAGGTTGGAAAATCAAAATACCAAGATTATTTGAAGTTAGAATGTTATTCAAAATACTTACATTGTTAGCTTGCCAAAGATAAATTCCAGACTCCCAATCTGTTAAAACACAATTCTTGATTGTAATACTTGTATTTTCAATAGAAATTGCACGAGAATTTTGAATATCTGTTCCGTCTATAGTATGGCCTTGACAGTCTAAAGTAATGTTGTTTGCAGTTATGTTCATACAAGTTTGATTGGTGGAATTAATAATGTCAGAAGTTAAGTAGTAGATTTCTCCTTTTTTATCTAAAATAGAACAATTTTTTATTTCCATTGCTCTTGAGACTTGAACCAAAAGTAGAAAGGTTAAGATAAGGGAAAGGGGGATTTTCCTTATCTTTTCATTTGGCATCCAACTCTAATTTGTTTTTCTATAAAAATTAATTTAACTGTAGGGTCAACTGATGTTTACTATGGTAAATAAGAATATTTAAATCTTGTTTACCATGGTAAACAACTTACATTGCTTGTTATTTCATCAGTTACACAGTTTTGACCACTGCCAGAGTTCTAAAAACATTTATAGCGTGAAATCAAGTTTTATATTGATGAAAAGTTTCAAGAAATTGAATCCAGTGTCAATCGTATTGTTCATAATCGTGTTGATAGGAATTCTACTCATGATTTTAGCATACCTGGGACTAACACCGAAGTGATTTGAATGGTAGCTAAGGAAGATGTTGTAATTGCACTAATTTGCTTAGCAATTATCTTTTACATCTTGTGGTATCTGTTGACACATTCTCCACAATTCGTTTCATACTCTGACCTGTTCACAGTGTGGGGAGGAACTCTTGCTATGCTTGGGTTGCTTTTGAACAGAGTTTACACGAGCTTGGACAGAATTGAAAATAGGATGAATGGTTTGGAAAAAGAGATCAGTTTTTTGAGAGGGTTGATAAATAGAAAAAGGTCATTATGAAGTCAAAAGCCATTTGCTTTTACTTATCTTCTCTTTTTTCTGAAAATTATAAGCAAGACTGCTATTACTGCTAAGGTTATCAAGAGTTGGTAAGCTATGTTGCTTGTCACAGCTGTAACTAAACTTGTTATCGTATTGCTTATGCTGTAATCAATTGATATGCCGACTGTATTGAATATATCACTATTTTCAATTCTGAAAGGTTAACATAATGAAAGTAAATAACATAGTCAGAAATATTTTCTATCAGATTGTAACTTTATTACCCTTAGCCCCAACTTCAACCATTTCTTCAGGCTTTTTCCTCGTTTTCTTGAATGTCACTTGCTTGACAATCTGCCAAACATTCCAAAAGATAATTACCAACAAAATTATCGCTATTATAGTGACAATAGGATTTGCTTTCACAAATTCTGCCAAAGCTGCTAAAGCTGTAGGCATCTCTATTTTCTCCACAGCTGCTGCTTCAACTGGAACTATAAGCGGACCGACTTTAGTCAAATTCAAGATTTGAGCTTTGTAAGGATATTCCATGAAAACTGAAATTTCTCCTGAAGTGTTCGTTGGAGTTAAGGTGAAGATCACAAGCTGAGAAGAGCTTGCATTAACACTTAAGCTCTGAACTTCTGGTTCAACTTTCCAATCTTCTGGTGCTAAAACTTTAAGAGTAACTTTTTGCTCAGTCAAACCTTCATTCTTAACTTCAAAGCTTATGTTGAAAGGCTCTGACTTAACAACCTTTTCCGGCACAACTATATCTGAAATTGAAAGCTTAGGTGGTGCTGAAACTCTCAAAACAAATCTTGTTGAATTCTCAACCTTCTTCCAGCTTGCCCACTCTTTTCCAGTCACATTAACCAAGAAAGCTCCTGTAGAATTTTCAGGAACTTTTATCTCGATCCAGAATTTTTCTGGAACTCTGAAAACTCCTTGCTCAGGGTTCCAATCTCTTAAAATTCTAAGATTTTCAAATTTTTCTGGAATAACTTTGACTTCAAAATCTTCAGGCAAGCCTGAAACAGAAATGTTGAAATCATGAAGCCAATAAATGCCAATGTTCAAAACACTTCCGTTTATGGTAACAGTTTCTCCTGGAGAAGCTTCAACCATGTCTGGCAAACTTATGACAAAACCTCTGTATGGTCTAGGAGCTTGAACAAACTGAACAAAATTTGTCAAAACTATTATTCCGGTAAGCGAAACTATTGCCAACAAAAGCTTCCTATTCACTTTCATACCTATTAGTAATAAAACATTAAAGGATTTAAGAATATATGGATTGGCAGTATAAAATTTTTGTATATTTAATAGAAAAAAATGGGAAAATCTTTAAATAATTATCTTTTTTAAAACACCATTTCAATTTTTGGAATAGTTGGTGGCACGTTTTCTATTGAGCTCAAGCTTTCAACAAGTTTCTTTCCTTTAAGCGTGACTACATAAATTTTCCCACGCTTTGCTATGTACTTGTGCTTGAGCAAAATATCTAAGTGCTTGTAAATCTCGCTGCTCCCGATTTTTATCTCATTCTTCTTAAAACCTTTTTCTATCTGAGTGTAGCTCATAGGCTGACTGTTTAGCAAGAAAAGTAGCAAAGTTCTTTTTGCAGAAGCTAAGACTTCACTTATTTCAAAAATGTTTATGCTATTCATAGTGATTACTTAAAAGTAATTAAAAGATTTAAGCTTTTCTGTTCTATAGGAAAATCACTCACTAGTGGAGTTGCAAATTTATTTATTTTGCTCAGATAATCTATTAATTGATTAAA
>Ga0078972_1010811_pt1 | contig 16756 bp, 10 predicted proteins | sample YelNatPaOPGAMG01_FD_67568 | JGI IMG/M metagenome (GOLD analysis project Ga0078972, IMG submission 67568) | Hot spring thermophilic microbial communities from Obsidian Pool, Yellowstone National Park, USA - OP-RAMG-01 (SPADES assembly) (version 2) | ecosystem: Environmental > Aquatic > Thermal...
ATGCGAGCTGGGCTCCGCAGTCGCAGAAGAAGTTGTGAGCGTGTCCTCCGTAAGCGGGGATGCGTATATCGACCTTCAGCCACCGGTCCGCGATCGTCTTCGCGCCGACCCCAGCGAACTCATCCCAGATATTTGTGCCCACCGGCTGCAGGTATATGTCTTTCTTTGGACCATCGCGGCGCAACACTTTTCGGAGCGCGTCAAGTTCCGTTTCATTTATAAGAAGATATGGCCTCTGAGCGCTCTTTACCAACTGGATCAGTTCATTATCAGAGATCGAATCAGGTATACGCCGTGCCGAAGCATTCCCGTTTACTGTAAGTCCCAAAATTATCACTCCTACCACCAACAATACGCCCGCATGCCTGAGCGCTCCCGATGAAAAACCGATACTGCCGTGTTTCAACTCTACTGCTCTGCCTTCGCCTTCTGGAACTCCCTGTCGAGCCCCGATTCCGGCCACACCAGCCGCAGCTTTTCCACGCTCGCATCCGGCCCGAGGATGAATGTCACCTGGATAGGAATCGGCCAGTCCGGCGGCTCGAGATTCGCGGCGAATGTGTCGAAGTGGAAGTGTTCCAGCTTCGCGAGGTGATTGTTCCAGGTAAATGTGAGCACGCCGTCTTCGATGGTGACCTTTGCCTGCCCGTAAGCCGCGTCTTCGTATATTCCGGCGTAGTCAGCTAATTCCTTGGAGGGTGATGTGCCCTCTACGCGCTTGGCTTTGCGCTCCTCCTCGGCGGTTTTTTCTTTATCCCTGGCCTCTTTCTGTATAGCCGCAAGCTCTCTGCTCCAATCCAGGCTCTGCAAGTCAAGTAGATGATCGATGATACCGTTCCTCACCGACCACACAGCCATATCATTCGATAGATTAGAGAGCACCGCGATGCCGACATTCTTCTCAGGGACTATCACAACCGACGCATTGAATCCGTCGATCGCTCCGCCGTGTAAAACAAGCGTGTGACCGCGGTAGTTAAGCAGGTTCCAGCCCAGGCAGTAGCTCTGAATGGTCGTTCCCGCGAGCTTGCGCATATTTTCATCGATTGGGATTACCATCTGAGCGGAGTGCATTTCGTCGAGGTTGCGTTTGGAGATAAGCTGCTTACCTTCCCATGTTCCGTCGCCGAGGTGAAATCTGACCCACTGGGCGATATCGGATGCGCAGGAGTTCAGCGACCCGCACGCGCCGACATTATCGAGGTTGCACCAGGGGATTGCGATTATTTCCTCATCCTTTTTCGCGTGGGGGGTGCAGTAGTTGCCGCTGGATTCCAGATCATTTGTGCTGAGAATGGAGCGGCTCATACCCAGTGGCTCGAATATGCGTGTTTTGACGAACTGCTCCCAGGTAATCCCCGACGCCGCTTCCACCGCGCGTCCCGCCGCCATGTAGAGAAGATTGTTATACTGGTAAGTCGACCGGAACGAGAACGCAGGCGGCAGCAGCCCGACTTTCACCAGCAGCTCATCGGTGCTCCAAAGCGACCGGTACCAAAGCGCATCGTGCCGCGCGAGGCCGGTTCGATGCGCGACCATATCCCGCAGGGTGACATTTGCATCCGCAAGCGGATCGAGGAGCTTGAAATGCGGAATATGCCTGCGGGGATGATCGTCCCAGCTCATCTTGCCTTCATCGATCAGCATCGCCATTGAGGCAGTGGTGAAGCTTTTGGTAATCGAGCCCACCGCGAACAGCGTCTCAGGGGTGACGAGATCGTCTTTCCCGATCTCTCTCACTCCGTATCCCTGGGTATATGTCTCATCGCCACTGACCACCGCGACCGCAAGCCCGGGCATTCCCCAGGCCTCGATCGCCGCTCGTGCGATGCTGTCTATAGCGCTACGATCCATTTCGCCGCCTTTCTGGAAGGGTGGAATTTTGAGTTCTTAATTCATAATTTTGAATAGGCATAGGTGCGGGAGTCTGATCAGCATTGATAGTCTCTTTAGACGCGAAAGGCCGAAAGATAGAAATGATAGAGAATAGGGAACAGGTACAGACTACCACCCATGCCTATTCCAGATACACCAATGACAGAGAAGTAGATTCTCCTTTCGCTATCTCTATCTTTCGGCTTTTCGCGTCAAAGAAGACTGTCAACGCTGGTCGGACCACCACCGTACATGTATTCAAAATTCAAAATTAAGAATTATTATGAACTAACTCCCTTCCTGAACTATAATTCCAGCGGCGATAGATTGTCAACCTGCTACCATTGCCTGAGCTCGATTGTCAGTCCGTCCGGGTCGCGGATTTCCGCGCGGATGGGGCCGCCGATGTCAGTTGGGCCCCACGCTATATCTACACCCTTTTCTTTGAGATATGCGACGGTTTCGTCCATGTTATCTACCTCGAGGGCGATGGAGAGATAGCCGACGGTCCATGGGTTCGCGGGCTTGGGATCGGGGTTTTCGACATCGAGGAACTCCATCATCGTATCCCCAAGCGTGAGATAAACAATCTCCCGCAGCGGCGGCGTACCGATCTTGATCCTCTCCTTGATCGTAAAGCCGAGTATATCGGTGTAGAAAGTGATTGTCTTTTCGTAATCGCTCGGAACGAGCTCTACATGATCGATTCGTTTGAACATTACTGCCTCCTGTTACTTATACTGCTTTTTATCTTTCTTAGTTAGCTCAGCCTCGCGCTCGGGCGAGTAGGCTGGGAAATATTGACCTTTTGGAATTGATTTTATGAGCAAGCTTCAGCCGAAAAGCGATGATGCCTTGAGAAAGCCCTGTATTGTGGCTTGTTTATCAACTAATCTATCGACAGCCATTTCTATTTTTCCGGCGATATGCTCCACCGAGACGAACGATAGATTCGCAAGATCCTTATTGAACCTGGCTGCATATAAAACATCACATCAGCATCGGTTCCGTCTGCCTTGCAATCGATAGATGCTATCACATTGAGCTTCTCACGGTCAAAGATACGCCGGTCATCTTCTCGACTAGATCGGCAACACGCTCCAGAGTCCAGAACTCCGTATCATAAGCTTATGAGATATTTCGGAGTTTGAATCACGGCCTTCCGCAAACAAAGCAGCCGCTTTCAAACGAACTTTTTGCCTATACTCAAACGATGCATGTTTCATAACATGCATGTACACGAATCTAATTGGTATTTTGTTTGCAACATGTGCTAAAATTCAATAGTAAAAGGTTATTGAGGGTGTGTAACGACCTGGTGAATGCAGTGGAGCCCAGCGAATATATAAGCTCCACTGGGCTCCACTACTGAGTTTCAGGTAATGTAGTGATAACCTGGCAGAAGGCTTCGTGCTCGATCCGACCTGCCAGTACGTCACATCATTATGCGAAAGTCAATAGATTTCGATGTTTTGTCATTACTGCAGTTTTCACGCTTTCAGCATGAATATTGTTCTATTCACAAGGTTCTCTACGGATGACCGTAATATGGGGCATCACCGAATGTGAAGAGCCCGGCATCCTTGCCGATAAGCCAGTATCCCTGCCCGGTGCTCGTCGCTGCAATACCGGCGATCGGCGCATTCAACTGCTTGCCTCCCATTGAGCCCTTGAATGGAGCATCTCCAAAGCAGAAGACACCGCCATCCGCAGCTACCAGCCAATAACCCTGATTGCTTGGCGTCGAAGCTATCCCGACAATCGGCGCGTTCAGCTTGATACTACCCAGCGATCCCTTAAATGGAGCATCGCCGAAGCAGAAAATGCCGCCATCCGAGCCTACCAGCCAGTATCCCTGTCCGGTGGTGGTGGCGCACATGCCTACAATCGGCGCGTTCAGCTTGATGCCGCCCAGAGAACCCTTGAACGGAGCATCGCCGAAGCAGAAGATACCACCATCGGAGCCTACCATCCAGTAGCCCTGGTTAGATGGAGTGTGAGCCATTCCAACGATGGGAGCGTTCAGGCGCTGGCCGCCCATCGAACCCTTGAACGGGGCGTTTCCATAGCTGAAAATACCGCCGTCCGTGGCGACTTCCCAATAGCCCGCTCCGTCTGATGTGGGGCAGACCTGCACTATGGGATAATGATTGAAGCTGTTCGCGCCACCCAGATACTGCGCGCCGCCATAGCTGTAAATTGCTCCGTCCTGAGCTACGATCCAGTAGCCGTTACTGGGAGTGCGGGCTATGCCGACATAGTTTGTGGCGTAAGGCATGCCGAACTGGTCGCACAGCGCCTCGAAGATTGCCTGGGCGTATGCGTCCTTGCCGGCATCCGACTTCAGAACCTGAACATCATTGTAGTTATCGTGGAAGAGTCCCTCTACCAGTGTGCCCGCCATGTTCGTATTAGCCAGCACATACAGGTTCCAGCCATAATAAGGGTAGTCGGCGAACGTGCCGATCTTATATCCGCATCCCCACGCGCTGAATTTCTGCACGCATTTATTTACACAGCGGTCGGCAAGGTCGCGGCTGACCGTATTATACCAACCACTGGCGTTCTGGAAGTAGAAGCCCATTGTGCCGTGCGTAGTGCCCCAGCCGCCGCCGCCTGCGTTTGAATGCAGGGAGATGAACCGGTCCGCGGGCCAGGCATTTGCCGCGCTGCACGCAGTGGACATGGAACCACCGTTCGAGTTTTGAACCTCGAACCCCCGATTGGCGAGTTTTGTCGCGAGTCGCCGGGCGACATCCTGCATTGAGTAGCCTTCGTTGTAGGTTCCGTCCGGGCTGACATTGTTTATCTGGTCACTGGGGTTGAGGTAGATGCGGATCGCCGAAGCCGGCCCTACCACTGCCAAAACTAGCAGTGCAAGTAAAACGATAATCCTTACTGCTTTCACTTCTCACTCCTCCTTCAATAATGGCGCTTTTTGCCATTTTCGTTCCCTTCGTGGCGAACACGACAGTCCTTGACCGGCAGTGGCCCGCAGGGCTGCGAGAGGTGCTGCGTAGCAGTCACGAGAGTGTTCATGCCACGATTCCTTAGCAAAGTAACACGAAAATTAGCAATTGCTTGCCTGCAAACCGGATTGTGGGTTACAAAACCTCCTTTCATTCCACTCCCTCCCGGGAGCGGTTGATATTCAGTTATCATGCAACCATGTCAGACAGAGTGGAAAAGAAACTTGTTGCTGTGTTAGCAATCGTGAATAGACGGGTCGAATTAACAGGAAACCTGGTAGATTTACTGCCGCATCGAGTTATATTGCAACAGATTCCCTGCCTGGCTGAAGTATAAATAGAATAGGGTTGCTTGTCAATAAGCTGAGTGTAAATTCATGTTAATGCTTGGTTATTAAGAGGAAAACCGGAGAAAGCACGGGCATGACATAGCTGTCAAATCGACCAGGAGCTTGATTTCCCACCGCACCATGTGTCACTGAACAGGCTGCATCTGCTCATCTGGTGCGGAATCTTTACGCGTTGGACCAGTCTTGCCTTGCTCACTTTTATTATGTAAACTCTTCGAGCTGATCTTCGTCTCCTTGAGCGCCTCCCGGATCAGTTCTCTGCAATCGGCTAGATGCAGCCGCGTGGTCTCGTCAACGTTCTTCGGCAGCACCGACTGTATCCGGACATCCAGCTGTTCAAGCACGTGAACGGCGGCGGCTCTGAAATCGGTGCCCTGGCCTTCGGATGCCTCGAAGCGCGCGAAATGAGAGCTCAAGCCGGCCTGTTTCAGCTTCTTTGTGTTGACTGGCTTCTTAAACGCCGCGATCTGCCTTCCGAGCCGCAATATGTAGTGGCGCTGCAGCTCACGCCTTAATGGACCTATACTCGGAGCCGGTGCGGTGAGCTCCTCCCAAAGACCATTTTGAATGTCGCTCAGGTATTCGACCATTGGGTAAGCCTCGGAAGGGTCCAACTGCGACTCATCGCGCAGTTGCAGATATTTTGACCCATCCAGAAGCGAATCGAGCAATTTATTCTGACGTCCCAGCACCGGGTAGACGGACATTAAAGGACTGAAAAGGTTCAGCAGGTCCGGTGAGACGAACCTTTCCGGTGTGCGTAACCCGGCTTCCATAATGAACCTTACAGATTTTCGCTGATACTCCCTGGGTACTCTATGGAACTGCTTGCCATGCCTCGCCATCGTCCTGGTTTCGACCACTCCTCCGACTTCCTTGACCACGGAATCGAGCCAATAATATCTGTGGTCCAGTAGGACTTTATAAGTGTCCTGGAGCAGTTTGAAATCTCCGCCGGGCTTTGTGGTGGCGTCTACCAGGTAACTGAAGTCGCGGTCCAGGTTCAGCAGGCCGAGGCGGGTCGCTTCTATCCGTTCTTTTCCGATGTTCTCGGTAAGCACCGTCGGGTCCACATGCGCTGCTTCATCTTCACCGCCGAACAGGAGCCATTCATCGGTCAGGTCGGCTTCCGCCCATTTGTTAAGGATCGGTACCTCTTCTTCAGGAGTGGTTGCAGAGGGGATTGGACGGTAACCCCAGTTTATGGCGAACCTATCATAGGGTCCGATCTTAGGGATGAGCCGTGTTACACCGTCTCCCGGCTGCGCGACGTAGTTGAACCGCCCGTAAGACATGACCGACGCCACATCACCGTGCTCGGAGGTGAACGCGGGACTGCGAAGTTGCTCGACCGTGTAAGCCTGGCTGGCGCGGAAGTTGTGCCTTAGCCCAAGCGTATGCCCGATCTCGTGCGAGACTATATACCGAAGCATCTCCCCGACGAGCGCGTCCGGCATCGGGAAATGCCGTGCGCGAGGATCGAGCGCGGCACACTGTGCGAAATACCATTTCTGTGCAAGGTCCACCACGTCCGCCCACAGCAGCACGTGAGCTGAAATCACCTCGCCGGAGCGGGGATCGTGGATGTTTGGGCCCATCGCGTTCGCTGTGGGAAGCGCCTGCCATCGGACCACTGAATAGCGTGTGTCCGCGGGGTCCCAGTTCGGGTTCTGCTGAGGTGTGGGCGCATCCTTCGCAATTATGGCGTTCTTGAAACCGGCTGCTTCCAGCGCAGGGCGCCAGTCTTCAACGGCCTGCTTGATGTAGGGCCTCCATCGGTTCGGAACTTCTCTGCTCACATAATAGACGATGGGCTTTACCGGCTCCGAAACAGCCGCCTTCGGGTCCTTTTTCTCCAGGCGATACCGAAGGATCATCTTTCGCACCAGTACTCTGTTGGCGTGTTTCTCGGAGTAGTCTTGGAAGTTGGTGGTGAAATAGCCCACGCGAGGATCGTAGTAACGGGGCATCATCGGGTGCTCCGGCAGCAGTGTCAAACTGTGCTGCACGAGGATCGAGACACTGCGCGACTTCCCCTTGGTGGCTGGAAAAGTGAGCAGCGATGTAACTTCTATGTTCCTCGGGAATGCCTTTGCTTGCTTTATATAGCTGCGGTGGACATCCAGGCTTTTTATTTGGTAGCCGCCGTCTTTGAGCAGGTCTTTGACACTGAATTCCGGGATGTTGGAAGAGAAAACATCAGTCACATCGATCAGCACAGACCCACCAGGGCCCTGTGCCTTAATATCGAAATCTAACATTATCGGGGGAAAAGCGGCTTCCTCGACCGCTTTATCGACCGGTATGATCATGCCTTCGGGCGCCGGAGTTGGGGTAGGTCTCCTCGGGGGTTCACCGCGTTTAGTCAGCCGAGTGGACAGATTCTGTACATAGACCTTATCGCCGCGCCTCTCCCAACGTACGACAAGGTTGTTGATGGCATTGCCCATGTTCCCCACACCCACGGGTACCTTTGCCGCCTCTGCATACCACAGCATGTCCTTTCCAAAAACTGACTTGGGTATCTCGAAGAAGACCTTCCCATTCTGGGTGTATACTTTGAACACCCCAGAGCTCGAAACAGCGTTGGGGTGGATTATATCAGACAGCTTCTTTGGCTTCGAAGCGGGCTTGCTCACCTTCTGAGCACAATTCGTCGCCTGCGTCCCCGCAAGCACCTGCACAGCGATTAATGTGAATAAGAAGATCAACCGGAACCGAGCCAACATGTGAATCTCCTCTTGATGCATAACCAGCGCCATCAGCACGCTTAATAGGAGATTCCCAGGCGCATGAAGTCGTAAACTGCGCTCATTACTGAGTTTCAGGTAGTGCAGTGATAGTTTGGCAGAATGTTTCGCACACAATCTGAACTGCTAGTACAGTGGATAATTGTATGGAACTCATTAAATGATACTCCTGGCTCGGATTATTTATGAGAGTCTGAAGTGCCTGCGCAGGCTACGCTTATTGTGCAGTATCTTGGCTTGTGGGGTGAAGTTAACCTGGAGCTTTATACATAAAAATGGAGCGGGAGACGAGGCTCGAACTCGCGACATCCAGCTTGGAAGGCTAGCGCTCTACCAACTGAGCTACTCCCGCATCCTTTAGTAACTATATATTAGCATCGACGGGCTTTGACGTCAAGCTTTCTTATGGTGCGCGGCGGCCCAGTCGGCGCTTTCTATGTATTTTTCGGCGGCGGTGGCGGCTATGGCGCCGTCGGCGCAGGCGGTTACTATCTGCCTTAGAAGCTTATGGCGGACGTCGCCGGCTGCGAAGACTCCGGGTACGTTGGTCTGCATGTTTTCGTCGGTTACAATATAGCCCATTTCGTCGAGGGTTATCTGGTTATCGAGCATTTTCGTGTTGGGGTCAAGGCCTATCAGAACGAACACGCCGTCGATTGGCACCTGCTTTTCCTCTTTCGTAAGCACATTCTGCAGAACCACATGCTCCACGCTGTCCGCTCCGCCTATCTCTTTCACCACGCTGTTCCATGTCACATCGATCAGGGGATTATCTAGGGCTCTCTCCTGAATAATGCGCTGGGCGCGGAATTTATCGCGGCGGTGGACTATTGTAACGCTGCTGGCGTAGCGGGTCAGGAAGCTCGAATCCTCAACCGCAGTGTCGCCTCCACCCACAACCACCAGCTTCTTTCCCTTAAAGAAAGCTGCATCGCAAACGGCGCAGTACGAAACTCCCCTGCCGATGAACTCGGCTTCACCAGGCACTCCCAGGCGGCGGGGGTGGGCGCCCAGGCTCAAAATTACAGTTTTCGCGCGAATCTCTTCGCCGTCGGCTGCGTGGAGAATTTTCTCAGGACCATCGAGGCTCAGTTTTACAATCTCAGTCAGCTTGATCTCGGTCCCGAATTTTTCAGCCTGGTCTTTCATCGAAGTGCAGAGCTCATAACCCGAAGAACTCGCCACATAACCAGGGTAGTTCTCTATCTTGTCGCACATCATCACCTGCCCGCCGGGGTAGTTTTTCTCCACAAGAAGCGTAGAAAGCCTGGCGCGGGAGGCGTAAATAGCGGCGGTAAGACCGGCAGGTCCTCCGCCAAGAATAGCTACATCATAAACTTTATCCATAATCGAGCGGCACCGCCTATTGTAAATCTATCGCAATTATAGCAAAACTTGCGTTTGGCAGAAAGCTCAGCAGTTTTAATCGCGAAAGTGGGGATGAGAAATTTAATCGCGAAAACGCGAAGGAGCGAAAAGGTGAAAAGGGAATTAGTAATGATTAGTGAGTAATGAGTATTGGCCGTAGGTGAAGGCTTATGGCGTATGCTTCGAACCTTTCGCGGCATAGTTGGATGCAGCGCTTGCTCAGGCTTAATTGCTTGAATGCTGATGGGGTTACAGTAAGCAGTTTATATGCAAGGCATGCAAACTGCTTACTGCATCTTTTCTACCTTTTTGTAAGGCGCAGGACCATTCTTATAAGCATTCCGGTTATGCAGCCGCCTACCATAATCGACGTAAGTACCACCTTGTTCAGATCGATAATCGGGATTATTTTGGTTTCGCCCTCGGTTACTTCGACAATAGCCAGTGGACGGGCTACGCTGCCACCGCCTCCTCCGCCTCCGCTGCCCTGTGGAGTAGCGGCTTCTCCTTCTTCGGCGGTTGCCTTACCTTCGCCTCCGCCAGCTCCGAATCCCATTCCAATTACAGCTATGGGGATAATGGTCTTGTTTCCAACGGTGCGGCTTTCTCCGAAGACCGCGTTCACATTGGCGCTCATCGAGACACTTTCGGAAATGTTCCTTACCAGATCTTGCACTGCCATCTTTTGCTCCTCCATGATCTAAGTCGAAAGTCCAAGTCGAAAGGCATCGTGAGTCCTGGTGTCCCAGGGGCCTTGTGTCGGGTTTCATAATGGATAAATTTCGGGTTTACAACAAAACGAACTGAGCGTGAGTTGAGCGCGAAAACAGTTCGTTTAGTCGAATTCAATTATTCGACGATTTGCGGGAGTTTGAATCGTTATGGCAGTCAGTTTCCAGGCTTTGGAATCGCGAATTGATGTTGTGGGGAGTTTGATTTTACCGCATCTTTCGATGTTACTCAAGATATGAATTTATGGTCGTTGCAGCTATAGATAAATCTTCTCCCACAATTATAAGTATCACCTATGCAATAGTTACCGTGATAATTGAATGTATCATGAATATCGCTATAGGAGTGGTTATCAACAATTAGATCTGAAAATAGCAGCTGCAAACTAGCCGCCACCGGATAAAGTGGTCTTGGCAAATTCAGGAAAATGGAGCCAAACAAAACGAGGCTCCAGAGTTGCCAAGAAACGGCCTCTGGTCTAGATTTTGACTTTGGAAGCCTCCTGCTGGATAGCGTTCCAGCAGCAGATTGGACTTTTTCCGTTAGCTGCTAGCTGCCATTCACTATAGGTCTGTTAATGACAATAGTCAAGTTGAACATTGAGTGTAGATCATACACCGATCCCCTGTGCTATTGAATTCGCGGCTGCAACTACGCAAAATCCCCCTTCGCAAACTGAAGATTCTCTTTCTGCTACCTTATATAATAAGCACCGCCGCCCCGGTTATCTTACCTTCTCTCAAATCAGAAAGAGCCTTATTAGCCTGGGTCAGGGGGTATTCCTCGATGTGGGTTTTTATTGGAACCTTGGGGGCCAGCGCCAGGAGTTCGAGCCCATCGCGGCGGGTGAGGTTGGCTACCGAGCGGATGGAGCGCTCCTCCCAAAGTATCGAGTAGGGGAATGAGGGGATGTCGCTCATGTGAATTCCGGCGCTGATGACAGTTCCTCCCTTGTCGGTTTCTCGAAGAGCTTGGGGGATCAGTCCGCCCACCGGTGCGAAGATGATCGATGCGTCGAGCTTTTCGGGTGGAGCTTCATCGGAGCCTCCGGCCCAGGTCGCGCCGAGGCTGCGGGCGAAGTCCTGGCCTTCGGTGTCTCCGGGTTTTGTAAACGCGTAGACAGTGCGGCCTTCATGAACGGCGACTTGCGCGATAATATGGGCCGATGCTCCGAAGCCATATAACCCCAGGCGCTGGGCTTCATTGGTCATTCGATAAGATCGATAGCCGATCAGTCCGGCGCAGAGGAGCGGAGCAGCCTGGGCGTCGGGGTATCCCTCGGGGATCGGGAAGCAGTAGCGCTGGTCGGCGACGGTGTATTCCGCATAGCCTCCATCAATCGTGTAGCCGGTGAACTGGGCGTTGTCACAGAGGTTCTCGCGGTTGCTTCGGCAGAAACGGCATGTCCCGTCGGTCCAGCCGAGCCAGGGGATGCCGACCCGGTCGCCGGGTTTGAAACGATCGACCCCCTCACCGAGCTTATCCACGATCCCGACGATCTCATGACCGGGGATCAGGGAGAGCTTCGGATGAGAAAGCTCACCATCGACTATGTGCAGGTCCGTCCGGCACACTCCGCAGGCGCGGATTTTGACCCTGAGCCGACCGGGACCGGGCTCGGGCGTCGGAACTTCCATCGCCTTCAGGGGCTGATGCTGGGCTTCGAGGACCATTGCTAACATTCGATTATTTAAACCTCACGTAAGCTACTTCGATTTTGCAATCCGGAGCTGAAGTTGGATCGAAGCGGATCTGAGCGATCTTCCCTTCCCAATATTCATTGGCTGAAAGGTCCACGGTGTAAACGTGGAATTGGTTATCGCCGGTGACCCGGAACCTTACGCTCTTGTCTTCGCTCATTCCCTGACCGAATTGGGTGAAAAAGAGCTGCGCCTCACCTGATTTATCCAGTTTTAGCTTGATCTCCATTGTTTTTGTACTGCTCGCGTTGATCTCCGTGGCCGGCGCGAGAAGGGCGGGATCGTCGTTGGTCGAAGATGTTACCATTCCATCTGCGGAGTAGGTGAGCTCGCTCGTGTTCCAGGAACGCCATGTGCGGTCCTCGGGCTTGATGAAGTCCCAGAAAATTTTTACCTCGGGTTTCTTGATGTCATAAGGTCCCATGCCAAGGTCCTTGGGGAGGATCAGTGCAGGCTCTTTACTCCTGGGCGCGAAGACCTGTCGAACAGCTTCGAGGTAACCGAAGCCATATTGCGCGTGTGGCTCGATATAGTCACCCTCGCCGTATTCGTTCCACGCTTCGCAGAATATAAGCTTCTTGCCCTCGGGGAGCTTATGGTTGGGATCATCGGTGTAAGCTTTCGCGTTCGAGAGCATCTTCTGCCAGAGCTCAGGAGTCTTACCGGTACGGATGCGTGCGTTGATGCCGTGCCAGGGTCGAGAGTCCCACCCGGCTTCGCAGAGGGGGATATATGGTATGCCTGAGGCGAGTTCTGTCATCTGGTCCCAAACATTCTTATAACCGTCTACCATCCATTCATACGGCGCGACATTACGCCCACGGTCGCCTGCCCAGGGATAATTGTAGCCGCTGATGGCGTCATAGCCCTCATCGACGATCTGCTTTACTAAATTTTTATCCGGGCCGGCGCAGGCTACCAGGTAGAGCCCACCGACCCCGGCGTCCTCGCAGAGCTTTCGCATCTTCGTAAATGCTGCCTTGACCGCCTCGATGCCCATGTCCTCGGTAAATCGACCCGGCGCAAATATGACCATCACGTTCTTGCCATTGATCTTAAGGTAGTTGGGTCTATTGAAATAGTTTTCGATCCAGAACCTGGTGACGTTCATCAGGTCTTCTTCGGAGGAGGTGCCGGCGGCGTTGTGGTTGGCCCAGAGCAGGCAGAACTTCATCTTGCTGCCGTAACGGCTCTTGAGGAAGCCGTCGCGAAGGCCCTCTTCGAGGCTGCGCCCACCTTTCTGCCAGTACCAGTCATATATAAAGTAGTTGATGCCGTGGGAGAGCGCCCAGTTGATATGCCAGTCCGCGACTTCGGGGCTGCCGTCGTTGTAGTAGCCCAGGAGTGGCTTGCGCTCGGGGAAGTCGTTAAGGACCGACCATGCGCCGTAGTCGCGCCATCCGGGGAAGTAATATGCGCCCACTAGATAGTCGCCGGTGTCGGCGGGCTGGGGCTCAGGGACATAGGTCAGACCCTTCGTCAGGGAGTCATCGAGCTTAGGATAAAACTGCAGCGATGCCTGTTGCTGCTCAGGGCTTACCCCCTGCGCTCCCGCGCTGCACGCTGCCATAAGTGTTTCAGGCTGCTTGGAGGTATAGGTCCACTCGAAGTGGGCGATTTCACCGGATGCGAGCTTGTCGCGGGTCTGTACGGGGAGCACTTCGGGAGTGGTATCGTGAAGGATGGTCACGACGGCGTTGATGGTGCGCGCATCCTCGCTGCCGACGTTCTGCGCATCTACTACGATCTTCGCTTTCTCACCGGCGCGTGTGATTGGGTCGGAGAGCTCGAAGCGTTTGATGCGGAGCTCCGCGGGACCGGTTGGAGAGTTGCCGAAGGTTATCGATTCGAGAAGGGCGCTTTGTTTTTCGGCGGAATCGGTGGGTGAGATCGCAATTGCAAGGATCTTGCCGTGCCATTCGCTGATTTTGCTAAGATCGATGGGATAGCTGTGGACTGCGCCGTCGGCGTGAAGCTGGATCGGCGCAACCTGAAGACCGATGCGGTCGGCTGTAGCCCATCGAAAAAGGAGCGTGTGCGCGGTTGCCGAAGCGATGCGCAGGGTGACCCAGTGGTTGGCATGGCTGTTCATATCGAGTGGCGGCGAGATGAAAGTCGCGTCGTTATCTCCGCTTATCGAGCAGCCGGCAGGGAGGGTTTTGATTTCGGCGGAACCGAGCGGAGTCCAATTCGCGGTGGTGTTGGTGAATTTGAAGGAGGTGTCGGTTATGGGAGTTACGGAGCCCGGGGTCGTGATTTTGATCGAACGGACCGAGCTGGAATTACCGGGCGGATCGAGGCGGATGTGGATTATCTTTCCCTGAGCCTGCCAGAATGGCAGGATGGTGTATTTATGATACTTCCCATCTCCTTTTACGATGAACTGCGCGAAGAGCTGCGGACGAAATCCGGCGTAGGGCTCATCGGTGGTGTTAGAGTAGTAAAGAAGCGCGGTGCCGTCGGCATCGTTTTTCATCTCGATCTCGACATATTGCCAGGGTTCGGCTTTAATGTCGAAGAGCGGGCTGATAAGCTTGGAGACGTCGGTTCCGGCTCTGGCTGTGAGCGCCTTTTCAGTGGAATTGAGCTTCATCGTGCCGCTCGCGGTGGTCCAACCAAGCGTGTCGGAAGCCTTGGTAAAGTCCCAGTTCTCAAGCGCCTGCTCTGCTCCGAGGCTGAGTATGGGTAGTGACAGGTAGATAGCTGTTGACAGTATCAATAGTAGAGTTTTCATAGTGATGAGATGTTACCCACTTTAAGCTGTGCAGTCAACTATAAATTTAGGTACTAGTTCAGATTTTTAGGTGGAAAGCGGGGAATGGAGAATTTTCAATTTTTGATTTTGAATGTTTAATAGGCTTTCATTAAAGGTCTGTCTATCAATGATTAGCGAAGCGCCTTTGGAATGCGCCGCGTCCGGCGCTTTATCGGCAGCTTTAATTATAATTATATCTTTCACATTAAAAGCTCTAGGCTCCGAGCGCTTCGCTAGTCATTGATACCAGCGCTGATAGTTGTGAGTGTGGTGGGTTCTTTAGAAAACAACCAATATGAGCGCAATAATCCCTCTTGTGCTGCCGCCTATGGAATTTGGTATAGGTAAAACTACCTGTTTACGAGCAAATGTATTGACAAGTCAGGTTGGATGACATAAAGTTTCTGCGTAGTGGTCGGAGGCAAAAAATGTAGATATTGATTACGCACAAAAAAGAAGTTGTCACATAGTGTGCAAATGTTGTGGTGGTTAATTTGCAAGGTGACAACTACAGTTTTAAGGGGGATTTAACATGCAACATGCCGCACGGCTCGTGCTGGCGATCTGCCTTGTTGTACTGATCACCAGTGTGGCGCAGGCAGGTGTCGGGATCTACAAATGGTCCGCGGATGCCTATCTACCAGCAAACATAAGCTATACTCTCAATGCTGACACAGCGTCAGTGACAGTGAGTATAGTTCCTCATGGGACTACTTCACCGGTTGTTTGGTCGGTGACTAAGACCGCTCCCGCCGATGAGACCAAGCGTGGAAAGCACGTTATTGTCTGGGACGGTACGGGCGGAACCTCCGGCGTTCAGTATGATGCCATCATAACCGCGGTCGGCAATGCACAGACCGCCGGTCAGCTCTCTCCTCTATGGGAGACTACCGCCGATACTGCTACCCGCACCTATTATCAGGTAGCAATAAATAATCGTGTTCCGACAGTTGACAAGCCGAACCCGTATTTCGGGCGTGTATATGCCTGCAACTACAAGTCCGGTTATAAGAAGATCGAGATGTATGACCCTGACGGAACCTACATCGGTAAGATGAACGATACCGGTATCAACTGGGGTGGCAGCGCTCCATGGGGTATCGCTATAGATGCGGACGATCATGTGTGGGTAACCGACCGCTCCAACCGCAGGCTCTACAGGTTTGAGCCCGACGGGTCGAGCTACCTGCCTAATCCGGCTCCGGGATGGGATTTCTGGACGGATACGGCTATTACCGGAGCTGTATCTCAGTTCAGCCGCGGTCTCGCGGCTGCCGGCAGCGGCGACACGCTGAAGCTGGCGGACACCCACTGGAATGCCGGAACGCAGTTTGGAATAACGGTTGCTTCCGGAGAGAATGCAAGTGGCTTAGCTAATCCCTCCAGCAGACTTTGGAAATGGGTTGCAAACCCGGATTATTTCACCAAACCGTATCAGCCCTATTTCCAGGCTAATGGTAAACTCATCCTCCCCGGTTATCAGGGCATGAATACTACACCAGCGAATGGTGGTATCTTCAGCATTAACTGGGATGGAACCGGTGTGGCGTTCAATAGCGCCATAACCAGACCGACATGCGCTACTACCCTTTCCGATGGATCTATCCTTGTTGGAAGATGGGTGCAAGGTACCGGCGATCCTGATGCTACCATCGCGTTCTATCAGTTCCCGGCAGGCACCGACCTTTCAGCCGCCGATGCCGCTTCAGCTGCCAAGCTCACCTTCGCGGCGACAGCTGTTTCCGGCGGTGCGAATTTCCCGCGATTTATGAATGCTGATGCTTTTGGCAACGTTGCTGTTGCGGGCAGTATTCAAGGAGAGGCAGGATATTCATATACATTCGGTCTTTACTCGATGCCAGATACCGGTGTGACGGTTACCCAGAATGCTGGCACTGTTCTTTGCAGCTATCAGCCCCGCGTTATTAACGTTACCCCGAACCCCGTGGTTGTGAATGCTGATGGGGCGACTAATACCGCTGTTGACGTGACTGTCGAAGACCTTGCGGGTTACAGCGATATCGCGTCGGTGAAGATTGTAGCCAACTACGGCGCCGGCGGAACGACTACATTCAACGGCACGTTCGTTTCCGGTAACGGCAACCAGGCGATTTACCGCTGTCAGCTTACCGCGCAGGTTGGTGATGTAGCTGGTCCGCATGCCGCTACTGTGTATGCCTACAGCCAGGCCGGAGCGATCCCGCCCAGCACTGCTTCGCTGAATACTCGCGTAACCGATGGCGTGCTTACAGGGAAG
>Ga0078972_1010812_pt1 | contig 16753 bp, 17 predicted proteins | sample YelNatPaOPGAMG01_FD_67568 | JGI IMG/M metagenome (GOLD analysis project Ga0078972, IMG submission 67568) | Hot spring thermophilic microbial communities from Obsidian Pool, Yellowstone National Park, USA - OP-RAMG-01 (SPADES assembly) (version 2) | ecosystem: Environmental > Aquatic > Thermal...
CCGTGCTGCGGGATGGAAAAAGATCGGGACCACAACGCCTCCCTGAATATTTTGAGACTCGGGCTGGAGTCTCGGGGTTAGCCCCCGGAAGCTCCGGCGTTTACGCCGGGGAGCAGTCACACCCCTTTATGCTTACCTTTGTGCCCCAGACACAAATTCCAGAAATACTTGCAGGAAAGGAGCTGTCCATGTGGAAAGCGGCTTTTTTTATCCTCCTTCTCTCCCTTTATACGGAGCTGATCCGTCATCTTGTTGTCACCGGACGCATTCTCCGGGAGTCGGAGCCGACCTTCATGGTCGGAGGGGTCCTTGTCATCGGTTACGCGCTCCTCAAGGTTCTTCAGTCGCGTCTCATGAAGAGCCTCGAAGGTCACGTCGACCGCGATCGCATCCTGACTCTGCGGTACTTTCTCGACGTCGGATATTTTCTTGTCTGGGGTGTTGTCCTCGTTACCTTTTTGGGAGCCGGCTTCAAAAACCTTGTCTTGGGTGGAGCCCTCCTCTCGGCCCTTGCAGGAATCGTAGCCCAGGGAAGCCTTTCAAATCTCTTTGCCGGAATCGTTCTTGCCCTGACCCATCCCTTTCGTGTCGGGGAGACGATCTCCTTTTTGACCTGGCAGTACCCCAGGCTTGCCGCCTCTCTGGCTCACGGGACGCAAAACCCCGAACACAGAGGGACGGTCCTTGCGATTGGGAAGATCTATACGACGATCGCGGCCGAAGACGGGCGCGAGATGTATGTTCCCAATAACATCATGCTTCAGGCCATGATCCTTCGGGAGGCCCCACCCCAGGGAGAACGACCTGTCACATTCACTGCGGAGGTCGATCTCTCCGTCGATCCCGCCCGTCTCCGGGAAAGGGTCGAGCAGGCCCTGTCGACAGATCGCCGAATCATCTCTCCCGTCGAAATCCTTGTCCGCTCCATGGCGCCCCGCTCGATGACTCTGGAGTTTCGTGCCCTCTGGCAGGGGGAGAGCCCCTCGGACTTCTCCCGGTTGATTGTCGATTCTCTCCGCACAGAGACTCTTCCCTCTACTTCGACATAGTCTCCAAGTTCTTTTATCCCCTTTATTTTTTATTCCTTGCATGGATGATGTCACCGGTGATATAAAAGTGATAGCGTTTTGTGATGTCATTGGAGGGAGGTCCTTCGTTGAAACCGGTGAGCATGAGTGTTCGGGGTATTGAGAAAGAACTCCTCGACCGTCTGAAGGTCAGGGCCAAAAGCGAAGGGGTGAGTCTCAATACTCTTGTTTTGGGGATCCTGAGCGGACGGGAGGAGCCTTCGCGATCCCCCGTGGTCTTCGACGATCTTGACCGTCTTGTGGGGAGTTGGTCGGATGAGGATCAGGAGAGATTTGTGCGGGCGATGGCTCCTTTTTCTTCCGCATCCCTTTCCTCCTCCACCCCGACAGGAGAGGCATAATGCAACCGGTGATGCTCGACTCGAACGTCTATGCCGCATTCAAGAGGGACAATCCCCAGGTGGTGGCTGTGATGCGCCGGGCGCCGGTTCTCCTTCTTTCGAGCGTGGTCCTCGGGGAGATTTTAGTCGGTATCTCCCAGGAGGGGACGCAAAACGAGACGGAACATCGGGGCGAGCTCTTTGCCTTCCTTATATCTCCCCGGGTCCGGGTCGTTCCTGTGACCGAGGTGACGGCCGAGCTTTTTGCCGGACTTGTCCGGTCGCTCGGAGCAAAAGATGTGCACTTTCCCCTTCACGACCTCTGGATTGCGGCGTCGGCACTTGAGCATGGGGCCTCCCTTCTGACCCTTGATCGTCGCTTTCGGGAGATCGAGGGGTTGCGGACAGGGGAGATCCCGGAGGATTTTTTGCCGTAGAGTCCATGAGGCTTCCCTTTTATGGCTCTTCGACAGAAATCTATCATCCAGTCTCCAGAAAGTGGACCCGTGCCGCTTCAGATCCCCATCTTCGGACAAGTGCTTCGGCCGTACCCCTTCCCGACGATACAGTCTTGGTCATTGACGGGTATAACGGTCACTATCTCCAGACGAATGAGATTTTTGATCCCGTTCGGAACCGGTGGAAAAAGATAACGTCCGATCCCGTTCCCCGGGGAGGAGGCGAAGCCTCCCTCCTGGCAAACGGAGATGTCTTTGTCACCGGAGGATTCAACGACACCGGATACCTGGACTCATCCGAGATCTTCCTTTCCCGTTCCGGACTTTGGCGTTTGCTCCACCCTGATCCTGTTCCCCGCTGGGCTTCTGTTGCCGTCACCTTAAATGACGGAAATGTCCTGGTGGTCGGAGGGTATAACGCTCAGACATTAGGGTTGACCGAGCGATACGACCCGGGATCGGATACCTGGAAAACAATGGCTCCCGACCCTGTCCCCCGATGGGGAGCATCGGCGGTGCTCCTCCCCTCCGGAAACGTTCTGGTGATCGATGGATATCATGGGAAGTATCTCAAGACTTCCGAGATTTATTCCCCGCTGAAAAACACCTGGACCTGCGTGGCATCCGATCCCATTCCCCGAGAGAAAGCCATCGCCGTTTTGCTATCCGACGGCACTGTTCTCGTGGAAGGAGGGTTGAACCCCGGAGGATTCACTTCAGCCGGGGAAATCTACAACCCCAGAACGGATAAATGGACGAATCTGCCTACTCCGAGTCTCCCAATCCCATAAATGGCAGGCTATTTTTCACGGTACTGGGAAAGGACGGTGCTTCAAGAAATGGCGCGATCGTTGATCCAATAACGCCCGTCTTGCCCAAACAGATCTTCTAAAACGGGGCAGGGGTTCTTCTGGTTACTGATCGCTCTAAAACCCAAGATAGCGAGATCCCGCCATAAAAGCCCTGCGACAGCAATTTTGCCCGAAGTTTGATGAAGAGACGGAGAATATGATACATTGTCATCGATGCATCTTTTCATCATTTAAGCATGGGAGGATCTTATGTCTCGACAAACCATTACCATGTCCGACGAAATCTGGATTGCCCTGAAGGAAACATCCATTAAACGGAAAAAACCCATCGGACAGATCATAGAGGAGAGTCTTTTGGCCTATGGGGTCAAAACCCGCAAGAACGCACTGGATCTCCTTCGAATGGCCCAGGAACGATCAAACCTTCCTGAAGAAGAGGCACTTGCTCTTGGCGTTGATGAGACGAGAAAGAACCGTCGCAGTTGATCGCTCTTATCGACACCAATGTGGTCGTCGCCTCATTTCTTGTTCGTCCGTCAGATTCTCCTGTGTTCCGTATTGTCAGCGGGATGCTTGAGGGACGTTTCTCCTATCTTTTGTCCGTTGAACTTCTTGCCGAGTATCGGAACGTTCTTTTAAGGCCGACGATCAGGAGAAGACATGCCCTCACCGATGAAGAGGTGGATCTGTTTCTTGAGGAGCTCGCCTTTCTGGGAATCGTCCGGGAACTCATCCTCCCTTGTAAAAGCTCTCCCGACCCAGGAGACGACCATTTATGGCAGCTGTTGAATGCCCAACCGGGGTCAATTCTCGTGACAGGAGATCATAAGCTTCAGGATAATCCTCCGGATTTTGCATCTGTTTTATCACCTGCCTCCTTTTGCGCACAGACAGGAATTTGACTCCATTTTCTGCTCAATTTCCGTGAGTCTTTTCTCGTGATTAACACCCAAGGTGATCGCATCCTGGCTCGTAGAGGAGATCGATGTTCTGATCAAGGACCACAGAACTTCATGACGGAGAAATGACAGAAAATCCCTCCCGGTGCACCGAATCCGCCCTCCTGGCAAACGGAGATGTTTTTGTCACCGGGGGATTCAACGACACCGGATACCTGGACTCCTCCGAGATCTTCCGTCCCCGTTCCGGACTTTGGCGTTTGGTCCATCCTGATCCTGTTCCCCGCGGGGCTTCTGTTGTCGTCACCCTAAATGACGGAAATATATGGTTCGTGCAGAATGTCAAGAGGTTTTTATCTCCCTTAAGTCCTTGTGTTTCAACAACGTCCTCGGCTTCGAAAGCCAGTTCCGCACAAGAACTCACGCGGACTTTTCTCCTGGGGCGGGATTCCGGCTCCCTGTTTTTGGGATCGAGACAAATCTCTCCTCCTGATACCCTTCTGACGAGGTTCCTTCATTCTTGTGCTTTCTCCCCGAAAGAGCGCGTCGGAAAGCTCGTGACACTGACCCAGCGATAAACTCGATTCTCCTTTGGGAGGAATCGGTCGCGCCAATATATCCGGCCTCTCGGAACTCGTTCCGTGACCACGATGGATGATTCGCGCCTGCCGTGCACCAATAAAAACAGGGTCTTGACGGGAAAGTGTGGGTAAAAAAAGCATCTGGTGAGGTATAATTTTTCCGTGCGTTCATCACCAAATGACAACACGGAGGACCCACCAGATGCCCTATGAGCTTATCACGAGACTTCTTGGCTTTCCAGGTTTTCATATTGCCGACATCGAAATGCAGGGACGATCTGTTGTTATGACAATAGACAGGGATCAGACGACCTTCCGTTGTGGCTCTTGCACGGAAGGATGATGTCGTGATAAAGTCCAGAAAAAGGTAAGGTTCTTCCTTGGTTTTTTCATGCCGGTCTCAGTCTATCTGTCCCGGAAGTTGAGGAGCTCCTTTTTTCTCTTGCCACTTTCCGGCATGAACGCTTGTTTTTCTCCATGACGGCGAAAAACAAAACGAGCGGCCATGCCATCAACGTGTTCTCCTCAACGAGGAGGGGGCCATGAAAGATCTTTTCTTTTTCATTCCTGTTCTGCGACTTTCTTCTTTCCTCACGACATATCTTTCCCTATCTCCCTGCCCAACCCCTTTCTCTTCAACCGATAACGCCCTCAAAGGAAGGTTCTAATATGGACAAGACCTCTTCCATCTATATCGGTATGGCCACCTGCGGTCTGGCCAGCGGTGCCAAAAAAATCCACGACGAGGTTCTGCGGATCATCGCCTTGAAGCACTATCCCGTCACGGTTCATTCGACAGGCTGTGTCGGCATGTGCCACAACGAACCCCTGCTCGATGTTCAGATGGCGGGACGCACCCGGGTCACTTATTCCCATGTGACCCCCGACAAGGTCGAAGAGATCCTGACTGCGCACTTTGAGAGAGAGACGGCTTTTCAAGAGCTTGCCTTCGGTCAGGAGGAGGTCGAGGGCCATCGCCCCTACGAAGGGGTCGTAAACTTCGACGACACCGACTACTTCCGGAAACAGAACAAGATCGTGAGCCGCCGTTGCGGCGTTATCGACCCCGGATCGATCGAGGACTACATCGCTACCAATGGCTACAAGGCTTTGGAAAAAGTTCTCGGAGGCATGACCGCCGAGCAGGTGATCGAGGTCGTGACCGTCTCAGGGCTCAGGGGGCGGGGAGGGGCCGGCTTTCCGACAGGTCTCAAGTGGAAGTTCACCCTTCAGTCGCAGGGCGACGAGAAGTATGTCGTTTGCAACGCCGACGAAGGAGATCCCGGAGCCTTCATGGACCGGTCGGTTCTCGAAGGCGACCCCCATTCCGTTCTCGAAGGAATGATCATTGCGGCCTATGCCATCGGCCATGCGCAAAAAGGGTATATCTACTGCCGTGCGGAATACCCTCATGCCATAAAGCTCTTGAACCGTGCCATCGGCCAGGCCCAGGAAAGGGGATATCTGGGGAAGAATATCCTCGGAACATCGCTCTCGTTTGACATCGAGGTCAAGGAGGGGGCGGGAGCCTATGTCTGCGGCGAGGAAACGGCCCTTCTGGCGTCCCTGATGGGAGACCGGGGCATGCCCTGGCCCAAGCCCCCCTTTCCGGCGCAGCAGGGTGTCTGGGGCAAGCCCACGGTGATCAACAACGTCGAGACCCTTGCGAACATCCCTCATATCCTCCTCGGCGGAGGAGAGTGGTACGCCTCCTTCGGAACGGAGAAGACGAAAGGCACAAAGACCTTTGCCTTAACCGGCAAGATCAAGCGGACCGGACTGATCGAGGTCAACGCCGGAACCACTCTCAAGGAGATTGTCTACGAGATCGCGGGCGGAATGAGCGGGACGAAGAAGTTCAAGGCGGCCCAGCTCGGAGGACCTTCCGGGGGATGTATTCCGGGGAGCCTTATCGAGACGCCCATCGACTTCGAGTCGCTCATCTCGGCCGGTGCCATCATGGGCTCCGGCGGGATCATTGTTCTCGACGATGCCAACTGCATTGTCGACACCGCCAAGTACTTCATGACCTTCACGAAGGACGAATCCTGCGGGGAGTGTACACCCTGTCGCGACGGCACGAAGGTGATGCTCGACATGATCGAACGCATCAGCGAGGGGAGAGGGGAGATGAAGGATCTCGACGACCTCGTGAACCTTTCGACTTACGTCAAGGCCAACTCCCTCTGCGGGCTTGGACAGGCCGCTCCCAACCCCGTCCTTTCGACGATCCGCTACTTCCGGAGCGAGTACGAGGATCATATCAAGCGCAAGAAGTGCGTCTCCCAGTCCTGCAAGGAGATCGTCTACGCTCCCTGCCAGCACGAGTGTCCTGTCGGCATCGACATTCCCCGGTACATCACGCAGATCTTCCGGGGTGAGTTCAAGGAGGCGCTGGCGACAGTGCGGGAGCGTCTTCCCTTCCCTGGGATCATCAGCCGGACCTGCTACCACCCCTGCGAAGGTCCTTGCCGGCGCGGAGACCTCGATGAGCCGATCGCAATCAACGGGCTCAAGCGGTTCGCCTACGACTGGGAGTACAACCAGGGGATCCGGCCGCACTATACGCCGGCGGCCGATCTCGACAAGAAGATCGCCATCATCGGCTCTGGCCCCGCAGGCCTCACCTGTGCCTTCTATCTCGGGCGCATGGGCTACACGGTGACGGTCTTCGAACAGTACAGCCAGATCGGCGGGATGCTGGCCGTCGGTATTCCGGCCTATCGGCTTCCCCGCGAACTTCTCAACTGGGAACTCGGCATCTTTGAGGGGCTTCCCGTAACCTTCAAGACGAATACGGCTCTTGGCCGGGATTTTTCCCTCGAGGATCTCTTTAAGGAGGGGTACGATGCCGCCTTTGTCGGTATTGGCGCCCACAAGCCCCAGAAGATGGGGGTCAAGGGTGAGGAGCATCCGGTTGTCCAGAACGGCATCGAATTTCTCCGGAAGGCCCTGTTAAACGAGCCTGTCACCGTCGGCAAGCGCCTGGCCGTAATCGGAGGCGGGAATGTCGCCATCGATGTGGCGCGCTCGGCGATCCGTCTGGGGGCGGAAAAGGTTACGGTCTTCTACCGCAGGACCCGGGAGGAGATGCCGGCCCACGAGTTCGAGGTGCAGGAGGCCGAGCACGAAGGGATCGAGTTCCGCTTTCTTCTTGCTCCAACCGAGATCCGCGACCGGACGAACGAGGACGGGACGACGGAGACGGTTATCGATTTCCAGGTCAATACGCTTTCGCGGGAGTTCGACAACAGCGGAAGAAGGAAGCCCATGGCGGTCAAGGGACAGATCGAGTCGGTTCCGGTCGATACGGTCGTCGCCGCGATCGGGCAGACGATGGATACCTCGGTCTTCGAGAAAAACGGCATCACCTTCCACAAGTGGGGAACGGTGAAGGTCGATCCCGATACCCTGATGAGCGAAAGCCGCCCGGCGGTCTTTGCCGGGGGGGACGCGATGACCGGCCCCATGGACGTCATCCATTCGATTCGGGACGGGGAGCAGTGCGCCGTCTTCATCGACCGTTACCTCAAGGGCAACCCCGACAGAAACTACCCCTTCCACTTCCCGAAGGTCGACAACGACGCCTTTGTTCTGGGAGATGTTCACCGGGTTCCGATGCCGGCGCTTCCCCTTCCGGCCCGGCAAGGGTTCTCCGAAGTCGAGACGGGGTTTACCGTCCAGGATGCCTGGATCGAGTCGACCCGTTGCATCCGCTGCGAGCTCGAGGGCCGCGTGGATCCAGCCCAGAGGATCGGCAATCAGGAGGATCCGGAGGCCCCGGTCTTCATTCATTTCAACACGGTGGACGGCTTCGATCATCGGGTGGAACAGACCACCACCTCCTGACTCGAGTTGGGGGAGAGAGATGTGACAAAGGGGAGGGCGACCTCCCCTTTTTTTGTGTCCGCCATGGTCGCGGGGAGTTCCTGAAGGCGAAAACTTCTGCTCAAACTGTTCACGGAAAGCCTGCTCATCACCCCATGCCAGGGGAGGAGTGGTGCGGCTAAAGCGGTGAGTTTCCCCCTATGGTGGAAAATAAAGGCTTTGAGGCATAATGGAGGAGGAATGCAAACAGATTTTCTGGATGCGCACGACAGACACTGGGAGGATGCGGAGCGTTTGTTTCAGGCTCTTCGCTGGGCTAACGCCGACCATCTCTATGGCTTGGCCGCGGAGTGTGGACTGAAGCGATTAATGATGGTCTTTGGCATGCCTCACGATACGGACAAGGGCCCTGAAGAGAGTCGAGATCGGGTGCATGCAAACGGTATCTGGGCCCGCTTTGAAAACTATCGCTGTGGACATCATCGGGGAATTGCCTATACCTTACCCATGCCGAACCCGTTCCAGAACTGGGATGCCTCGCAACGCTACGCCCATCAGTCGAGCTTTGATGAAAAGCTGGTACAATCCCATAAAGAAGGCGCACAGGCAGTCTGCCGACTGATTAAAAAGGCCAAACAGGATGGGGTTTTATGACGACGTTCGATCAAATACTGCCCACCGCGGCCCGGGTGCTCAGAACCTCCTCCGCTCTTCTGGCTGATCTGGACTGGCTGCTGATCAACCGCGACCTCAATGGTCGGGTGCGATTCATCGTATCCGAGCGTATCGAAAGAGCGCAACGCGTTCAGGTCGAGAATCTCTATCGGATCCTTGCTGAAAATATCGAACCGCACGGATATTCGGTCGAGTCAGGCATCCTGTACGAGCAGGACATCGACCAGGCGTGCCAAGGGACTATACGATTCGCGCTGGAGGATTTGAAAAATGTTTGGGTCGTCGATCGCTTGGCGAGCGAGAGCCAGTGGGTGCCGATCAAGAATGTGGCCGAGGATGTTCCGCGAATCGTATTTTTCTCGATCAAAGGAGGTGTGGGGCGTTCGACTGCGCTTGCGGCAAGCGCCTGGCACTTGGCCAGGCTTGGGAAAAAAGTGTTGGTGCTGGACCTGGATCTGGAGTCGCCGGGCCTTTCGAGCGCCTTGCTGCCGGATGAACGCCAACCAAAGTACGGCATCACCGATTGGCTGGTGGAAGATCTTGTCGATAACGGAGAGGGACTGATCGACAGCCTGTTCGCAATGAGTGATCTGCCTATGGATGGCTCTATTTATATCGTTCCCTCGCATGGGCATGATCCGGGGGAATATGTCTCCAAGTTGGGGCGTGTATGGATGCCCAAGGTGAAGCAGCCCTCGCTACCCGAAGCGTGGTCATCTCGCCTGAACCGTTTGATCGAAGCGCTGGAAGCACGTTTTCACCCCGAGATCGTTCTGATCGATTCTCGCGCAGGCATCGACGAGGTGGCGGCTGCATGCATCACTGATCTGGGTGCGCACACAATCATGTTGTTTGCAATTCAGGGCCAGCAAACATGGACCGGCTACCGATCTTTGTTCGCCCATTGGCAGAGCCGAGGGGTTATCAAAGAAATACGCGAGCGTCTGCAACTGGTTGCGGGATTGGTACCGGACGATGAACGAAGAGCAGATTACCTTGCTAGGCTTCGCAAAGACGCCTACGACCTTTTCGAAACGACCTACGACGAAACGGGCCCGGGTGAAACCGGCGGATGGAACTACGAGCCCGATGACGAATATGCCCCGCACATGCCCTTGCCTATCCGTTGGAACCGGGGCTGGTACGGCCTGATGAGCCTGCATGGGCGCATGGTACAGGTGAATGATGACGAAGTTCGGTTGGTTTATGGACCACTTCTGGATTTTCTGGAGCGCACCCTTTCCGGGAAAAACTCTTGAGCAGTGCAAGGGAGATCCGTCAGGCCATTTTGAGTGCGCCTTTCGAGCTGGATACCAAGGGAGATGATGTGCCCAGCCCGGGTACGCTTTATCTCCCACCGGCACACCGTAAGGCGCTTTCGCTTGACGGCTCCTTGGTCGTGGGTGCCCGCGGAGTTGGAAAATCTTTCTGGACCGCTGTTTTGAGCGACGACAACCTGCGTCAGCAAATCGGTGCATCGGTGACCGATCTGGCACATGCCAAGATCTGGGTCGGCCATGCGGCGAAACCCGATATCCAACACTATCCGGATCAAAACACATTTAAGTTATTGGTCGACAGGAGCTACGATCCGGAAATCATTTGGCGGGCGGTGGTGATACGCATACTGGGCAACATTATCAGGCGTCCGGTTCCCACGGATTCTTGGGAGATCACGGTAAAATGGATTGTTCAGAACCCTGAATCGGTCGCACGCCTGATTGAGGAGGCTGATGCAAAACTGGCTGCAAAGAATCACTTTGGCCTCTTTGTGTTCGATGCGCTGGATCGGACCAGCCATCAGTGGCCCGAGATGGATCGCATTGTTCAGGGTCTCTTGCGGTTGACCTTGAGACTGCGTGATTTTTCATCTCTTCGGGCGAAAGTCTTTTTGCGACCCGATCAGTTGCAACCTTCGACAACCGCATTCGTCGACGCATCTAAACTGATGGCGACACGTGCCGACCTGACGTGGGAACGGCATGACCTTCATGCCATGATGTGGCAGCGCCTCATCAATTCTCCGAAAAATAGCGGTGAGTGCATGCGTGCCATAATTTCATCGGTTCTGCCCCGGGAGAGCCTCTGGGGGGAGGGTCCCGTATGGCGTTTGCCCACTCCATTGACATCCGAGTCACCCTATCAGCGGCCTCTGTTCGAGATCCTGGCGGGCGACAAAATGGGGAAGGATGCTCGCCGTGGCGTGCCCTATGTGTGGAGCGTCAGCCATCTCGCCGATGGTCATGGACTTACATCACCAAGGTCATTTCTGGCGGCCATTCGAGGGGCCGCCGAAGATAGCTATGCGCGCTATGAGGACTATCCTCTTGCATTGCATTACGAGAGCCTCAAGCGTGGGATTCAGAAAGCATCGGAAATTCGGGTCTCGGAAGTGGCTGAGGATGATCCTTGGGTATCTCGTGTCATGGGGCCCTTGAAGGGAAAAAATGTGCCAGTCGATTATGGGGAAATCATGGAAGGTTGGAGCCAGAAGTTCCCTGACGGCCCGCAAAGCATCAGCTCGGATCGCTTGCCGCCGCAACATGCTCTACAAGGCTGGAATGGCGTTCGGGATGATTTGGTCCGATTGGGGGTTTTCACCATCCGCTCTGGTGGGCGCATCGATATGCCCGATTTGTATCGGGTCGGTTTTGGATTGGGCCGAAAAGGTGGTGTAAAACCGACTTAGATGAGTTGATGTCGTGCGATTACGGATTCATCACTTTCCGCGCAACACGATGACCCAAATCGGCCGCGCAAGCCTCATGATTCATCCATAGGGTGAGAGGCGGTTCCCGACCACGTCAAAGTCCCCATCGAAACAAGATCGGAATTAAAAAAACGGGGGGAATCTTAATAAAACCGTGGAAAAACAAAAAGATCCTGGGGATGAAGTGTGCAACCGAGTCATAAAGTCAGGTTTTTCTGATTTCTATCCCCTCAAAAGACGTACCGGGGCTGAACCTGCCCTTCGGTGAGGATAATGACATCCGCCTTTTTCCGGAACCCCGGCTCAGAATCCGAGGAAAGAGACCGCCCGGAAGGATTCCAGGAGAAGATGCATATTCCGGTGAAAGTGACCACTCAGTCTGACGCATGCGAACTCATATTTTAAAAGATTTGGTAACTCTTCAGAACGTCCCCCACTTTTACAGTCGGGAAAAGTGGGCTCAAGGCTTTAACGAATTCGTGCCCACTAGAGATTCAGGCTATTTCTGTCGCTTGGTACCCGTTAAGACATGTCTACCTGCGGTGCGTCACGCCGATCCGCGGGCAGTGGCCCTCCAGGGTGCATTCGCTGCATTTGGGGGAAACGGGAAGGCAGATCGTCTGTCCGAAGGAGACGAGGATCGGGTTGACTCTGCGTTTACCCGAAGGAGGAAGGATCCGGTCGAGGTGCCAATAGGTCTCGTCAGGAGTCTTTGTCTTTGCAATCCCCCATCTGTTTGCGATCCTGTGGACGTGAGTATCGACGGTGATGATCTCCATTCCGTATCCTGCCCCCAAAACGAGTGTGGCCGTCTTGAGCCCCACCCCGGGCAGGGAAAGAAGGGAGTCAAGGTCGGACGGGACGGTCCCGTTCCATTTCTCCTGAACGATTTTGACAACTTGCTTGATTGTTCTGGCCTTTGTTCTGTAAAATCCCACCGGATATATGATACCTCCGAGCTCTTCCTCGCTCAGAAGATCGATCGACCCGAGGTCGGGAGCCCGGTTGAAGAGCCTGAGCGAGGCTGCCTCCATGACAGGATCCCTAGTTCGCAGGGAAAGGATTGTCGAGATGAGAACGCGGAGGGGATCCCCTTCGATTCCCAGCGTCTGGATGCCGGGAGCCGGGATTCCTTTTTCTTCAAGAAGGGCCTCCACCTCCCGGAAGAGCTCCAGCGTCCTTTCGGTGTTCGCGGATCGTTTGGCCATGGAATCACTCCAGAATGAAAGGGCGTGAATGAAAGAATCGAAAGTTGCAGATGACAAGGGTGTCCGCTACCAGAGGTTGCACATTCTCCTCTCGGAGAAAAAGGCGGCGATCGAGAAGGACATTCGGACCCATTTGGTGAGGCAGATCGGCCCCGACAACGCCAACCGCGTCGATTCCGTCCTCGACCAGGGCGATCTGTCGGCGATCGACATGGGGGAGGGGGTAGATCTGGCCCTTCTTGAAATGCGCAATCGCATGAAGCGCTCTGTCGACCAGGCCCTTCTCCGCCTCGACGAGGGGAGCTACGGAAACTGCGAGGACTGCGGGGGCGAGATCGAGGAAAAGCGTCTGATGGCCATGCCGTTTGCCCAGCTCTGCATCAAGTGCCAGAGGAAGAAGGAAGAGCTGGAAAAGATCGAGCGTGAAGAATCCCTCCGTGATGCTGAAGAGGCCTGATCCGCGCCTCCTGGCGCCCCCGATGCGCAGGGCCTTCCCCGAGCCTCTCCCATGATCGCCTATCCCCACATCGATCCCATTCTGGTGAGCCTGGGACCCTTCAAGGTCCGATGGTACGGGCTCATGTACGTCCTCGCCTTCGTCGGTGCCTATTATATTCTGAAACGGGAGTCCAGGCGAACGGGGGCCCCCCTGACCCGGGACCAGGTTTACGATCTCCTGTCCTATGCGGCGCTCGGCGTGATCCTCGGGGGACGGCTGGGGTACGTTCTGGTGTACAATCTTCCTTACTACCTCGCCCATCCCTTCGAGATCGTTGCGGTCTGGAAGGGGGGGATGTCCTTTCATGGGGGATTTTTGGGCGTGGTCGTGGCCGGATGGTGGTATTGCCGGAAAAATGCCCTTCCCTTCTGGAAGCTTGCGGACTTCTCGGTCCTTCCCGTGCCTCTGGGTCTTTTCATGGGACGCATGGGCAACTTCATCAACGGGGAGCTCTTCGGTCGAGAGACAGACGTTCCGTGGTGTATGGTCTTTCCGATGGGAGGACCGATCTGCCGTCATCCCTCGGAGCTCTACGAGGGGTTCATGGAGGGGATCCTGCTTTTTCTGATCCTCTTTGCGATCAGCCGGAAGGTGCGGCCGGAAGGCGCTATCTTCTGGAGCTTTGTTGGATTTTACGGGCTCTTTCGCTTTATCGGAGAGTTTTTCCGGGAGCCCGATCCCCAGCTTGGCTTTATCCTGGGACCCTTTTCGATGGGGCAGCTTCTTTCTTTTCCCATGGCCCTTCTGGGTTTTTTCATGGTCCTTCACTCCTACCGAAAGGCCCGGACAGGGGAGTCCCTCCCGCTCCCACCCCGGTCCTAGAACGGGGTCTCTCTCGTGTCGGACAGACGCTTGCTACTCTCCTCCGAACAGTCCTATTCCGGCGCCCCTTCCGGGGGAGATCCCCTGCGTCTTCCGCCCCCCCTCCCTCCCGAGCTAATGGCTCCCGTTCCCTGGTACCGCAAGGTCACGACCCGGTTCTTTCTATGGCTTTTTATGGCGCTCTCCCTAGGCTTTTTCGTCCTTGGATATCAGATCGACCGGACCGAGGAGAAGTCGGCCGTCGACGCCCTCTCCTCAAGGCTTCACTCGGAGTCCGGGCTCCTTCTTTCCGCCCTCGTCAGGCTCCTGGAAAAAGGGGATCTCCCCGGGGCCCGGTCCCTCTTCGATGCTCTCTCCCGCGGGTCGGGTGACCAGGCCGTTCTCTTTGCCCCCGATGGCCGCTCCGTTCTTCTCTCTTCCCGCCCGGTCCCGCCTTTTCTTTTGAAGGGGGAGGGGGGCGCAAGAGCGGGTTTTGTCGTAGGACGCGATTTGGAAGGGCGGAGGGTCTTTCTCGACAGGGCTCCCCTCTATGGAGGGGGAAGCTGTCCGGGATGCGCCCCCCCAAGCCGTCTCGGCACGCTGGTCTTCTACTCAGACGGGAAGGACTTTGCCGCCCGTCTGAACAAGGGTCGGTGGGCCCGATTCTGGATGTTTTCGGGGATCCTCGAGACCCTCATCCTCGTGGTGATCCTCCTGATCCGCCGCTCTCTTGTCCGCCCGCTTGACTCTCTCTCTCAGGCCATCGCCCGGGTGACCCCCGAGAACCCCGATCTCAGGCTTTCCTTTCCCCGGACGAAAAACGACGAGCTTGGCCGCCTTGTCTTTTTCCTCAACCGGTTCGTCGATCTTTTCCGGGGATGGATGGGAGAGGTTTCGGACCGGGTTCGCTGGGTCGAGGCCCATGCCGATCTTCTGGGGCGCGATCACGAGAGGCGCTACCGCAAGGAGGAGGAGGTCCGCCTCTCCCTCAACGAGCTGAGACTTCGGGTGCGTGATCTGTTGAACGGCAAGCCCCGTCTCCGGGAGGGAGAGATCGCCGCCGATCTCTCCTACTTTGCCGAGAAGTCGAAGAAGATCCGTCAGGTCAGCGAATCGGTTCACGACTCGGTGAGGGAGGCGCAACGGATTTCAAAGGGTCTGGCCTTCGACGGGGAGTCTCTGGCTCGTATGCGCCGGAATCTCTCCGACGCTTTCGGAGGTGTGGGGGAGATCTCACGGGAGCTCCACCTGACAGGGATGAATGCCGCCATCGAGGCCTCCCATGCCGGCATCCACGGACGGACATTTCGCGTAGTGGCGGACACGGTGGCCAATCTCTCCAGCAAGACGGAGGGGGCCGTCAATTCGATCGGGACCGAGATTGCGACCTTGACCGGCCAGCTCGAGCGCGTGGTGTCGACGCTCGATTCCGGGAGCGAGGAGATCGAGACCGCCGGCCATCGTCTTGTGAAGGTCGAGGAGCACTGGAAGCTTTTCTTCGAGGCGCTGGGTCGTCTTGAGATCCAGTGGGAAGGTGTCGCCGACAGGATCCGTTCCGAGACGGAGGCGATCCTGAAGATCCAGTCAATCCTCGACGCGCTCTCCGAAGACTTCCGTGAGCAGCTCGGGCAGAAGCCGCTCGAGGAGCGCCACCTCGGGGAGATCCGGAAGGTGGTGGGAGAGCTCAACGCCGAGATCGAACGGTTCCGGGTCTAGGATCCGGGCGAGATTTTAGGAAAGGAGCAAGAAAAGGATGTCATGCAAGTTGTCTCAACGGGTCGATTACGGGATCCGGGCCATGGTGGAGATTGCCGTCGCGGGTTCCCAGGGGATGACGGGGGCAAAGATCGCCGAACGATCGAAGATCCCGAAGCCGTTTTTAAAACAGATTATGGCGACGCTCGTCAAGAATGGTTTTGTGGAGTCCAGCCGGGGGCCCCAGGGAAAATACCGGCTCCTGCGGGATCCTTCCGACATCCGGCTCTCCGGGATCGTTCGCGCCCTTGAAGGGACGGTCTCCCTCTACGACCCCTCCTCTCCGCCGGGGCCCGCACTCCAGACCCTCTTCGACCAGTTGAGCCTGGCGGTGAACCAGGAGCTCGAAAAGGTGACGCTCGCGGAGTGTATCAAGGCGATCGAGAAGGATCGAGGCGGTCAGCCCCTCATGTTCTACATCTGATGCGGGAGGGGGCTAAACCTTCCTCGTGTTGGGGATTGGATGCTCCCCTTTCAGGCTTCAGTCAATCGCGGGGGCGGGTCATGCTCAGAGGCGCACCCGGCGGTGCTGTGCGCCCAGGACACCACCGAGATCGACTCTCCGGGGCATTCAGACACGGAAGAGCTGTGGGGCCCATCGGGAACCACAAGGGAGGGGCCCAGGGGCTTCTCCTGTACGGTACGGGGACCTTTACGCCCGACGGAACGCCCCTGGGGAGTGGTGCAGGCCCAGACGTAGGCGCGTCTCAAGGAGAAGCCCGCCCCTCCCCCTCATCCTATCTTAACCGGATCCGCAAGACCGCGAGAGAGCGGTCCAGAAAGACGACTCCGAGCAATCTGGTAGAGATGGGTCAGATCGCCATATACGACGCTTCCGACGACACGGTCGAGGTCCGCGTTGACCATTCTACCGTGTGGCTCAGCCAACGTTAGATGGTGAAGCTTTACGGAATCTCCATGGACAATATCGGGTTGCACCTAAAACGGATTTATGCCGAAGGCGAACTTGAACATCTGCCCGCGCATTCCCCTTCTTAGCCCGAAGGGCAAGAGGGGATCAAGCGGGCGGTTTTGTTTTTCTTCTTCCTGCTTTTTCAGTCGTTCCCTGAGCTTCCACATAGCGTCGGACCGTTTCGAGTGTTGCGCCGCCCACACTCC
>Ga0078972_1010814_pt1 | contig 16752 bp, 18 predicted proteins | sample YelNatPaOPGAMG01_FD_67568 | JGI IMG/M metagenome (GOLD analysis project Ga0078972, IMG submission 67568) | Hot spring thermophilic microbial communities from Obsidian Pool, Yellowstone National Park, USA - OP-RAMG-01 (SPADES assembly) (version 2) | ecosystem: Environmental > Aquatic > Thermal...
ATACGATACAATAGAAGTCATATGGGGTAGTGTTGGACTCCCAGTAAGCACACCATCTGAACTAGCGGGGGGGATTCCAATAGCATTGGTTGAATACCCCGCGTATAGAATGTTTCAAATAGTCTTCTCTGGAATGGTTTGCATAATCTTCTATTTATTCTTGAAGAAGACTAAGATCGGATTACTGATCAGAGCTGGAGTTCAAGATAGAGGAATGGTTCAAGCTCTAGGTATAAACATAAATAAAGTCTTTCTAGTTGGGTTCTGCATTGGCATAGGAATGGCGGGACTCGGAGGCGTAATAGTCGCACCTTTCACACAAGTCTTCCCTCTAATGGGAAACGAAATAATCATCAAGATCTTCGTCGTAGTTGTACTTGGAGGCATCGGAAGTTTCAGAGGAACGCTACTTGCGGCTCTCATTCTAGGGTGGGCTTCAGCTTTCTCAGCATTAGTTTGGCCACCGCTCTCCGAAATTGTAATATTCTTCATATTGGGGGCTACATTGATAGCTAGGCCTGGAGGAATTCTTGGGGAAGGAGAGGAACTCTGAGCCTTTTGATTATCTTTTGCGGTCGAAGTCTGACCTACAAACTTTTCATATCTTAGATTCAGTTTACCTCTTTAACCTCTTACAAAGCCTAGGATTGAGACGCTGTAGCTGCCAATGATATACATGAATATCCATACACCTATACCTATCGCCACATATACGAGATCCATCTTATCCATAATGTAGACACCACACTTACAGGTCTCTGTGTAATGATTGCACAACATAATAACCTTTATGCATATTGCTTCTTCCAGACAAAAATCATATTGTGGAGGTTGTCCGAATTTATTGGTAGATGTTTAATAGTCTGAATATTAATTCGAGGTGGGAATGTTAGGAATAGCTTCCTACCCTTCTGGTGGAGGATTGAGTAATGGTTGTTGATGAGGGTTTCGCGGAGAGGAATTCTGAGAGGCTTGAGAAGGCTATAAGGCATGAAACTCCTGACAGGGTTCCCGTAGCCGTTCACGTCAACGGCCCGTTCATAGCGGGTTTCAACAGTGTTCCATACGAGGTTTACTATAAGGATAGGGAGGTTATGTTGAAGTGTCAGTTGAAGGTTAGGAGGAGGTTCTACGGTCTCACTCCTGTTTGGCCTGATTACGGTATGGTTTTGGAGGCTTCAGCCTTGGGTGCTGATATATGCTGGGAGGTTGATGGTTCGCCGTGGGTTAGACCTTTCATAAGGAGTGTTGAAGATGTTGAGAGGCTCAGGGTTCCAGATCCACATAGGGATGGATTGCTGCCGATATTTCTTGAAACATATGAGTATATGCGAAGAAATGTTGGGGAGGATGCTCAGTTGGGTTGCTGCTCATGTGTGGGGCCTGCTACACTCGCATCCCTGATTAGGGGGGCAACAGAATTTCTGAGAGACCTATGCTTGGATAAGGATCTGGCTGTGAAACTTCTGTCCATATGCAGTGAGACTGCTAAGGTCTGGCTTCTTGCCCAAGCTGAGGTTGCGCCGGAGGTTGACTGTGTTCTTATAGGTGATGACATAGCCTCATACATGAGTCCTAAACAGTTCGAAGAGTTCATTCTGCCAAGATATAGAGAGATATATAGTGTCCTTCCGAATCGTCGACGCTGGCTGCATAACGATGCGGATTCTTCGCATTTACTGGAGTTGCTGGCAGAGTCTGGTGTCGAGGTCCTCCATCTAGGCTATGAGGTTGACATTATAGATGCGAAGAGGCGTATAGGGGGCAGGGTATGTCTCATGGGGAACCTCCCACCATTAGAAGTTTTGAGGGATGGGAGTAGGGAGCTGGTGGCTTCTAAATCTAGGGACCTCATATTGAAGTTGGCTTATGATGGAGGTTTCGTGCTTGCGCCTGGAGGGTACCTTGTCGAGGGAACCCCGCCAGAGAATATAGACAGTATGATAGAGGCTGCTGAGCATACGCCTATAAATGGGCTGGATTGAAAAGGTGAAAAGAGTTACAGTTTAAAATTGGGTGGTGATTTAATGGGTGAGTTTAGACTCTGGAAGATGACGTGGAGGGAAGTTGCTGACATAGTTGAGGAGACATCTGCCATATTGATTCCTGTAGGATCTATTGAACAGCATGGTTACCATATACCTTTAGACTGCGACATATACACAAGCACATACATATGTGAGAGAGTCGCTGAGAAGTCTTCACTGGAAAGTGTAAAGGTGTTAGTGGCTCCACCCATCAACTTCGGCGTCTCATGGTACCATATGGGGTTTCCAGGAACGATCACGGTTAAACCTGAGACTTTCATCGACGTCCTCACACAGATATGCTCATCCCTGAGCAGACACGGATTCAAAAGGAAGGTCATAGTTAATTCGCATGGAGGCAACACACCGACATTGCAGGTCTTCATCAACAAGTTCTATGAGGAGTATGGGGAGAAGATCTATCTCTGCCAGTGGTGGGACCTGGCAAGCGACGAGATGGAGAGCATAGACACACCTATGATACATGTTGAGGAGGCTGAGACCTCAGTGGCCATGGCTTTAGGTATGAGAGTCCTGACAGACAAGGCTGTTAGGGAGGCGTTCGATAGGAGAGTCGCACTTAGAGAGCATGGTCTTCCAGCATTCGAAATCGTCAAGTATGATGCGCGACACAGGGGGCCCTACATAAACACTCCTATGGATATGATACATCACATCTCAAAGTCAGGTGTCGTAGGCGACGCAACGAAAGCCGACGTTACGAAGGGGAGAAGAATACTTGAGGCGACAATCAACAGGCTTACAGAATTCTGCAAGCAGTTGGGAGCGAAAAATCAATAATTATTGAAAACATTGATTCTTAAAGTGTCGCAGGCAAAATAGTATACGCATGAGAATACGTCGGTCAATATCCCAAGTAGAGTCTGTCAGCTAAGAACTTTGGCACAGGCTTACTCAAGATCTTCTCAGCTGCTGAGTCTATGTCATAGTTAATTCTTCTCAACTCAAACCTGACATGACCATCATCTAAATCTAGGATGAGGTAGCTGGCCCTAGGATCTCCATCCCTAGGCTGCCCCACACTACCAGGATTCAGAACATATCTTGAACCCATATCGACTTGCATAGGCATATGGGTGTGGCCTAACATTAAGATGTCTACACCAGCATACTCCACCATACTTCTCAGAATAAATTCAGGTGTACCGGGAAAAACATACTCGTCCAAGGGTTCCCTTGGGCTCCCATGATACATTCCCAGACGTAGACCCTGCTCCTCCCTCAGAGAGCAGTGGGGTAGACCAGCCAAGTAGGACATGTTCCTCGGATGCAGCGTCCTCCTCGTCCATTCAACAGCCAAAGCTGCGTGGGAGGAGAAGCCTGACGTATCCCCACTCACAACGGCGTAGTCATGGTTTCCAGCGATGACAACCTGAGGTTCAAGCATCCTTATCTTATCAACAACCTCATTGGGATCGGCGCCGTAACCTACGAGGTCGCCTAAACAGAAAATAGCGTCGAAACTACCCATACTTGAAATAACAGCCTCAAGAGCCTCTAGGTTAGAGTGAATATCGGAGATTACTATTATCCTCATGCCGGCCAACCATTAATAGAAGTGCTGCGCCCCTTTAAATCTAAGAGGAGGGGAATGACTATTTCAAAGGAATGGTGGAGGAATGAGTTTCCTCGAGAGGGTTCGAGAGTATAAAGGTGTCCTGTTCCACCTCAGACTCTTAACGTTAGAGAACGCTGTCATCGCCTTCTTCTATGAGGGAGAGATGAAACTTGGAACATTAGCTGTCTCTATGCCGGTGAGTGTTGAAGAGACTGTGAGCAGGTCCTCGGTCCTTCTAGGTGGAAGGTATATGGTAGCCTCAAGAATCCTGTCAGAGAGGCTTTCGGCCCACTACAGAAAGATGAGTCTAGTATCCTTCCACTCAACCCACCCTGAGGCGGAGGCCCTCCGAATCTACACAGGAATATTAAATGAGCTCATCCAATCCTCAAATTAGAAGATTTGAGTCGATTGGAGAACTGTTGAATTCGAAAATAATTCAGACTATACATTTACTTGAGTGTGACCGTTGATAGGAAGTATATCCCGAAGAATATGAGTAGGGCGCCGATCATTCTGACCAAGTATGTTTGGGGGTTATGACGTTCAGCGAGGGCTTTGAAATTGGTTCTTGAAATTAAATAACCTATTGTAACAGCGAATATTCCTTGGGCAGCTCCTAACCCCTCAGTTATTTGAACAGAGTATCCTAAGGAGTAGAAGGGGAGGAGGTAGGAGAAGTATTGGACGATCACAGCCAATACGACGAAAAACAGGGAGTCCCTCCATCCTACCTTCAACGCTTTCAACTCGTCGCTATGGAATATTAAGGGTGCCAAGCAGATTAGAGTGCCGAACCATGCAAGTTCACGCCAAATAAGAAAGTTAAAGTTTGTAACTAGCTTCATCGCAGGTTTAACAGCAACATTTCCAGCTGCGTATAGGCAGGCTGTTAATAGGAAGATCCATAGAGCCCTGTTACTCGTTGATAGAACCCGCCCGATCTGCATATCATCATCCCAAGAGGTCATCACCGCGCCAAGCATCGCCACAAGAATCCAAAATATCACATCGAGACCATAATATTCGCCTAGAAAGATGTAGCTGAGAGGTATCACGAATACCGGTTTGACACCTATTATCGGCAGGGCTGAGGATGCATCGTATCTTGTCAAGCCATAATACATTAAAAGATATGCGATTATTGAGGTCCCTCCTGAGATGATGGCGTAAGGGAAGACTGCTGCCGGAGGTAAAAACACCTCCTTGGGTGCAAATATGTAGGTTAGAAATGTGAATATTCCTATTATGAGGAAGCCCTGCATATAGACGAAAGAGACGAAGTTCCTCATCCTGTTTGAGATTATGTACTTCGCTAGGAACGTGAATACTGCGAAGCAGAAGCCTGAGGCGATGGCGTACACCATGAACGGCTCCAACCTTTGACTCACCAACATTCATGCCGGTGGCTCTGAAAATATGCGGTTTAGCTTATTAGATTTAGGATCGGTATGAGCAGGTTTGAGACATATGTTTCAGTAGGAGACTAGGCTTGAGAGCGGGGCCTCTCCCAAAACATCTACAGATGCCTTCCTAACCTTCTCCCTATAATCCTCCCTCGTATATATTCGCATAATATTCAGGAATACCCTCAACGAGTCTACTATTCTAGATATTTCACCTAACCTTTGAGGGATCTTCTCACCAGTCTTCGATTTATAGAATATAGGTATGTTCATAGGCTCTACATCTATTGCGTAATGGTATGGAACTGAGGGGAGGGAGGGAACGTCTATAGTCACCTCCTCGGCTGGAACCCCAGCCTTACATGCTATCTCCTCCTCAATCTCTCTCCTAACTGCTTCATTGTTGAATATGTTGGTGACGAGCTGGTCCCTGACAAAGAAGGTTTTCTCGTAAGCACATTTGAGCAGCCTCCTATTATCCAGATCCATTATGATGTCTCTGCTCCTTGAATGTTTAAGCATCTCCCACAATGTCTGGTCGTCGAGTTGCAAATATTCTTGGATGGAGATTGACTTGAAGAGGTTGAGCTCATCCTTAGCCTTCTCCAAGGCTTTGATCAACATTATCTGGGCGGCCCTCGTCGTCCTATGGAAGTATATTGCCCTGAAAGATTCGAGTCTTGCAAGGAGGAATGTTTCCAAGGTTGAGAGGGCCGTGGCGTCGACAGCCAGGTTTCCATCGAGAATATCCATCGTGTAGATTAGGCGGAATATGTCTATTGTTCCATAGCTTGCACCTGTATGGTAAGAGTCTCGAAGGAGGAAATCCATCTTGTCAACATCTACTGAGCTTCTGATTATCTGGTTTAGGAAAGGCTTATCCGGTCTAGCCAGTCGACCGACAGAGATCAAACCTACCTCTTCAGGGTCTAAACCTATTCTTTCAAGGGCTTGACCTACCTCAGACTCCCTGATTATCCATAGGGACATATCTTCATGGGTCTTACCCAAATATTTCGATAGGAGAGTCTCGAAGAGGTGGGAGTAGGGGCCGTGTCCAACATCATGCAAGAGTGAAGCCAACTTAACTTTGACCTTCTCCTCCCGAGAGAGTGATGGGAGACTGTCAGCGAGGATCCCTGCCAGATGCATTGTTCCAAGGGAATGTTCGAAGCGTGTATGGTTTGCAGCTGGATAGGCATATTGAGCCCCTGAGAGTTGCCTGATCCTTCTGAGCCTCTGGACTGGAGCAGTATCTATTATACTCCTCTCCTGCTCAGTTATTCTGATGTAGCCGTATAGGGGGTCCTTGATGAAACCCCAATATTTCGTAGGCTCCAAACCTCAAACACCTTAATAGTCAAGTAAGGTCTGTTCAAACAGTCAACTGATAGATTCATGAGGCTCCGTAATATATTATGCTTGAGGTTCAAAGTTGACCCTGAAAGTAGGCGTCTTCATAGTTATTGAGGGGATAGATGGAGCTGGGAAGACCCTCCACTCAAAGAATCTCTGCCTCCAACTTCATAGAAGAGGGTACTTAGCCAGATACACCGCTGAGCCTAGTGGAAACGTGATAGGCAGACTTCTCAGAAGAGAATTTCTGAATAGGAGGAAAGCTCCACCTGAAGTGGAGACACTTCTATTCGCAGCAGATCGCCTCCAACATTTAAGGGATGAGGTGGTGCCGACACTCCGTCGGGGAGGAATAGTGGTTTCAGACCGTTACCTCTACGCGTCAATAGCTTATCAGGGAGCACAGAAGGTCGACATAGAGTGGATAAGATACGTCAACAGATTCGCCCCCAAACCAGACCTCGCAATATATCTAGATGTTCCAGCAGAGGTTGCTATGTCAAGAATACGCAGGGGAAGAAGCCTCATGGAGAGGTTAGAGTTTGAGAAGAAGGTAAGAGCTATTTACTTGAAGCTGGTGAAGGATGGGGAACTCACATACATCGATGGAGACAGGCCTGTAGAAGATGTTGATAAGGACATACTCAACTTAACTATGGAGGCGATTACAAAAAAACATAGGGTAGGAGCTCGGTAAATTAATCTAATCACCTTAATGATTCAACATCCTCCCCAAATACCATATAAAATCTTTAAGAAAGCACCTCTCCATCCCAAAAATAAATGAAATAAATGTATAAGAAGCATGGTAGGATTGGATATTAGAACAGTTAGGCCTGAAGACTTCAAATTCATAATTGAGCTCGCCACATCTGAAGGTGTGAAATATAATGTTCAGGATCTAATCCGCATCATAAACTATGAGCCTGAAGGTTTCTTCATAGCGGTTGACGGAGAGAATAAACTTGGAGTAGTCTCAACAGTGAGTTACGGTGTGGTAGGTTGGTTGGGGAACCTGTTCGTTAAGGAGCAGGCTAGGAGAAGAGGTATAGGAACCAAACTTGTAAAGAAGGCCCTAGAATACATGGAAAGTAAAGGAGTCAAGGCGACTAAGCTATACTGTTTCCCAAACAACATCCCATTCTATAGGAGGCTAGGTTTCAAGAATGAACTATCATATGTTGTGTTCAGGGGGGAGGGTAGAAGGATGGATTCTGTTGGCGTCGAAGAGATGGATGAAGACCTCCTCGACGAGTTGTATGCTTTCGACAGGAGAATTTTCGGAGCAGACAGGTCGAAGGTCTTGAAGGTGATCTACAATCAATTCAGAGAATACTGTTTCGCAGCCTACATGAATGGGGAGGTTGCTGGATACATAATGGCTGCAGGTTCGGAGGGCCAGTATGAGGTGGGGCCATGGATCTGCAATCCTGAATGGCAGGAGAGACTTGCAGGGGAACTTCTCAAGGCTGAGATGAATATGCTCAGGGGGGTTGAGTTTGAAATCACTTCTCCACAATATAGTGAGGTCGCAGAGAGGATCCTTCTAAGTTTTGGTTTGAAGTCTGAAGGTAAAGTTGTGAGGATGAGTTTTGGGGAGGACCTGAACCTCGGAGAGTCTGAGGCCATTCTGGGTGTAGGCAGCTTAGACTGTGGATGAACTCACTCAGACATGAAGCGAATAAACTCCTCCTTCGTTCTAGGTTTGAGAACGTAGTTGTGCCTTCTCTCGTAGCCTATGGTTGAGTAGGGCCTATCCCCATAATCATGGCCAGGATATACCTCCACATCATCGTCGAGGGCCATAAGCTTATTGAATAGGCTGTCATATAGGTTTGCAGACGATCCTCCTGGGAGGTCTGTCCTTCCACATTCACCGACGAATAGGGTGTCGCCTGTAAAGAGTTTATTGTCGACTAGAAGGCAGATGCTGTCAGGGGTATGGCCTGGTGTATGAATGACTTTGATTCTTATCTTGCCTAGGATTATTTCGTCCCCGTCCCTTAAACCACCTACAACATTCGGTGAATACTTTAAGATCTTAGCGCCGGTCTCAGCGGCGAGTTCACTGTTACCGGCAGTATGGTCTGGATGCGAATGAGTATTTATTATAAACTTAAGTCTCAAAGATTCTTCCCTGAGGACCTCAAGGATATCTTCCACAGCACCTGAAGGATCAATAACAACCGCTTCCCTTGACTGCTCGTCACCTATAAGGTAGGCGAAGTTTCTCAAACCTTCAACAAGGAACCTTCTGAAGATCATTATGCAACACCTACCTGACCTTAACATTCCTAGAACCTTATGAGTCTTACAGCTCCATTTGATCTCCATAAGTGGGAGATCAAATGGGCGCTATACAAGAAAGGGGTGTTTGGCAAGGCAGATAAAGCCGTCTCCATAATCGAGGAATTGGTTAGGATCATTCCAGTCGATAAAGGAACTGTTAAGGAAGCTATTGATATTAAAATAAGGAAGAGGCTGGAGCTATTGGATTCCATCTATGTGGCAACTGCAATCTTCCAAGAAGCCACTCTCGTAACTAGACCATGATATGAGGAGATTCTTAAAGATCAAATATCATAGCGGATCCTGACAGGTTAATACTCTGATTCTAGACCCTCATGCCTCGACAATTTACATACAAGATTTTATATTTGATGAGGTATACTCATAGGATGATGAGTTATGCCGAACCCTAAATTTACTAGGTTTATAGAAGGAAAGGTCAGTGAATTAAAGCAGGCAGGTGTCTTCCCACATATAAGAGTTCTCTCAGGCCCAAACTCAACCAAAGCTACTCTCGACGGGAAAGAGGTCTTGATACTTTGTGCGAACAATTACCTTGGTCTGGCAAATCATCCGGAGATGATTCAGGCCGCCAAAGACGCTGTTGATAAATATGGTGCAGGCATGGGTACAGGCCGCATGATAATGACTTACGACATTCAGAACAAGCTTGAGGAGAAGCTCGCTGCCTTCAAGTCGTCCCAAGCATCTCTGTGCTTCGCCACCGGTTACATTGCGAACCTTGGAGGGATATGGCCTCTCATGGAGGAGGGTGACACCATAATAAGTGAAGAGTTGAACCATGCGAGTATAATTGACGGATGTAGAATGTGCAGGGGAGTCAACCGTTACGTATACAAACATTTGGATATGAATGACTTGGAGAACATACTCAAGACAACTGTTGAGGAGAGATCTAAAGGTAAGACCATGATAGTCTCAGACGCAGTCTTCAGCATGGACGGTGACATATGCAAGTTACCTGAGATGATTGAACTTGCGGAGAAGTATGATGCCTTCATCTTCCTCGATGAGGCACATGCCTCAGGTGTTCTTGGAAAGACCGGTAAAGGAACTGTTGAACATTTCAACGCTTACGGTAAGGTTGAGGTTCAGATGGGGACCCTCTCGAAAGCCATCGCCACCGTGGGAGGCTACATCGCCGGCAGTGAGGACCTGATATACTACTTGCGCAGAGCCTCAAGACCATTCGTATTCTCAACAGGATATCTTGATCCAGCTGTCTGCGGGGCTACGATGAAGGCTCTTGAAATAATTGAGAGGGAGCCTCAACGTGTCCAGAGACTTTGGGATAACACTAGATACTTCAAGAAGGAGTTGAATAGTCTAGGATTCGACACAGGTGTGAGCGAGACGCCGATAACACCGGTCATAGTGGGTGAAGCAGAGAATGCCCAGAAACTGAGCAGATACCTGTATGAGGAGGAGGGGATATATGTTCAAGCGTTCAGCTACCCCGTTGTTCCAAAAGGTAAAGCCAGGGTTAGAACCATAGTCAACGCTCACCACACCAAGGAACAGTTAGACTACGCTCTAGGAGCCTTCGAGAGGGCGGGGAGAAAACTAGGCATCATCTGATGCGACTCCCCACCTAACCATTCAGGCTTTACTAGAAAATCTTAGACGGCCTCATATATCTCTCTCAAGATTTTAATATTCTCTTTTAAGGTCTTAATCGGATTTTGAAGGTTCAGCAACTCTATCGAATAGTATCCATCATAATTCTTCTCCTTCAACGCCTTCACAAACCTTGAAATCTCACCCATCGGCATCGTACCAACATCCAGAGGTGTATGAATATCGTTCTTCCCATCATTATTGTCGAAGTGAACATGATAGAGTTTATCAGTCTTCATCACAGTCTCATAAGCATCCTCCTTGGTCATGTTTAAGTGCCCAACATCCAAGAGTGCACCCAGATTCTCAATGTTGAATTCATCGATGAGCCTGTTGAGGTAGCTTGCTTCATCAACCAGTCTCCCAGGGGAGTGTTCGATACATATCTTCACACCTGCAGACCTAGCATAGTCGCAAGACTCGGCTAGAGACTCCCTTAACCATCCCAAGGCCTTACTATGATCTGTGATGTCTCCTTTACTTGTAGGTGTGACCACGTAGACCTTGTCTGTTCCGAAATCACCAGCCCAGTCGACACAGTCCTTTATATATCGAACAGTTCTATCTCTAACATTCTTGTCCGGACTCTCCAGACATAGTTTTCCACCGCTGAGGGCTAACGGCGGTCCAGTAGCTATCATCATAGCTTCCAACCCGAGTCTCCTCAGCAGACTCTTCATCTCAGACCTACCTTCAGGAGTCAACTCCTCAGGGTAAGCCAGAATCTCAACACCTTCAAAACCAGCCTCCCTACTCAACTCAAACCTTTTCTCAGGCTTCTCCTTCATGAAGGTGACAGTATTTATCCCAATCTTCAATCCTCATCCCTGAATTCTTGTATTATGAATGGATGGAGAATATATGTCTTTAATATATGGTGTCGAAATCTTGAAAGGAGATGTTTCTCAACCTCCTCCATAGAATATTTGGGAAGATGGAATTGATGGGTTAGAATTAAGAAGAGCTCTAACCTTTCTTCTTGATAAGCGCTTTAAGAATTATGTTTGTATTACTATGAGTTTCAAGCATTCCCTCGACATGCTCAGTATATCGCTCCATAATCCCTCTTTTGATCACCTCGCCGATTTCAAGAGTCTTTTTTTAAAGATAACTTATTCTTACAGGCAGTTTTGTCGAGAAGCTTCCGGTTTCCTAGCGTACTTCCATATAGTCTGCCTCGCAACATCACTCTAGTTGGTTTCAGGGTGATTCATTAATTATGTTATGAATGGTTATGAATGTTGAATTTACTTCAGCCAAAGATATACTTATAAGTTATAAAATATAAAATAAAGCAGGCGGCATATTTGGCAGGCATAAAAACCATCGCTGTAAGCGAATCAGTATGGGAGAGGCTTAAAGATATTATGAGGCATGAGAGAGCCAAGAGCATGAATGAGGTTGTCGCAAAATTACTTGAGGAGACTGGTAGAATTCCGCCGTCGAGATTCGGCGTTCACAAGAACCTGAAACTTACTCAGGAAGAGCATGAGGAGATCACGAGAAACCTTCACTGAAGATGAGGTATCTGAACATATGCCGGCGGAGACTTATCTCATAGACTCTTTCGCGTGGATCGAGTATTTTTCAGGCTCAGACGCTGGTGCAAGAGCCAGATCTTTCATAGAAGGCCATAGAGGAATTACCCCAACAATCGTGATCGCTGAGCTGTCTGAGAAATACCGACGGGAAAAGCTGAGTTTCGATGAAGATTTAGACTTTATAGTCAGGAGGACCAGGGTGATTCCACTTGACACCAGTATCGCTGAGAAAGCCGGAGTTCTCAGCCACGAGAGAAAGAAGAAAGTTAAGCGTTGGGGGCTCGCTGACTCTATCGTGCTCGCTACGGCAAGAATACATAGTGCCAAGATAGTGACGGGGGATGAGCATTTTCTAGATCTTACTGACGAAGTAATAGCCATTAGATGAGAATTTGCCCTTGAGATTTTTGTAAGGGGCTGACGTTGAAAACGGAATAGATTAGGGGGCTGCTCTCGTCTCTGAAATAGGAGAGACGTAAAGCTGTCGTTCCGACAGCGACTTAGAGTTCAAATTAACCTAAACATTCAAGACCTTAAAGCGTCGAATACATGTTTGCGTGGCATAAGATATGAGTATGGGCGATATGAGACTCTTCAAAATAAGGATAGACTTGGTTGAGCCGGGTCAAGACATCTTGCCGAAGATTATTGATGGATTGGAGAGGTCTAAGATAACTTTGGAGGATGGGGATATCTTGTCGGTCACCAGCAAGATAATCTCTATCTCTCAAGGTAGAGTTGTGAAGCTTGACACGATACAGCCTTCAAGCTCAGCTTACACCCTGTCTGAGAAGTATAATCTTGATCCTGAATATGTGGAGTTAATAATTAGAGAGGCTGACAGACTCTACGGGGGTACAGATCAAGCCATATGCACCATAAAAGATGGGGTGATCTTAGCAAATGCTGGTGTTGATAGGAAGAATGTTCCGGAGGGGTATGCTGTTCTATTCCCTAAAGATCCGCAGAAGTCTGCTGAGGACCTTATGAGGAGAATCCACTATTTGACTGGTAAGTATGTTGGGGTTTTGATAGTTGATAGTAGGGTGACTCCTCTCCGTCTGGGGACGGTGGGGGTTGCTTTGGGCTTCGCAGGTTTCGAGCCTGTAAGGGATTGTGTCGGCTTAAAAGATCTTTATGGTAAGCCCCTACGAATAACTAGACACTGTCAAGTAGACGATCTCGCCGGTGCTGCACATCTCTTGATGGGTGAGTTGGATGAGAGGGTGGCCGCCGTCTTGGTGAGGGGGGCTCCAATCAAGATTTTCCGTAGTCTCGATGGTCATGTGAAGAATGATTCGGTCACTGTGCCTCCTGAGCGATGTCTTTTCATAAATGCTCTTACCAATAATGGGGGAGGTGTTTGAGTTGACGCCCATAGAATATTATAGTAAAATATTCAGTCTGCTTGAGCAGCATCACAGGTGGTTTCAAGAGTCTATACCCCTCATAGCTTCAGAGAATGTGCCTTCTCCTGCGGTTCGTGAGGCGATAATCTCAGACTTCGGCAACAGGTACGCTGAAGGTTTTCCTAAGGAGCGTGTATATGCAGGCTGCAGATTCATAGATGAGGTTGAGATTATATGTATGGAGATGGCTAGGAGACTCTTCGACGCTGAGTATGCTGATGTCAGACCGGTCTCAGGGGTGAATGCGAATATAGCTGTATACACTGCTTTTACTCAGCCGAACGACATTATGATGTCTCTCTCAATAGCGGCTGGGGGGCACATAAGCTTCGGGAAGAAACAGTTTTCAGGAACAGCCGGCTCAGTGAAAAATTTGGAGGTAGAATATTTCCCATTCAACTATGAAGATATGAATATCGATGTTGAAGCAACGAAGGATAAGATCCTTGATAGGGTCAAGTCCAATCAGCCTCTGCCCAAACTTGTAATGTTCGGAGGGAGCGTCCTACCTTTCCCCCATCCTGTCAAGGAGCTTGCCAAGCTCTTCCACGATTATGGGATGATGATATGTTATGATGCAGCCCATGTCGCAGGTCTGATCGCTGGAGGCCAATTTCAAGATCCTCTGAAAGAAGGCGCTGACGTCATGACCATAAGCACCCACAAAACATTGTTCGGTCCTCAAGGTGGAGCTATCCTCTCAAAGGAGATTTATGCTGAGACTCTGAAAAAAGCTGTCTTCCCCGCAACTGTGAGCAACCATCACCTACACCATGTCGCCGGTAAAGCAGTTGCCTTCGCTGAGATGCTTGAGTTCGGCAAAGATTATGCGAAGCAGGTTGTGGATAACGCTCAAACCCTCGCCAAGGAACTTTACAGTAGAGGATTCAACGTTCTAGGAAAGAAGAATGGTTTCACAAGGTCCCATGTCTTGATAGTTGACGTTTCAGAGATAGCTTACGGCAGCGAGGTTGAGAGGAGGCTGGAGAATTCGAATATAATTTTGAACAGGAACCTGCTTCCATACGACATAAAGTATGGTAGACACTACGATACGACAGGAGGCATAAGGATCGGTGTTCAAGAATGTACCAGGTTAGGGATGAAGGCTGATGAGATGAAGCATATAGCTGAGTTCATTCAGAGGGTTGTATTGAGGGGTGAGGATCCTGAACGTGTCAAGATGGAGGTTGCAGATTTCAGGAGGAGATTCCAGAAGGTACATTACGCCTTTGATACAGCGACTGAGGCCTACCAGTATATCAGGGTCAGGTCTTAACCCCTTTACCTACCTGAGTTGAGCCTCCTCTTCATCCTCCAAGATAGACACATCGTCTCCGGATGGGAGGCTTTAGCCTCGTCGACCCTACCTTTACTCGTTGAGTGTGGGGCTTTCTTTAAGGTTGCAGGGTTGGAGTAGGCCTCCTCAGCCACCATATTCATCGCGTAGACGAGTTTGTCGAGACATTCTTTACTCTCGGTCTCAGTCGGCTCAAACATCAAAGATTCCTCGACTATTTGTGGAAAATATGTTGTCGGAGAATGTATACCGTAGTCTAGTAGCCTCTTGGATATGTCCCAAGCCCTGACCCCTGTCTCTCTATAGATCTCTTCAGCACTCAATACAAACTCATGTTTCACAAGCCTGCCAGGATAATATGGAATAGTGTATTTTCCTCCTTGCAAGATCTTCTTTGCCAAGTAATTTGCGTTTAGAACCGAGAATTCACTCGCAGCCTCCAATCCTTCGAATCCCAAGCATAGAATGTAAATGTAGGCTCTGAGTAGAACGGCGATGTTTCCATGGAAACTTTTGACTTTCCCGATGCTTCGTGGCCTATCGTAATCTAGGAAGTATCTATCGCCTTCACGTGAGATTAATGGTACGGGCAGGAAGTCTTCAAGTTCCTCTACGACGCCTACAGGTCCTGCACCTGGTCCTCCGCCTCCATGGGGAGTTCCAAATGTTTTATGGAGGTTGAGGTGGACTATGTCGAAACCCATCTCTTTAGGCCTAGTCTTTCCTAGGATGGCGTTCATGTTCGCGCCATCATAATATAATAGGCCCCCTACCGAATGTATTATCTCTGAAATCTCCAGTATGTTTCTCTCGAATATTCCCAAAGTGTTCGGGTTGGTCAACATGAGGCCTGCGGTATGTCCACTTACAACACTCTTCACCGCTTCTAAATCCAAGTATCCAGAGCTTGAAGTGGGGATTATTACGGTTTTGAAGCCTGCCATAGCTGCGCTTGCTGGGTTTGTTCCATGGGCTGAATCTGGAATCAACATCTCACTCCGCCTATCTCCCTCACCTTTCGCTGCATGGTAAGCTCTGATCATCAATGCTCCAGTATATTCTCCATGAGCGCCGGCGGCTGGCTGGAGGCTGAACCTAGACATCCCAGTTATCTCCTCGAGCATTTTAGAGAGGTTGTATAGAATCTTGAGGATGCCTTGGGTTGTAGACTCATCCTGTAGAGGGTGTATATCCCGAATCTTCGGTGAGGACGATAATTTATCGCATATCTTTGGATTATACTTCATTGTGCAGCTCCCCAAAGGATATGTTCCTGTGTCTACTCCAAAGTTCATCTGGGTGAGCCTCACATAATGTCTAACAACCTCAACCTCGGAGAGTTCAGGTAGCTCTGGTGGCTTGCTCCTCCTCAACTCTGTAGGAAGCAGGGTTGAGGGGTCGCCTGCCACTTCAACCTCTTTAGAGTCTGGTTTTGGTGGATTATGGCCTGTTCTGCCCTTACTTGAGATCGTGAATATTGATGGTTCACTCCATCTGGCCTGCCTATAAGACATTCATCTTCACCTCAATATTTCACGAATATTATCCGCTAGGGAGTCTATCATCTCCCTAGTATGAACTTCTGTGACACAGTATAGGGAGGCTTCGCCGAGCTCAGGATACTCTTTCAAGACCTTTCCAGCTTGGATACCTCTCTCGAGAAGTCTCCTATGGATCTCATCTACTCTCCTACCTGTATCTTCAAAGTTCACAGTGAACTCTTTGAAGTGGGCAGCTTCAAATATTGGGGTCTTCACACCGTCTATGCTGTTAAGGATTTTCATGGCGTAATGTGACTTGGTCATAATGGTCTCGCAGAGTCTCCTCAAGCCTTCAGGTCCAAGAAGTGAAAGGTATACGGCTGCCGCCACTGCGCAGAGGGTCTCATTGGTGCAAATGTTTGATGTAGCCTTCTCCCTCCGAATATGTTGCTCTCTAGTCTGGTGGACTAGACAGTAAGCCTCCTCCATACCCTCCAAGGTGCTTGTCAAACCAACTATTCTACCTGGCATCTGTCTGAGCAGACGGTCCCCTGAACAGGCGAATATTCCAAGGGTTGGTCCACCATAATTCATGTGGTTGCCAAGAGGCTGCCCTTCACCTACAACTATGTCTGCACCATACTCGCCTGGTGGTTTGACTATCCCTAAGGATATGGGATCTACACCGACTATTAGTAGACTCCCCTTCTCATGGGCAAGGTCAGA